>Ga0335080_10003879_pt1 | contig 15190 bp, 12 predicted proteins | sample Lox_Sample_34_FD_206720 | JGI IMG/M metagenome (GOLD analysis project Ga0335080, IMG submission 206720) | Soil microbial communities from Loxahatchee National Wildlife Refuge, Florida, United States - Lox_Sample_3.4 | ecosystem: Environmental > Terrestrial > Soil > Wetlands | place: USA... | reverse complement strand
ATCGAAGCTTCGAAAACCACTGATTGTAGATAGAAATACCCATATGGAAGGAGAAATCAACCTATAATAATAAATTGATAGATGTTATCCATGCATTGCTCCTAGATGTAGTTCATTCTTCCATACTTTGTGGTTCTCTCTATCTTTGTAAACTATGAACTCTCCCACCTGAGTATATGTCAGCTCCAGAGGATGACATGAGAGGCGGCTCGGGCCTGATATGATGAGAGACAAGGCTTTTCATCATAGATCTTCACAAGGCTTTGACCGCAGTAAAGGACCTTTCTTTACACTGTTGACCTGTATCAATTCTATGGATATGGAAGATCAACAGTGATTAAGAACACCCTTCACAGTACCCGCAGAATCAATTTAGATTGTACCATATACACCCAATCGGCGGGAACGGAAAGAGAACCATATGCAAAGTGTTTATTGAAGCTTCTAGCAATGTATGGAAGATAGTGGAACTAAGGATTGGCGGCTTCTGCTACGTGACTAGAGTCTATGTGGACATTCATTGAAGTCCTTCGATGCAATAGTTTAACTAAGTTGGTCGGCTTGAAATGGTTGCGCGGCGTGTTTTTGATTGTGTAATGGAAATTGGTACCAGTTAAGAACGCAGTTGATTCTCTACGGACGGAGGTTGCAAAAATCCCATAAGTGGATTTGATGCCGCGGCTTTTGGCATTCCCAACACTACTTTCGAAATCACGTGTACTCCCCTCGGGCCTGACGAAAATGGAGGCTGGACCGGGCAATGTTTTATCAACCCACTCCCATGCCATAATTGAACAGAGAGGAATCCGACCGTATCCAATACTTGGGCGTTCCCAATCTCCAGTCTCCAGTGGTGGCGGCGGATCGACAAAGGCAGCCTGGGCCTACGCACCCGCCCGCCTGGACGAGCTGCAGGATCTCTTTTGATCCAATGCAAATGGGTACTTCTCTACGGCTTGTATTATGCTCTGAATTAAACAGACCGGACTTATCTAAGTCACTCCTTCTTACCTATCTAATATAGCGGCATTTGACGCCACTCTTATATTGGTCCCCTCAGATGATTCACGAAGTAAATAAATGTGGCGCAAGCAGCCAGCGAGTCATCCTTTCTATGCCATCCATCCGATCAAACCCCAAGAAATAATCCACACCACACAATGACCTATTCTTAGATCACTCCCCGGCCGCGTTCTGAGTCAATTGCTCTGGTTGCAGCTCATGAGAGAAACCTGGCGGGGTTATCGCTCGTGACATGTGGCGAACTCGCAGTCGGAAAGACCCGGTGGAGAGTGGCGGTCATTTCAAGGGACCTGCAGGGGGTGGCCATGTCCATAGCAATTTTTGTCTTCGCAGCTCAGATCACTTCGAGCTCTCTGAATGAAGCAAATTTACTGCTACTTAGCTCGCCTTTTCGAGAAGAGAGAAGATGTTAGCGAGGGCATGTTTTACATCACCCATAGCGACTTACTCCTCGACTGTATAAAACGAAGAGAAACTCGTCCCCCACTCCCGGAATGTGTCCGATGATGCTCCTCGCTTGGGTATTTCTTTATCCAATGATCCTTCAGGTTTCTGCATTTTTGGGCAGCATGCAAAGCCGGAGCCCTGGCGAGAATGTAACGAATTGGTCGGAGAACCGGAACTATCAGCAAAAATGGACGTGGTTTACACGTTTCGCGGATGCATTTATGTATCCCAATAATTCTATCCAAGCGTCTAAGATCAATTCCACATTGTTTTCTGAAGATGTTCAAGGTCGAGTTGACTTAACAAGCACTTTTGAGGGACGGGAATTGAATACAGAAGTATTGTCTCATCTTGGCCTTTCTTACAATCAGTATATCTTCGGCCTGTTTTCTACTATCGCCACCACTGTATCGCCAAAGTTATTCAACATTGTTGGTATTCCTATCAATTATACTATCACAGGCTTTACTGTGGACGGAGATCAAGTCGTTGCTTCGTTTATTTTTTATGACATGCACCCTGGGGACATCAGTTTACCGATCGAGACCATTTTATTCTTACAGTTTAACAGCAAAGGAGAAATTACTGAAGTAAATTCCTCTCCCTCCGTCCTAGATTCATATTCCAGTATGATGCCACATTCCGTCGAGCGGAATGGTTCTTCGATGTTCTGTTGGAACAACTATCGCCGTTACTTGCTCATGAAGCCAATCTGACTTCGCCTCTTACACCGGGCGATCTCAATGAAGTCCTGGTTAGACTCAGTGCGGAAAGTGTATGTCAAATTCATCAACAATACTGCATTGGGGAGAATGCACAGGCAAGCCGCCAGTCTAATTAGAGTTGATGGAGCAGTATTCTTCTATCGCCGCTTGCCTACAGTTTATGCTTGCCCTTCCATTTGGAAAGCCATATGAGCTTGGTCAAAATACTTCGAGTTGTCGTACTATTCATCAAAATATGGTGCCTCTCAGACCAAAGGTCCATTGTCCTCATGTTGGCCCGTGGCCCCTGTACCATTCCAAATACTGATAGTAGAACCGGGGGAGGAAAATGTATTCCAAGACAATATACCGAGACTACCACAGCCAATTATTTCGATAATCACTTTTTGAAACCACCTATTAACCATTCAATTGCCAGAAAAGAGTATTAGCAAACCTAGAAATAAGTTATAGATCGAAGCTTAATTCTATTTACTTTCATTGAGATCTAAAAATGATCTAAAGATTGAGTGAACCAATTTGAGATTAAAAATTTGTCTAATCCGGATCATGTTGAACGGGCCAATCCTCAGGCCATCGTTCGGCGCTACTATAGATATTCTACCTATTATCACAAATGTTAGAGAAGGTAGTAGTAACTTCAGGTAAGTGCGCTTTTGAATAAATCACAAAGCGTTCGGATATCTTCCCCTCAAAAACAAACGCTGGCGACATTCACTTGGGCTGAAGATTGAGCTTTCTGCCTCACGGTTACCTAAAATTCAATATGATTTCAGCTTAACTGACCTCTTCTATTTCTAATCAGCTCAGACCCTCGAGGCAGTTAAGTTGGCCGTTGGTTAGCTGAGGTCACGACAGTCCATTTCTCAGTTGATCTGATAACGGTGCATTACAGTGTTCCTATACTGGGGTGTATCCCAGCCCTTCTCACTTGCAGTGTTTCGCCAAAGCCCATGATGTCATCTGGGTTGTAAAATTAATCTCGCCATTTTGGTGCCAGTGGGACGGCAAAGGCCAAAATGATAAACTCTACTGGAGTCCCAATCTCTGTGAATCAGCATTATAAAACGACGATGTCAAAGTTGTGGAGACAAAATTTTTGAGGACCTAATGCAACCGAACATCTGTTCACTTGAAATTCCAGAAGTGCAGAACCTAGGGGGTGAGATATCCCGACGTTGGATACGGCTGGAGTTTTCAGTGAACGCATGTAAACCTCTCTGACGTAGTTACTAAACATGACGGAGCCTCGGAAAGACTGTAACCAGGGAACGTATATATGTACGATTTTTATGGACCACAGGTTTCTCTATCCATATTTTCCATGAATGACATTCTCAGTGCAATCCCAGGTGAATGTTTCCGGCGCTGAGCCGTCAAGGGATTGCTGTACCTCTTGATGATGTCGCTTGATTGTGCTCCATGGCGTCAAAGAGCACTTTTTGAGACCAATGCTCTAAGGTTTCGATTCCTCGGATCGATGGTCTATAGTTATATACAAGGTGTGTATGGGACCGGTCCTGGCACATGGGCGTGGACATCCACTCTGCTCGCTTCCTAGGGAAATGCCCAAGGACGCCCTATAATCCGGACATCCATCAAACCGTCCAGGCACATAGAACAAAAGTAAAAATTTTAACACATTAATTAAAATTAATATAGAAGGGAAGCAGTACAATCTATCGCTTGCTAGATATGATACCTTCTTTCTAGTCCGTAAATCAGAACTCAGTGTTCCTATGCCTTGTCCTGTGCCTTGCTCCTATCATCCCATTTGGCAAAGTGTTGAATAACGACAAGCTAGGGACACCAGTTAAGTTTGAGTATCTCCCAGTATGACGCAATCATTTCCGAATCTTCAACGCAGCCATTAGGACCAATTTAGCCTAATGTAATGCCGCTCGGTTCCCAGCACAGTGTTGCAAATGAACTGACGGAGTGAGACATAATTCCCGGCCCTATAATGAAGATTTAACATATAGTGCCACGGCCCCATAGAGTGTATGCCCAGCTAATGTTCATACATAGATTCGAGAGTCCAGAATTGCATAAAGGGTGCCTGCATGATTTCTCTCTCGTTTTCGTCTAGTGCGGTAATCCAATCACGCCATATGCCCACCCACTCGCTACCGAAAGATCGATTCCTGTTCATTTCTCTGCATCATGTCACATGTGGCAACAGATGGCAGATATGGGAGGTGCTCACCAAAGTCTTTCATAATCCCGATTAACTTATCTTCATTATTCTCAGGTCTTCGACATCAGTATTATAAAGCCCTGAGAGCTGGCCCAGCTCTTATTTAATCCACCTTAACATATAGAGGCTCTCGTGTTCCAGATGCACACTTCGAATAGAACGACGGCTATGTTTGATGTTTCTCCTGCTGACCGTGTATCATATGCTTCGCGAGGGTCATCACTAAGAGTGGAGACACAACAAACATCTGAATCCAAACATCCTGAGGGACAGCGTGAGTCCACTTACATGCAAGGAAGAGGGAATGCAGATGGCGAAGAGCCGTTTCTTGTGGAATGGGACTCTAATACTGATCCCGAAAACCCCCTCAATTTCTTGGCAAGAAAGAAAGTCGGCCTGATGTTTATCATTGCTGTCCTTGCCTTCCTCACGTATTTTCCGCGATTTTCTGGATTTTCTGGATATGGCTAATTGCTAGGCCGGCCACCTCCGCAATACTCTCCCCAGCCATACCTATTGTATTAGAGGATTTTGGATCCTCCTCTGAAATATTGGGATCATTTTCAGTGTCAATGTTTGTTCTTGGGTATTCCATCGGACCAATGTGCATTCCCAAATAGACAAGGCATTGAGATATCTAGATTTCTTGCTCCACTCTCAGAGTTGTATGGTCGGACCCATGTGGTCCATATCGGCAACCTTATGTTTACGAGCTTCCAGATCGGTTGCGCCCAAGCCACTTCTTTGAGCGCACTTATTGTGTTTCGTTTCTTAGCCGGTATTGGAGGGAGTGCGATCCTTAGTGTCGGGGGTGGAATAATTTCAGACTGTTTTAGGGAGGAAAACATAGGTCGTGCTTCTGCGGCATTTGGGGTTGGCCCACTTCTTGGTCCTGTTGTAGGACCAGTGGCGTACTATTTCATCGGTATGAATGAGACTGACTTTACAGTGGCGGTTTTATTACAGAGTCTTTAGGGTGGCGATGGGTACGACAGACGGAAGGCCACACTAATATTAGTGTTTTTGGCTGTTAACCATGATTGGAGCCTTCTTCACTCTTTTTGCCATGGTTTTCCTGCCTGAAACTAATCCGCAGACTCTATTACGTCGACGAGCGAACAAGATGAGAAAGGAGACTGGCGATGAAAGATGGCACGCTCATGAGGTTGATCGAAAGACAGCATTGCATTCGATTGTAACTTCCTTATACAGACCGATGAAAGTAACAATGCTTGGCCCCTCGATCTCACTTTCTAGCTTCTCATTTTCAGTCCCATAGTGTTGTCATTGGCAATGTATGTCCCGGATTTGATCGCTTACAATAGAACTATAGGGATTGCTTTTGGTTATGTCTACATTCTCTTCACCACGTATTTCTTGGTCCTAGTTACTCACTCCCCTCAGATTTCCAGAAGTATTTGGAAGCCTTTATAGCTGGCCAGAGACAATCATCGGTCTGTCGTATCTCGGTATTGGAATCGGCGTTGTCTTTGGACTTATTTTTGTTGGCAGCACGAGTGATCGCTCCGTGGAACGTCAAACAATGAAATCCGGAATTAGGAAACCTGAGTACCGCATGAGAATAATGATCTACTATACTCCCCTGATTGCCGGTGGGATGTTTTGGTATGGGTGGGCTGCTGAAAATCGCATGCATTGGTAGATTCCGAAGCAACGAGGGCTAACTACAGGATTCTGCCGCTTCTAGGAACTGTCCTCATAGGCCTGGGAATGATCGGTCTTTTCGTACGAGTGCCTTGAGAACGACACTGACTGTAGCTCCCTGCTTACATTTATGTCATTGAAGCATTTGGATTTTATGCTGCAAGCGCTAGCGCTTCTTTGTAAGATCTGCATTGAATTTAGATCTCATAAATGAGGACAATCTTCCGTTCAATTTTTGGAACCTTTCTACCTCTTGCCGCTCCACCCTTGTACGCACGGGTAGGACTTGGGTAGACCCCTCCCTCCCCAATCTCATTAAAGATGGGGGAACTCAATCCTTGGATTTTTCGCAATTGCACTTACTCCGATTCCATACTTGATCCATCGGTAACGGTGCCACCTATAGCCAGGTTAATAATGTAGTTATGGCGAACGGCTTCGGGTTGCACGCCCAGTCCAATTTAACTGAGCAAATTGCGATGGTCACCATTATAGTGGAAACAAATCATATTGAGAGTCGCGTACTTGTGGGGGTTAGAATTGGTTTAGTCAGATAGCAAATTATTTTAGGTACTATTGAACGATGTTTAATAAATGCTCCGTTTACTTTATTATCCGCTCAAATTACAGTCCCAAACTCTACCGATAGATGTACAAGTTTGTTCTAGGAACTTGCGTGAAACTCGTTGGCATGGCAGACTTCTCCTTGCCTTTCTATTGCGAATCGGTTAGCGCTGGGAAATTCCCGCTGTTGTTTGTGCATATTTACGAATCACTCCACTTTAGGTTTCGGTCGGGTTAAAGGAATAGAGTACACAATGGCCAAATGAAAATTTGGCACTTTATAGAGTCCCCTTCGAAATTTGCCCGACTATGCTCTCGATCGCACTTTTAGTGAGCAAAAAAGTTCACTTTGATATACCTTGAAGCTCACCATGCCATTTATACCAACGGGATGGTATTTAAAATCAGGAATATTCCACAAATTTTCATTAAATCATATGCAGATCAATAAGATAGATAGCTAGATATGATGGAGCCGTTTATTATGCTGCTAATACTCCATGGTGAAACTTTTCCCTGCAAAATACATGTACAAATCCTGTTTTTGAACCATTTATATATATATATATATATAATTTTATTTTTATTTTTATTTTTTTTTTTTTTTTTTTTTTTTTACGTGGCTTAATGTTGTGGTATTGTCATTCGGCCATTGTAGTCATTTAACTATCGGCGTGCTTACATGGTGCCGCCAATCAGAGGCGGATATGTACCACTTCGCGCACATCTTCATACGCCAATCCTTCGACATTACCCCTTTTTCAGTATTCAACAGAGACATTCATCGATTAACCCTCCCTCCGCACCTTGTGGTTTGTTATAGCTCTCAGATCTTTCTCCTCGATGCTGTACTATATAGATAGGTACGTAGAGACCTACAGGGAAGCCCTCGTGGGGAGGTGCTGCAAAAGCAAGTCCCTTGGTTGCAAGAAAAGGCCAAAGATAAGTTTCAAGTCAGCTTCATCTTTATCGGAGACAGAGATTTGTCTACTCATGTAAAACTAATAAGGTCGAAATGAGAGAATATTACTTTCTCCAAGTTCGAGTAGTACCAGCTGGTCACTGGAAACCCAGAGAGCACAGTTACATAGTAATGTCTACCATTCTATCACAGTAGATTCATCGTGATTTCTCATAACATGATTAAGATCGTATAGGTTCTATTGGTCCACAGATGATCCTGATGCATATAGTAATTGAGAGTGACGGCAGCTGTTTCAGCTCTCTGGTCCTAGAGGGATAAGTGTTTAACTGCCATCAAAGTCGATTCTGTGGCATACATATATAATTAATCAGCTTGATGATTAGTAGGAGCCACGACGTTTCCCATAGGGGCGAATGTCCAGGCTCTGGACGAGCTGACACCGGTGATATTCGCAAACAACATCGATCTGCCAGTACGAAATTGAAAACTAAGTGAATCATATCAAGGCTATAATCACAGAAGTTATGTAATTAGGAGACCGAACAGTCAATAATTTTCTCGTCAATCACGCCACTTGCACCTCAAACTCAGATATATTCACTGCCGGATTATGGAGGCATACGCAACCATAGCGCAGCTGGAAAAGCCTCCAAATATACCATTAATAGCCTTAGAGACAGTGGCCTTCCATATGATATGTCCTACCGAGACCCTCCTAAGCAACATTTTTAAATCTTAAAATACTCGGCAAGTCCAGACCCAGTCCCTTGCTGCTTTTATTAGAACAGAGTTAACTGAGCTGATATATAGTCTGGGCGTCCACGCACATGTCTACGATACCGGCACATCGCTACAGTCCGCTTGAATAATTATGAACTGGAAAACATCTGCGGGTAAAGTTAAAACCATCGTTGTTGTCATCTCGTTGCTCTGGGCAATGTACGGCGTTATTTTATCAACTAACTGGATACTCGACAACTACTGGCCTAGAAACAAGTACGCAATTCTGCTCATGATCCTCCTTTCGATGGGTTTCGGAATTATTCTTTGTTTTGGCATTATTTCCTCTGCAATCGAGAGTCTTGATTTGGCGGTACATTGAAGCCCGTGAATGTTACTAATTGCCCTGAAGACTGTCATTGTAATAGATTTGAAAGACGATGAACTATAGTAGGGAGTCCCACACATTTGGGATCTTCAATATTGCGGGGTCTAATAAGCAGATGTGGTCTGAGGGCTTGCTTCAGAGATATCCATTACGAGACATTACATCCATACACCACTTTAACCTTTATAAGTATCAGACTAGGAACTAAACTTTTGCTTCGAAGCCCTCTAAGGTTAGGATGCTGACGATTTCGCTCCCCATTTATTGAACTCTCCCATCGCGGTGAAATTGTTACAATAAAATTAGCGCTTCACCTTCGCAGTGTTTATGCTTAGTATTTGGGAAGCTGAAAATCTTCCGAGTACAAATGAAGGACTTTCAAATAAAGTCTGGAGCGTCTGTTGCCTTGATTGGAAGGGTCAAAGATGGGAGATTCTAGACGCAACATGATTTTTCGCGGGGCTCACTTTTCGTCCATGAATTTACCGATTGGGACGTGAGAAAACATTCCTCCTATGGCGCCAAAGAGATCTTGGCCTAATTCCACAAATTTCTGTCGTCATCCTTCTATCGTTCTCAATCTCTTCATTGATAGGTTATCTATTCATGGGGTTACCAACTTTTATCTCCTTAGGGCGACCGGGTTTCTTACACTCACTATCGATATGATTCTCCAAAACTCCAATGATGGTTAGATGGCCCTACAAAACGTTGGATAACTTAGCTCCAATACCCCCATTAACTACGGTAGCTACCAAGATAGTACACCCGATCTTCGTCGTGTCTCGTGCCCTTGCATGATTCCCGAGGTTTGATCATATACGCCCATTTGAGACGTCACAGGTTGCACCGGCTCAACCTCGACACATAACAACTGTTGTCCAAAAATGTAGCCACATCCCATGTGTAAGTGAACTATGAACCCCATATATTCCTCGAGATGGATTAATCTCATTATCTTGATCAGGGTTAGAACATGTTACGTAGGAGATTCCGCAGCGAAGCGAGGGGCAATCAACGTGATCTACGACCGACGAGTTGATACGCCACTGAAACCAAATTGGCGAAGTTGGTAAATATCACGAGGACGTCGACCAATCGGAGTCTCTAGGGCGTCGGTAGCGGTTGGTACTAGTCTCCATTCACACAAAGCATCGGGTACGTCGTTCGTCATTGGTCGCCACTTCCATTGGGGGAATATTGAGTTGCGGGGGTTCTATTGGTTGCCACCCCCACACACCTCTGTAGAAATTCCCCGATGGAGGAACCTTTCTCATTGGTCACGACACAAAGAAAGAGAAAGAGATAAAATATTCTACAAAATACACGACTATTCTAACTCTATTGCCGCAAATCCTGACGTTATCATTAGCCATTTCACCCGATCTGAGCAAATTGGCTGTCCGGCCGCAATCGGCTTGAGATGCAAATCAGAACCCCATGCACTCCATGGTCAGTTTGCGTTTCTTTGCTCACTGTCCCTCTATTCACGAGCGACATCTTTGTTTGGTTGAGTTTCTCTATATAGTCTAGTTATTTTTATTTAAATCCATCCAACTGAATTCATTTGATGGAGCAAAAGCTGTCAAGAGAGTAGCAACATCAATCTGTGTGTCCATTCATGCCTAGCTATTCCTAGGCATACAGTAGATTAATTTCCCCTTAATTCGAGGGCGGTTTACGAATCTTACAAAGGCGAGGGCTTCATTTCATAGACTTGCTACGTACGTCCTGTAGATACGCCGTACCTATCTTCAAGTATGCCCTTCACTTCCGATACAAGGGATGCGTCCGAAATCCCCAAAAATCGACAGTTTTGGACGAAACCTAGCAAACCCCTATCCGTCTCCACTTTCAGAGCCGACACCAATTCACCCTTGCTATGGGTATACAGCCATTGAAGTACTATCGGAAAAGACGATAGGTGGGGAACATTATCCAAGAAGTAGACAGCTTGTGCCTTTCTGTTGGACGGAAATCTGATAAGTTCTGAAAATTTCGAACACTGGCTTAGAAGCCCTCCGTGAACGTACAACCCGAGGGTATCGTAGTTCGTGCTGGTTAAATGAAGTATGTGCGTCGCCGAACTCTCGTCGAGAGGATATTGAACGGAACGAAAGTTGCCGTATCGCGCACATGGTTCATCATCCTCCAGATTGCACCCGATTTCAGATTTCGGCTCTATAATCGACACCAGAATCTGAACGAAGGCATCAGAATCAGTTACCAATTCGTCGAGCATTTGATGCCAATTCTGGGACATAATTTGTTCGGCGAGACCCGGGCGGCCCCCGGCTAGGTATTTAAGACACTCAAGACCACAATAACTAATAGACCTATTCTAGAAGACACACTTCTGCAACCCCGAACGCGGGTGGCCTTCGGAAACAAAGGAAAGTATTCCTACTGGACTTAAGTAAAGTTCAAAGCACGTGTAAATTTTCAGCCCCATTCGGCTAGATGACTACTGGGTGGCACTAATTTGGACTTGTGCTGTGTGAGTAATAACTGAAGTGGCCTCAATGTAATGCAAGTTTCTGGTTCTCCGAACCGTGTAGGAAAACGCCACGAATTTTTGAATGCTTCCACCCTGTCACCCCGAAAGAAATTAAAAGACGAACAGTCACGCAGGTCTGCATGCGAATTAAGCATGTTTGAATTGTACGTAACTCATCCTTTTTACGAGATTGCCGAGAAAACTGCCTTCAAAGTGAATCTCCGATGGGCGTCAGCTTTCCATTAATTAATTAAAGAAGCTCGGACGCGCGTTTAAGCTCGATATGTTACCCCATGTGACTAAAAGCGGCGGGGGATGCTTTTTTGGGTGGCAACCAATAGGAGGTTGTGGCGAGAAACATGCTACACAAGCTAATTCGCACAAATTCTCGCCGTCAGTAGCGTATGATTTCTTTATTGTTCTCTGATTTTGTCATTATTCCACGGTTTTCCCAATGTCATCTGCTCCCATGTGTAGGTCAGCAATGGATGTTCCCGGTCGAAATTTCTGTTGCAATGACGAGGGGGATTCGCGGATTATTCATTAGGCCTTCAGCACCTCTGGAAGAGTCGACAAACCCAATTACAACAGACATCCGTACGCTCCTCCCTTTAATAGACTAATCCGGTGGACAATCCGCCGCTCGTCTCCCAAGCTAAGTAAATAAAATGAAAAACCCCTTTACTCTCGGTTATGAACCAACAAAAATGGGAAAACCTCTATCCAGAGGAAAGCACGTTGGATGGCTCCTTTTTCCCTTCCCTATAACTCTTCAAATCCTTTCCTTCAACTATATACAGCCCATATTAATTCGAGTCTGGAAGTATCCATGCAGACAGTTCTTTTGATCATTGGTTCCGGAATGTCCACCAAAATAGTCAGTAAAGAGACCGAAACAGAGACACATGTACAATTTGAGGACTTAAGTACGACATCTACTTATTCTTTCGACTTCATTATAAGTGACGTGACTTCACCGAATTCTGATTGGAATAATGAAAGGTAGAGTTTGCATTCTTTGGTTTTTATAACTCATGCCCAGGAAAGACACGTCCATATCAGGTTGGAGGATTGCTAGACTGAGAAATGGCAGCATCTTTAGATGAACACAAAGTGAAAGAATAGCCTGAGGATGAAGGGAACTGTGAATACCATTCTGCTTCGGGCATCTAATAACAGATACAGAGTCATCTATCCATGAGATGCCCTTATTTTCTTCAAACAACATACAGTAAGAATTCGACAACATTGCTAACGAGGGAAAATACGATTGGACGTTAAACAATGAAGAGCCTCTGACTTCTGTGGATGACAGACAAAAGCAAAAAGAAGTCCAGGAAAAAAACCAGAGCACTATCGAAGGGCTAAATGTATTCTATAAGAAATGCTATATTTCTGATGTGCTGAAGAGTATAATCATCATATTGAGACAACCAGACCTCATTGTACATCAAAGTCGGGCTTATATGGAATCAAAAAGATACGTTGATGGTACGGCATGATACACTACGATCTTTCTGACCAAGAGAGAGGTACAAGTGCCATCTCCATCACTGAACATATCACTCCGTATATTTTTTCATTAAGGAAATACAGAGTCATAAAGGCGTAGTTAATGCAAAAGAGAAGCAGGACATTGGGTCTACCTTTGAGTCATCACTGTATCGCTGTTTGGATTTATCATTGACTGCAATATACGACAAAGGGAGGCTGTTTTCACAACAAATATCTTAGGCTATCTACAACTCAGTGCTATCCTAAAGAGTTAAATATACTATAGGATTTTTATCTAAATATAAAGGATCTAAGAATTAAAACTACGTGTGACCAGTTTGGGCATTACAATTAACAGGAAATTTAACTTTCTGAAACCCAGGAATCACTGTTGCACCACAAACATTTTCTAAAAGTTCCTGCTCAGGATATCTCCATAGCCAAACTTTTTCCTCATTTGTACTAAGACGGCTTCTTGCCCTTACCGAGCAGATGCCACGTCGCTAGAGACTCTATGGCAATTACATAAACAAAACTGTAAATGCTATCAAATCACTATAATTTTCAAGTCAGGAAATTTCGTAAAGGCTTCATCCCCAACTTCATTGTCAGTTAATAATTTCTCTCACACGACAGGTGGCGCAGAACACGTGCAACGTCGAATTGTTGGCTCTATGTACAAGGAATTTGCTCAATGGATCGACATAGCCAGTCACAAACCGCGAATTGCAGCTGCAGCACTCCCAACCCAGAAGAAACGCCTGGCACGCTCGATTGCAGTAACGTGCTCCGGCGCCATATTTCCTTATAATTGACTCAAACTTCGGCTTCGTCATTTCGTAACAAGCCATATTAGACTCGTTACTGTTATTATGACCTCCCCCGCAATAGAGATAACATATCCTCATGTCGTGGCCGCACGGATTCGAAATGATGATTTTTTGACACCCCATGCTGAGATGCGAACGGAAACACTGGCTGTGGTCGTAATAATATCCTTTGCATTTTCCTCGATCTTATATCGAACTTAAAGAGATTGGAAGCGTGAAACGACTTGTCCGGTGAAACATGGACGTGTTGTGGCGGTGCTGATTTGGACGGTGCGGAGAAGAGGCTCAGCACGTCGTGTAAGGTGCTAGGCTTGGGTCCTAGCTAGAAAACATGGAATAGTGTGGCGGTAAAATGGAGGCCTAGAATCGCAAGTTGATTCTAATGAAGGTGGCTTAGCACGCCACATATGATATACCATCGCCACCGGCCACGGGAAAAACACCACAGATGCAGCAATACAGAAAGAATAAGGTCTACTGAGTTCAAAGACCATTAAAATTTTACCCCATTTCCGGCAGTCACCGTCGACTTTGGCTTGGTCAATTAAAACCTGAGAAGATACAAAGCCGCCAAGAATCGATAGGTTAGATTATAAGGCTATGCGTCTTCAAGATAACGCAATATACTCCTGAAGTTCTTTAGGGCCTAGGACCACTCGGCAGGGTTCACCAATATAAGCATGCCAATACCAAGGTCAAAACAGAAATGATGAAACATTCACCAAGGTGCAATCAGCCATGGGTGAATAGTCGGTAGAGGAGTGGGCGAGCCAAAACTATTTTAACCCGCTTAGAGTCGTGCTGTGTTTGTCCTTGTTAGCACCCTGGCTAGGATATCTACGAATTCGGAATAAAAGAGAAATTGTTATCCTATCGCCAAGGTTAGAAATTACCGTGGATTCAAAAAGAGGCAGTGTTGTCGAGCCGCCATGTTATTGTTGGGCGAGAGTGATTGGCCAACAGCAAACTCAATTATCGATCCGACCATTCCAAAATGTCTTTCACATGTCTCTGAAACGTGGTCGAGCCTTAATTCACTGGCCTGGGCGTAGCTTGAACTACCATTGCGCCACCTATAGGCAAGAGGTAATCGGATACCTTCTATAGGGTGTTAAAAAGTACCAAAAAATAAGAAAATAAGTCCGGCACAGTAATATAATGAAAGAACCAGATGACTACCTTAACTGCGTATTGTCTCTGCACGCTTGGTCCCGGGGGTGTTAATTAAATGATTGGACCCTTCTAGAACGAGTCCGTATAGCTACGGATGTTACTGATCACCGAATGGCCATCACGATAATGAACTCCTATGGAGCATGGAATCGAGCAATGGAAACACATGCAGGAGCGGGCTCTTACATATTCTGTCCCAACGGCTGCGCCGCCGTGATAATGAGCGGAAAGGATTACGTGAATCGTCTGACTCTGGTAGTCTGAATATTAGGACATCTGGAAATGTTCCACGGGACTTCAAGTTGATTCGGTTCTTGATAACGACGGCAACGTGTTAGTTGGCTCTGTAGACACAGCAGGGAACCTAGCAATCCTACAACAGGGTCCTCGTAATATCATAGAGTCTAAAATCTCCTCTACGTATGGAGATAAAGCTGCGTTCCTTAGATACAAGAAACATCAGGAGGCAATAATACTGTTCTCTCAAGGCCAAGTCTAACATATAGGCCTCGTTGCTAGCGGCATATCCACAAATCCGGCCC
>Ga0335080_10003878_pt1 | contig 15191 bp, 16 predicted proteins | sample Lox_Sample_34_FD_206720 | JGI IMG/M metagenome (GOLD analysis project Ga0335080, IMG submission 206720) | Soil microbial communities from Loxahatchee National Wildlife Refuge, Florida, United States - Lox_Sample_3.4 | ecosystem: Environmental > Terrestrial > Soil > Wetlands | place: USA... | reverse complement strand
GCGGGCAGCGTTCAAGGCCGTCCAGGACGGCAAACAGGTGATGCTGCTCGTTCCCACGACGATCCTCGCCCAGCAGCACTACGGCACGTTCACCGAGCGGCTCAAGGACTATCCGATCTCGATCGAACACGTGTCTCGCTTCCGCCCCGCGGCAGAGCAGCGAGAGGCGGTCAAGCGGTTCGCCGACGGCAAGGTGGACATCCTGATCGGCACGCACCGCTTGCTGAGCCGCGACGTCCGACCCCAGGAGCTCGGCCTCTTGATCGTCGACGAGGAGCAGCGGTTCGGCGTCAAGCAGAAGGAGCTGCTCCGCCAGCTCAAGCTGAAGGTCGACGTGATCGCGATGAGCGCCACGCCGATCCCGCGCACGCTCCAGATGTCGATGGCCGGGATCCGCGACATCAGCGTGATCGAGACCCCGCCCGAGGGCCGGCGCCCGATCAAGACCTACGTCGGCGAGTACGACGAGGAGCTCGTCAAGGGAGCGCTGTTGCGCGAGCACCAGCGAAAGGGCCAGGCGTTCTTCCTGCACAACCGGATCGAGTCGATCGACGAGACCGCGGAGCGGCTGCGCGCGCTGTGCCCCGGGATGAAGTTCGAGGTCGCGCACGGGCAGATGGACGAGCGCGAGCTCGAGACGCGCATGCTCGCGTTCCTGCGCGGCGACGCCGACGTGCTCGTGTCGACGAGCATCATCGAGTCGGGGATCGACATCCCGCAGGCGAACACGCTGATCGTCGAGCGGGCCGACACGTTCGGGCTCGCCCAGCTCTACCAGATCCGCGGCCGGGTGGGCCGCAGCCGCGAGCGGGCGTACGCCTATCTCCTCTATCCATCCGCCGCCGCGCTTACGCCCGACGCGGCGCAACGCCTGTCGGCACTCAGCGACTACACCGAGCTGGGGGCCGGCTTCAAGATCGCGATGCGCGACCTCGAGATCCGCGGCGCCGGCAATCTGCTCGGCGACGAGCAGTCCGGGCACGTCGCCGCGCTCGGGTTCGAGCTGTACATGCAGATGCTCGACGAAGCGGTGGCGGCGGCCGAGGACGGCGCCTGGGCCGAGGAGGAGTGGGAGCCGGTCCGCCTCGACGTCAACGTCGACGCCTACGTCCCGGCGGACTACATCCCCTACGAGCAGGCAAAGGTCGACGTGCACCGGCGGATCGCCGGCGCCCGCGAGGTCGCCGACCTGATGCAGCTGCGCGACGAGCTCGGGGACCGCTTCGGCGAGCTGCCCGAGCCGCTACGGAACCTGATCGCGCTCCAGCAGGCGAGGATCAAGCTCGGCCAGGCCGGCGCGCGGGCGGTCACGTTCCGCAACGGGCGGCTCGCGGTGACGCCGATCGAGCTCGACAGCGTGAGGGCCAAGCGGATTCGCCAGGAGATCCCCGAGGCGCTGTACGAATCGGGTAAGTCGCAGCTGTCGGTACGGGTCCCCGAGGATCCGGCCAAGCGGTTCCCGGCGGTCGTGAAGGCGGCCGACGTGCTGCTCGCGGTCACGCGCGAAGCGGCGTAGGAATTGGGGCCGCTGCGCGGCCCCAAGGGACGCCGAGCGTGCGAAATCCGGCCCCCGCTCGCAACGTGCGACCGCGGGCATCGAGGCCGGATTCCGTCGCGGGGCCCAAACCCACTCTTAGCCCATTCTTCACCCCAGGAGGCTCCCGATCGCCATACCCCCGCTACCATCACCCCCCGATGAAGGTCCGTGGTTCGTTTCTGGCGCTTGGCGCTTTTTTTGTGATCGCAGTCGGGATGGCCGGCTGCGGCAGCGGCGTCCCTGGTGACGCGGTCGTCAACGTCGCCGGCAATCCGATCTCGACGCAGGCGTTCAACCACTGGATGTACGTCGCGGCCGCGACCCAGGCGGCGCAGCAGAGCTCGACGCAGCCGGTGATCGTCCCGAACGACCCCCCCAACTTCAACGACTGCATCGCCCAAGTCAAGAAGCAGTACCCGAGCTTGGCGAAGACCAAGACGGCCACGCTCCGCAGTGACTGCAAGCAGCTGTACACGTCGCTGTCGAGCCAGGTGCTGGACTTCCTGATCAAGGCGTACTGGTACCAGGCCGAGGCGGCCAAGATGGGCATCAAGGTCACCGATGCCGACGTGCAGAAGGCGTTTACGACCGCCAAGAACCAGCAGTTCCCGACGGCCTCCGGGTACAACACGTTCCTCAAGCAGACGGGCCAGACGAACGAGGACGTGCTGTTCCGCTTCCGGATCAACCAGATCCTGACGAAGCTGATCGCCAAGCACCCGACGACCGTCACCAACGCGCAGATCGCGGCGTATTACAAGAGCCACCTGTCGCAGTTCGGCACGCAGCAGACGCGGAACCTGAAGATCGTCCTGGCCAAGACCCAAGCCGACGCGAACGCGGCCAAGAAGGCGCTCCAGTCGGGCCAGAGCTGGGCCACGGTGGTCAAGAAGTACTCGACCGACCCGACCACGAAGAGCACCGGCGGCGTGCTGAACGGGGTCACCAAGCAGCAGCAGGATGCGGCCCTCGCCAATGCATCGTTCTCGGCACCGCTGAACAAGCTGACGGGCCCCGTGAAGGGTCAGTTCGGCTACTACGTGTTCGCGGTCACGAAGATCACGCCGTCGACACAGCAGTCGCTCGCGACGGCGACGCCCACGATCAAGCAGCAGCTGACCTCGCAGGCGCAGACGAGCGCCCAGACGGCCGTCGACAACAAGGCCAAGAAGGACTGGCTGAGCCAGACGACCTGCCGCGCCGCGTACGCGATGGCCGACTGCAAGGGCTACAAGGCGCCGAAGACGGCGACCACCAGCACCAGCACCAGCGGCACGGCGACCACGGGGTGAGCCCGCCGGAGCCCCCGGCGATCGCTGAAGCGCTCGCCCGGCTCGACGCGATCACGCGCCGGCTGCGAGTCGAGTGTCCGTGGGACCGCGAGCAGGACGAGCGCTCGATCGTCCCCCACACGGTCGAGGAGTCGTTCGAGCTCGCGGACGCCGCCCGGCGTCGTGACGACGCGAAGATGCTCGATGAGCTCGGCGACGTCCTGTTCCAGGTCCATTTCCTGGCGCTGCTGCTCGAGGAACGGGGCGCGGGCGATCTCGCGGTCGTGGCCACCGACGTCACCGACAAGCTGATCCGCCGCCACCCGCACGTGTTCGGCGACGTCGAGGCCGAGACTTCGGGGCAGGTCCGCCGGAACTGGGACAAGATCAAGCAGGGCGAGGCGGGACGTGAGCCGGGCGTGTTCGGCGATGTCCCGGAGAACCTGCCGGCGCCGCTGTACGCGCGCAAGGTGCAGCGCCGCGCCGCCACGAGCGGATTCGACTTCGCCGGCGTCGAGGGTCCGCTGCAATCCGTGCGGGACGAGTTGGAGGAGCTCGAGGCGGCCTCGACCGAGGACGACCGGTTCCACGAGCTCGGCGACGTGCTGTTCGCGGTCATCAACGTGGCCCGCAAGCTGGCGGTCGACCCCGAGCTCGCGCTGCGCGCGGCGGCCGACCGGTTCAGAGCCCGGGTGCTCGCCGGTGGCGAGCTCGCCGCATCCGAGAGCCGGAACTGGAACGATCTCGCTCCCGACGAGCAGCTCGCGTACTACGCGCGGGCGCGCCTGAACGAAGGAGCCCGATGAGCCAGATCGAGCACGTACACGCCCGGCAGGTCCTCGACAGCCGGGGGAACCCGACCGTCGAGGTCGAGCTCAGCGTCCGATCCGGCGCGTGGGGCCGCGCGATCGTGCCGTCCGGCGCCTCCACCGGGGAGTTCGAGGCGACCGAGCTGCGCGACGGCGGCTCGGACTGGAACGGCAAGGGCGTGATGCACGCGGTCGAGAACGTCAACGGCGAGATCGCCACCGCGGTGCGCGGCCAGGATGCCTCGAGTCAGGCCGCGCTCGACCGGATGCTGATCACCTTGGACGGAACTCGCGACAAATCGCGGTTGGGGGCGAACGCGATCCTGGCCGTGTCGCTGGCGGCCGCCTATGCCGCCGCGGCGGAGGAGCGGCTGCCGCTGTGGCGCTACCTGGGGGGTGACAGCGCGCACGTGCTCCCGGTTCCGATGATGAACGTGTTGAACGGCGGCGCGCACGCCGATAACGCGATCGACTTCCAGGAGTTCATGATCGTGCCGGTCGGAGCCGCGAGTTTCCGTGACGGTCTGCGGATGGGCGTCGAGGTGTTCCAGATGCTCAAGAAGACGCTGCATGAGCGGGGACTCTCGACCACCGTGGGAGACGAGGGCGGGTTCGCGCCCAACCTCGAGTCAAACGAGGCGGCTCTCGGCGTGCTGGTGGATGCGATCCGCGCGTCGGGGTGCGTGCCGGGCGACCAGGTGGCGATCGCGCTCGACCCGGCGGTCTCGGGGCTGGTCAAGGATGGAAACTACGAGCTCGGGCACGAGGGCCGGACGCTCACCCCCGAGCAGCTCGCCGACTACTGGGGCGAGCTCGTCGACCGGTATCCGATCGTCTCGCTCGAGGACGGGATGGGCGAGGAGGACTGGACCGGGTGGGCGCTCCTGACCGAGCGCCTGGGGAGCCGGATCCAGCTCGTCGGCGACGACGTGTTCGTCACCAACACCGAGCGCCTGCAGCGGGGGATCGACGCCGGCGTCGCGAACTCGATCCTGATCAAGGTCAACCAGATCGGGACCCTCACGGAAACGCTCGCTGCCATGCGCATCGCGCGTGAGAACGGCTACACCTGCGTGATGTCGCACCGGTCGGGGGAGACCGAGGACGTGACGATCGCGGACCTGGCGGTGGCGACCGGCTGCGGCCAGATCAAGACCGGCGCCCCGTCGCGGACCGATCGGGTCGCCAAGTACAACCAGCTACTGCGGATCGAGGAGGCGCTCGGCGCCGACGCGCGCTACCCGGGACGCAGCGCGTTCCGCGCGTAGTGGGCGTGCGGTCGCGGGGCGGTGGCGCGGGGTCGTCGTGGCGCGGGGTGGTCGTGGCGCGGTGGCGCGGGGTGGTCCGGGTCGTGGTCGCGGAGCGCGGGGGCCGCGGTGGCGACGTTGGCCGCGGCGCGGGAACTCCCCGTCACCCGTCACCCGCCACCATGCATAACTCACCAAAGCGCCGCGTCCCGACCAGCGTTGTGCACATAAGCATGCCCACAATGCTTATTTGCGCAAGGCGCCGGCGGGTGCAGCGACTTGACACGTTAAGCAGGGAAGACGCCGCCACCGTGCACCCCGCGATGCAGGAGGAAGGATCCTGTGGGCGTCGAACGAAGGGCTCAGCGGATGCCTTCAGCCCGTACCGCCACCGCGCCACCGCGCCGACAAAGCACGCGCAGGGCCGCCTCGCGCCCGCGACGGGTACGGGTTGCGAGCCGGGGACTCCGTGGGCGGGTTCGTTGGGACCGGGTCGGCCGGGTCAGCCTGCTGCTCGTCCTGTGCGTGGTGGCCGGGGTGTACGTGCAGCGGGGCCTTGCCTACTTCTCGGCGCGGTCACAGGCCGATCAGCAGCGAGCGATCGTGGAGCAGCTGTCGCGCTCGAACGCGAGCCTGCGCACGCAGCAGCGCTCGCTGAACGATCCGGCCACGATCCTGAGCGATGCCCGCGCGCTCGGGATGGTGCGGCCCGGCGAGCATCCATACGAAGTCACGGGCATGCCGGGGCACTGAGTCCGCGCCGGCCGGGCCTGGGAACCGGATGGGCGCGGGGGCGCGGGTAGCGCGCGCGATGCCGCCCGTTCGCTTCGACGACGTCATCGGCCTGTGGCGCGAGGGTCAGCGCCGCCTCACCCAGGCCGATCCGCGCGACCGGCCCGCGCTCGAGCGGGTCACCGACGCCCTCGTCGACGAGCTGCGCCGGCGGATCGGCGGCACGTTCACGACCGACGAGCTCGCGCGCTACTACGGAGACCACGGCACCGACTGGTGCTTCGAGATCGCGACGCGCGTCGCGCCCGGCAACCCGGAGGCGTGGGATCTGACGACGGTCGCCGGCGCCGCCTTCGCCCGCTACGTGCGCGAGGCGAGCGACTACGCCGGCGGCGCCCGCATCGTTCAGCAGTGACAGTGATTCCCCCGCCGTGGCGGGCGGCTACTCGCCTTCGTCGTCGTTGCCGTTGTCGGCATCGTCGTCGCCGACGCGGCGAATCACGATCTGGTCCTCTTCGATCGCCACTTCGACGGGCCGGTGGCCGGCCCAGTACTCGGCGTAGATCGGATCGTCCTGGACGGCGGGATCGAGCCACAGTCCGTAGCCCTCCTCACCGTGGTCAAAAGTCGCTTCGATCGGTTTCCCCTTGCGGCGGGTGCTCCGTCGCCCGCCTCTGCGGCCCCGCCGGCGCTTGGCCGGGGCCTTCTCGCCCTCGTCTTCCTCTTCTTCCTCCTCGGCCTCCTCCGCCCGCTGCGCCTCGGCCGCGAGCTCGGCGGCGATCAACGCCTCGTCCTCGGCCCGGAGATCGATCTCGTCGTCGAAGTCGACGCTGGCGCCGGCCTCGGGCTCGCCGTCGGGCTCGAGGCCCTGCTCGCGCTTGAATGCCTGGATCTGCTGGACGGTGACCTCGAGCTGGTGGGCGATCCACGCGTCCGTGCGTCCTTGCCGCACCCAGCCCCGGATTCGGTTCAACTCTGGTCGTAGCGATCTGCGCGCCATCTCGGCGCGGAGACTAGTACAGGCAACGGCTGGAGCGCGGCGGCAAGTGACCTCCGGCTTCGTCGCTCGCCCGGCGGGAGCCGTGGAGGTCCAGCTGCTTTGTCCGGCTGGAGCCCGGGAGATCCCGGTGGTGACGCCGCCCGGCCGCCGGTCCGCCGCGCCGGCGGCTGGGGGTTCGTCGCGCCGGAGGGTGTGCCGTGCCGGCGGGTGTGCCGCGCCGGCGGCTGGGGGTTCGTCGCGCTGGAGGCTGGGGGTTCGTCGCGCCGGCCGGGGTCCGCCGCGCCGGCGGCCGGGATCTGCCGCGCCACCGGGTCTGCCGCGCCGGCGGGTTCGCCGCGCCGGCGGGTTCGCCGTGCCGGTGGCCGGGGTCCGTGCCGCGATCCCGAGTTTCTCGCCACTCGACCGGCTGCCGCCGCCGAATGGCGGTTCGGTCGGCTCTGGCCCGAGTTTCTCGCCACTCGGTCGGGGAGGGGCGCCGAGTGTTGCGTTACTCGGGGTCTGCGCCGGGCGCCCGCGGTCGGCCGTGCGCGGCTTGTGCCGGCCCCGGCTTGTGCCGGCCCCGGCTTTTACTGCCGCGGCGCCCGCCGCCCGCCGCCCGCCGCCCGGCGCCCGGCGCCCGGCCCGGGCGTCCGGGCGTCCGGCGTGTCGACCCCCGCGTCCCGGCGCCCCGAGCGAGAATGACGCGAGCTGGGTCGGCGTGCGGGTCGGAGGTCGTGCGTATCCGCGTGGATCACGTGCGTCCACGCGAGCCCGGACCGGCCCCGGCTGTGGCTGGCGCGCCGCGCCAGAATCACGGTGGTCCCGGTCGCGGCGATCGCCGCCGGCAACGGTGGCGCCACCGTCCGCGCGAGCTCGCGGCTGCTGGCTAACGACTGCCGCGGAGGGCTCGTGCGCCCGTGCCGTAGCCGTACCGAAGCCGTGCCGTCGCCGTCGGCGCGTCGTCGAGGTCACGTCGGCGTCGCCGCGGGCGACCTCACCGCTGCGAACGAGTCGCTCGCGATCGGTTGTGGTAGTCCCGAAATGATGTCTCGACGGCCGCGGGCGATTCCCGTCGTGTGACGGGCGTGGTGGAGGCGGTGGTGGGTGTGGCTGTGCGGGTCGCCGGGGCCGGCGCGGGCGGGCTCGGCGGCGGGGCCCGATCGGGGTTCGGTCGGTGGCGGGCGGTGGCGGCGGCCGGGGGATCGACCGTCAGGTGATCGCGCCGTCCAACACGCCGCGACCGGCGGGCGATCGGCACAGTCGGATCGGCGTTGGATGGGGTGCGGGCGGTCTGCAGGTTGTGGTCGCGCGGGCCGTGGTGGCGGTCGTGGAGCTTCCGGGCGATGCTCGGCCGCCGGGGGTCGTGCCAGGCGGTTCGACCAGGATCCGCCGGGCGTGCTGGGGCCGGTCAGCGTCGAGGGAGGGAGGGGGCCGCGATCACCGTCAACCCACCGGCCGGCAACCGCCCCAACAACAGCTCGGGATCAACCGCAAGACGCCGCGAGCGCAACAAGCCCGGCAACGTCACCACCGTGGCGTGCGCCCGCGAGCCCGCCCGGCACCCACCACCCCTACCGCTCGGCGCGCCCAACCCAGGCTGACCGCCTTCCCGCCCGGGTGAGCACACACCCGGCCCCGGCCTCCACCGGCACGCGCGAGAGCACGAACGGCACCCCCACCCACACCACCCCCGCTCCCACACACCCGCCCGCCCGCGACCAACCACGAACCCGGGGTGACCAACCCCCGCACACGAGACCGACCGACATCGAGGACGCGCTCGGCGGCCGCTCACCCCGAACAGCCACCATCAACCACCCGACCGGCGCGGACACCAAACCCGCCCACACGACAAACCCCCATCCATAAAAGGCGCGGCTGCACGTCGGCTCCCGCCTTCCTCGCCCCGCACCCGGCCACCACTCCTACCGCTCGGCGCGCCCCACCCACGAGCGAGACCGCTCGAGCCCCGCGAACTCGTAATCGACGACTCCCACCGCGTCCTCACCCCAGATCACGGTCGCATCCCGCCACTCATTCAGGTCGCGCACCCTTACGCCCGGCGGGAGCCCGGCTGGAGCAATGCCGCGCGACCGTTGCACAACCTCCATATGGTTGTAGAGAGCAGATGGCAACCGGTATGCTGGCCTTGGCGGACCGGACCCTCGTGGAGCTGAGGGGTGCCGGTTCCCTCGTTGACGACCAGGCGAGCAGGGAGGCACATCCCCCTATGTTGGTACTCACCCGCAAGTCCAACCAGAGCATCATGATCGGCGATGACATTGAGGTCTCCGTACTGGCGATCATGGGCGAGAAGGTGCGAATCGGGATTCAGGCACCGCGCGACATCCCCGTATTCCGCAAGGAGGTTTATCTCGAGATCCAGCAGGAGCGTCTCGGGTCCGGCAAGGGCGCCCGCGAAGAGGTCGACGCGGCGCTGCGTGGCCTGGGAGAGGGCACCTGAGCTGAGTGGAGCTTCCGTCAACCGTCACCCTGTTGTGCGCCTGAGAACCTTCGGTTGGCTTCGTCCTCGGATGCTCACGTAGCGTTGCCGGGCGTCGCATCCCAGGTTCTCGCCATCCTCGATTCTCGTTCGCCCAACCCCGGCAAACGTTGTCGGTCACCCCACGAGCGACTGGACCCGTCCGTAAGTCCGTAAGTCCTGCGGCATTCGAGTGGTCCGTGGCGGCGCTGCCGCGGGCTATGGGATGGTCGGCGGCGCCTGAGGGCGGGGCCGTTGCGGCCCGGCTCGGCATCCGGCCTCGCTTGCTCTGCCCGCGCCCGCGGTCGTCCGGACTCCTCGAGGCTCCGTGTAGCGCTGCCACAGGTCCCCGCGCAGCATCCGCCAGTGGCCACTGCCGCACGACGTACGCACGGGCCCGGTAACACAGCAGCCCGCTCCGCCGCGCCGGCGGGTCGGACGGCCCGCGAGTGTCAACCGAGCAGGTAGTACAGCGTTTCGAACATCGCAATCGTGACCACGACCGCGGTCCCGATCAGCGTGGTGACGAGCACCCAGAAACGAACCGAGCTGCGCTTCCTCTCGCGCTCACGCCGCCGTTTGCGTGTCCGCGAGAGCGCGCGCCGCATCAGGCGGTCGTCGCGACGCCGGTCGACCTGCATCTCTTGCCGGAACTCTTGCTCGAGTTCGGCGAGACTCTGGCGCATCTTCATCGCCATGCCGGCGCGAGCCTACCAAGCTGGAATCGCCAGCGTTATGTAGATGTAGGTAGCAGCCGGGTCAGTGCACCGTCTGGCGCTCGTAGACCTCGATGAAGTGCAGGTAGTTCTTGGCGATCCGCTCGGCGGCGGCCTCGCGCTCGAGCTCGTTGTCGAGGTAGCCCTTGAGCGCGTCCCACCAGATCGAGCGCCCGATCGCGAAGCCGATGAAGCCCTCGACCGGCGCCGCTTGCTGAAGCCACTGCTCGACCTTCTCGGTCGACGCACCGCGGCCGAGCAGCACGCACGTCACGCCCTCACGACCCTCACCACTACGCGCCTGCTCGGCGAGCATCGCCGCGTCCGACTGCTCGTCGACGCCCTCGATCTTCCACACGTCGACCTCGACGCCCGCGTTCTGGGTGCCCTCGATCGCGCGGCGCATCAGCTCGGGCCGGAGCTCGGCGTCGTAGCGGTCGCTGTCGCCGCCGACCGACGCGAGTTGCTCGTCCGTCGCGGGAACCAGCAGCTCGAACAGGAACTTTCGGTCGTTGTCGTGGAGCCAGTCGGCCAGCCGCTTCAGCCGCACGAGCTGGCGCTCGTTCATGCCGGCGTCGCCGTCGGGGTTGTAGCGGACGAGCACCTTCGAGAAATCGGGGTCGAACTGCTCGATGTGGGCCCCGAAGTCCTCGCCGTACTCGAAGTCGAACTCGTCCTGTCCGGACTTCTCGACCGGCATCGCCATCTTCAGCCCGTGCTCGCGCGCCTGCTCGGGGATGTTGGAGCCGAACTGCTCGTCGACGAGCACGCCGGTGGCGCCCGCTTCGGCCCCCTCGCGGACGGCCGCGAGCATGCCCTCGAAGATCAGCCGCTTGGCGTCCGAGATCCGTTCGGTTTCCTCGGGGGTCGGATCCCCCGCGATCCCGAACATCTTCTTCTGGAACGACCCCCGATGGTCGAACGCGAGGATGTACAGCTTGCCGTCGTATCCGAGAGCCATCTGAACTCCCCTTTCGGTCCGGTGAGGTATTTGGTCCAGTCTACGTCGACTGCCGATGCGACGGGTCCGTAGGAGCTACGGACCGGTCCGCCCGCTAGCCTGCGCCCGCGATGGAGCACAAGTTCCAGGTCCGGGGAGCTACGTACACCATCGGGGTCGAGGAGGAGATGATGATCCTCGACGCCGAGTCGCTCGAGCTCGTCAATGCGATCGAGAGCCTGCTCGAGCAGGCGCCGGTGGGCGAGATCAAGCCCGAGCTGATGGAGTCGGTGCTGGAGGTCTCGACCGATCCGTGTGCGAACACCGCCGAGGCCGGCGAGCAGCTGCGCGTGCTGCGAGCGCAGGTTCGCGCGGCGGCGGCCCGCAAGAATCTGACGATCGGCTCGGCGGGAACGCACCCGTTCGCGATGTGGGAGGACCAGCGGATAGTGGCGCGCCCCCGCTACCGCGACCTCGTGTCAGCGCTTCGGTTCGTCGCCCGCCAGGAGCTGATCTTCGGGATGCACGTGCACGTCGCCGTCGACGATCCCGACAAGGCGATCCACGTCGCCAACGGGATGCGCGTCCACATCCCGATCCTGCTCGGGCTGTCGGCGAACTCCCCGTTCTGGCGCGCCGAGGCCACCGGGCTCGCGTCGACCCGGACCCCGATCTTCCGAGCGTTCCCGCGGATGGGCATCCCGCCGACGTACAAGGACTGGGAGGACTACGAGCAGCGGATCGAGTTCATGATCAACGCGCGCGTGATCGAGGACTACACCTACCTCTGGCACGACGTCCGGCCGCACCCGAACTTCGGCACGGTCGAGGTCCGCGTGATGGACTCGCAGACCCGGGTCGAGCACACGCTCGGCCTGGCGGCGCTGGTGCAGGGGCTGATCCGCGAGTTGTGCGAGCACTTCGACGCTGGCGAGCCGCTGTCGCGCTATCCGTTCGAGATGCTCGATGAGAACAAATGGCTCGCGGCCCGGCACGGTCTCGACGGCGAACTCGTCGACCTGCCCTACTGGGACCGCGTGCCGGCACGTGAGCTGGCGCGCCGTCTGGTCGACCGGATGCGAGATCATTGCCAGGACCTCGGTTCGGTGGCCGAGCTCGATGCCGTCGAGGACCTGGTCGAGCGCGGCAACGGGGCCGCGCGACAGGTCGTCGTGTACGAGGCCAACCACGATCTACGCGAGGTCATGGCCGAGATCGTCGCCGCGACCGCGGTATAGAGAACATATACGTCACCGGGCGCACCCGAGCCTTGTTGTCGATAGCCGCGCCGTCCTACAATCGGTGGGCCATGAGCACCGGCGGCCCGGACCTGTTCGTAATTTGCAAGAACTGTCAGTCCGAGGTCAGCCCGTACATCACCGAGTGCCCATATTGCGGGAGCCGGCTGCGCAAGCGGGCCCCGAAGCTCGACCGCGAGGGCCGGGTCACCGAGCGCAAGCGCCGCTCGCCGGCCCCAAGCCTCCCGCGCCTGCGCCGTGGCGAGATTCCCGGGATCCGCGGAGAGGCGCGTCCGTACGCGACGATAGGGCTCGTTCTGGCGGGGTTAGCGGGCACGCTGCTGTGGCGGGCGGCGCTCGTGGGCAGCACCCACGCGATCGAGTTGTGGGCGCGGTTCGGGACGCACCTGTGGTGGCGGTTGCTGGTGGCGCCGTTCACCTATGTCAACACCGGCTACGCGATCGTAGCGTTGGGCACGATCGCGGTCTTCGGCTGGCTGCTCGAACGTCGTCACGGCCCAGCGCTCGTGCTGGTGGTGTTCGCGATCGCGGCGGTCGGGGGCGCCGCGGTGACCGCGGCCGACTCGACGCTCCCGATCGCGCTCGGCGCGAACGGCGGCGCGCTGGCGCTGCTGATCGCATGGGCGATCCCGGATCTGCTGTCGCTCCGCGCCGGCGAGGAGATCGACGGCGACCTGTTGGGCACGGCCGTGATCTTCGGTGTCGTCCTCTTGATGCCGCTGGCCGTGCCCTCGGCGAGCTGGGTGGCGGCAGGTGTCGGCGTGCTGACCGGGATCCTGGTCGGTCTGCCGCTCGCGCTGACCGGCGAGCGCTGATCAACCCAAGCCGCCCGGGCCCACCGACGTATGATCCGTCAGGCCCCGTGGTCGACCGCGCCTACACCGACGCCGAGCTGGAGGCTGCGATCGCAGCGATCACCGATCCCGACCGGCTCCGTGAGGCGCAGGATCTGGTCACGCGCTCGGCGCCGGCGCTCCAGCAGGTGCTGGCGACCGCGCTCGACGAGGGTGGATGGTTCGACGTTGCACACAATCACGCAGTTCACGAGGCGACCGGGCACGACGACGTCACCGAACGGGTCCGGGCGGTGCAGACGATGCTCGCCGAGGAGACCCGCCTGGGGATGCTCGTCGGCGTCGCGGTCGGGTTCGAGTTGGCGCGGGAGCTCGGTCGCGAGCCCCGCGCGGCGGACTCGCAAGGCGCCGCCGTCAGGCGCCGCCGACCATCCCAAGAGACAGAGGAGGATTGACAACCGATGGAAGTGCGCTTTCTGGGCCATGCTTGCTTCGAGCTCTCCGACGGGGACGCCACGATCCTGATCGACCCGTTCCTGACCGGGAACCCCAAGGCCGCGATTGGCGCCGAGGATGCCGCCGCCACGACGATCCTGCTCACCCACGGGCACCGCGACCACATCGGCGACACCGTCGCGATCGCCAAGCGCACGGGCGCGCCCGTGGTGGCGATCACCGAGCTCGCGGGCGAGCTCGGCGCGGAGGGGCTGGATGTGCGCGACCCGAACCTCGGTGGGACCGTCAGGTTCGATTGGGGCTGGGTCAAGCTCGTGCCCGCCTGGCACACCTCGACCACGCCGAAGGGAACCGTCAACACCCCCGCCGGACTGTTGATCAACTTCGAGGACACGATCGTCTACCACCTCGGCGACACCTGCGTGTTCTCCGACATGGCGCTGGTGGGCAAGCGTGCGCCGATCGACCTCGCGCTGATGTGCATCGGAGGCCACTACACGATGGACCGCGTTGACGGCGTCGATGCGGCCGAGCTGATCGGCGCCAAGACCGTGATCCCGTGCCACTACAACACGTTCCCGCCGATCGAGACCGACGCGGAGGTGTTCAAGTCCGACGTCGAGTCGGCGACGCAGTCGAACGTGGTCGTGCTCGACCCCGGACAGGAACATTCGGCGTGACGCACGCGATCGTCCTGATCCAGGCGGACCGCTCGGCGCTGGCGACGCTCGGCGGCGAGCTGGCCGACCTCGACGGCGTGGCCGAGGCCTACTCGGTGACCGGCGAGTGGGACTTCGTCGCGCTGCTGCGGCTGCGCGAGCAGGAGCAGCTGGCAACGGTGGTCACCGGCCAGATCTCGCAGCTGTCGGGGGTGGTGCGGACGCACACGATGGTGGCGTTCGAGGCCTACTCCCGGCACGACCTCGAGGCGCTGTTCTCCGTCGGCCAGTAGCCCTACGTGCGCGTCGCCGTGGTAGCGGAGTGGTACCCGTCGCCGGGCGATCCGGTGCTGGGCATCTGGGCGCACCGGCAAGCGGTGGCCGCGCGCGACGCCGGCGCTGAGGTGCGGGTGCTCGCGCTCCGGCGCCCGGTGCCCCCTTTGTCGGTCGCGCGTGGCCTGTTGCATGTTCCCCCGGCCACCGGTGCGCTCGGCCGCTGGTTCGCGGGGGCCCGGACATCGTTGCGGCCGGTGACGCTCGACGGGCTGCCGGTGACGCCGGTGGCGTGGCTCGGGCCGCCGCGCCCGATCTCGTACGGGAGCTGGGGCTACTGGATGGCGCCGCCGCTGAGCCGCGCGCTCGACCGGCTGTACGCGGACTGGCGGTTCGACGTGGTGCACGCGCACTGCCTGGCGCCGGCCGGGCACGCGGTGGCGCGCTGGGTGCGTTCGCGCGGCGCGTCGGCGTTCGTCGTCTCGGCGCACGGGCCGGACATGATCCACGTGCCCGTGCGGAGCTCGATCGGCCGGAGGGCGTGCGTGGCCGCGATGGCGGCCGCCGACCTCGTGATGGCGAACAGCACGTGGGCGCAGCGGCGTTGCGAGGAGATCGCCGGCCGTCCGCTGCCCGGGCGGGTGGTGCACCTGGGCGCGGACGTGGCTGCGGTGGCGCCTTCGGCGAATGGGACGGTCCGGATGGTCACGGTGTCGCACCTGGTCGCGCGCAAGCGCCACGAGGTCGTGTTGCGGGCGCTGTCGTTGCTCGACCCGGCGCGCCGGCCGGAGTACCTGGTGATCGGCGACGGCCCGTGCCGATCCGGGTTGGAGAGCCTGGCGGCCGAGTTGGGCGTCGCGGATCACGTCCGGTTCGTCGGGCAGCTCCCCAACCGCGAGGCGGTGGCGCGGGCGGCCACATGCGACCTGTTCGTGATGCCGGGGGTCGAGGAGCCGTTCGGGGTGGCGTTCGTCGAGGCGATGGCCGCCGGGCTGCCGGCGATCGGAAGTCGCGGCGAGGGAGGACCCGAGGACATC
>Ga0335080_10003877_pt1 | contig 15192 bp, 12 predicted proteins | sample Lox_Sample_34_FD_206720 | JGI IMG/M metagenome (GOLD analysis project Ga0335080, IMG submission 206720) | Soil microbial communities from Loxahatchee National Wildlife Refuge, Florida, United States - Lox_Sample_3.4 | ecosystem: Environmental > Terrestrial > Soil > Wetlands | place: USA... | reverse complement strand
AAGCCCGGCGCGCTGATGCGCATCACGGGGGTGCTGAGCGCGCGCGGGTACAACATCGAGAGCCTGACGGTGGCGCGGACGCTCGATCCGGGGCTCTCGCGGATGAGCATCGTCGTCGATGTGGATCCCAGCCTGTGCGCGCAGGTGATCAAGCAGATGAACAAGCTGATCAACGTGCTGCAGGCGACCGATTTGACGGACGCGCCGTCGGTGAAGCGGGAGATGGCGCTGGTGCGCATCCGAGCGGCGCTGAACAACCGCACGGCGATTTTGAAGGAGGCGGAGATTTTCGGGGCGCGCGTGGTGGATCAATCGCCCGAAGGCTTCGCACTGGAGGCGACGGGCGATCCGGAGAAGCTGGAAGAGTTCATCGCGGTCATGCAGAGTTATGGCGACATCGATGTGACACGGTCGGGCACAGTAACGGTGTCGCTGGAGAAGAAAAAGCTGCGGCTGGCGCCGCCGATCCCGCGCGGATCGGGTGCGGAAAATGGCCGGGCGAAACAGGAAGAGACGGTTTAATCAGGACATCATGGCGAAACGCTACTACGAGAGTGACGGGAAGTTTGACGCGATCGGGAACAAGACGGTCGCCATCATTGGCTACGGCAGCCAGGGGCATGCGCACGCGCTGAACCTGCGCGATTCGGGCTGCGACGTGGTGGTCGGGCTTTACAAAGGCAGCAAGAGCTGGGCGAAGGCCGAGGCCGCCGGGCTGAAGGTGATGACGGTGGCGGAAGCCTCGAAGGCCGCCGACGTGATCATGATCCTCGTGTCGGATCACCTGCAGGCCGATTTGTATGAGGCCGAGATCAAGCCGGGTCTGAAGGCCGGCAAGATGCTGATGTTCGCGCACGGCTTTGCCATTCACTTCGGCACCATCGTTCCGCCGGCCGACATCGATGTCGCGATGGTGGCTCCGAAGGCGCCGGGGCATCGGGTGCGCGAGCTGTTCACCGAGGGCGTGGGCGTTCCGGCGCTGGTGGCGGTGGCGCAGGATCCTTCGGGGAAGGCGCTGGAGGTGGCACTGGGCTATGCGCTGGCGCTCGGGTCGCTGAAGACCGGCGTGATTGAGACGACGTTCCGCGAGGAGACCGAGAGCGATTTGTTCGGCGAACAGGCCGTGCTGTGCGGCGGCACCAGCGAGCTGATTCGCGCGGGGTTCGAGACTCTGGTGAACGCCGGGTATGCGCCCGAGATCGCTTATTTCGAGTGCCTGCACGAGCTGAAGCTGATTGTCGATCTGATTCATGAGGGCGGGCTGGAGTACATGCGCTATTCGATTTCGGATACCGCGGAGTACGGAGATTACACGCGCGGTCCGCGCATCATCAATGACCAGACGCGTGCGGAGATGAAGAAGATTCTGGGTGAGATTCAGTCGGGTCAGTTCGCCAAAGAGTGGATCAACGAGAACAAGACGGGGCGCAAGAACTTCCTTGCGGCTCGAGAGGCGCAGCGCGGACACCAGGTGGAGCAGGTGGGTCGCGAGCTGCGGCAGATGATGACGTTCCTCAAGAAGAAGAAGGAGGCCGGCGTGCCTCAACAGGAGGCGGTAGCAAACAAGTAAGGTTTCACAGGCTGAAGAGGCCGCTGAAAAAGTCCCAGGTACATCCAAAGCACCACAGACTGAAGTCTGTGCCACCAGGATTCAAACACAGACCAGCATTGGTGGCATAGGCTTCAGCCTGTGAAGGGTTTTTCAGCAGCCTCTGAAGCCTGTGCCACCGACAAGACAAGGGAGCCATGCGAATCTTTACCTTCGATACCACGCTGCGAGACGGCACTCAGGGAGAAGCCGTCTCCTTTTCAGTTGATGACAAGATCATGATTGCCCACCGGCTGGATGAGATTGGCATTGACTATATCGAGGGCGGGTGGCCTGGCTCCAATCCCAAGGACCGCGAGTTCTTCAAGCGCGTCAAGGAGGAGAAGTTCCACCACGCCCATCTGACCGCCTTCGGTTCCACGCGATTCGCGAAGAACCCCGTGGATCGCGATCCCAATGTGCGCTCGCTGATTGAGGCGGAAACGCCGACCTGCTGCATTTTCGGCAAGAGCTGGGATTTTCACACGACGCGCGCGCTGGGCATCACGGAAGAGCAGAATCAGGCGTTGATCTCAGAAACGGTCCGGTTTCTGAAAGATCATGGCCGCGAGGTTCTGTACGACGCGGAGCACTTCTTCGACGGCTATTTCGCCAATCCCGATTTCGCGCTGCGCACGCTGGAGGCCGCGAAGAACGCGGGAGCCGACGCGCTGGTTTTGTGCGATACCAACGGCGGCACGATTCCGGCGCGGCTGGTGGAGGTCGTGGCCGAAGTGCGCAAGCGATTCGACGGCGTGATCGGCATCCACACCCATAACGATTCGGACATGGGCGTGGCCAACGCGGTGGCGGCGGTGGAGGCCGGCTGCACGCACGTGCAGGGCACGTTCAACGGGTACGGCGAGCGGTGCGGCAATGCGAATCTGTGCTCGATCATCGCGAATCTCGAGCTGAAGCTGGGCCATACCTGCATTGGGCGCGAGAATCTGGAGAAGCTCACTTCGACGGCGAAATTCATCGCGGAACTCGCCAACCTCCCGCTGCCCAACGACCGCGCGTTCGTCGGGCGCAGTGCGTTCGCGCACAAGGGCGGCGTGCATGTGAGCGCGGTGCTGAAGGACGCGAGCACCTATGAGCACATCACGCCGGAGTCGGTGGGCAACCGCCAGCGTGTGCTGCTGAGTGATCTCTCGGGTCGCGGCAATGTGCTCTACAAGCTGAAGCAGCACGGGCTGGGAGAGCGGCTGGACGACACCGCGCGGCAGGGGCTGCTGGAACGGATCAAGCAGCTCGAGCACGACGGCTACGAGCTGGAAGCGGCCGAAGGAACCTTCGAGCTGCTGGTGCGCGAAGCGCTGCGGCCGGGTGTGCACTTCTTCGACGTTGTGAGCTACGAGGTGGCCACGCGCATGACCACCAGCGACGACACGCAGACTACCGCGACCATCATGCTCAAGATCCAGGACACGGTGCACTCGGCGACGGCCACCGGCCACGGTCCGATGAACGCTCTGGATGTGTGTCTGCGGCAGTGCCTGTCGTCTTTGTATCCTTCCATTGCGCGGGTGCGGCTCACCGACTATAAGGTGCGCGTGCTGGACACAAAGAAGGGCACGGCGGCCAAGGTCCGGGTTCTGGTGGAGTGGAGCGACCACCGCAAGAGCTGGGCGACGGTGGGAGTCTCGGACAACATCATCGAGGCAAGCTGGCGTGCCCTGCTGGACGCGATTCGCCTCGAGCTGATGCGGCTCACCGAGCGCGATGAGACCATAGAGAAGGTGGTCGAGGACTACTGCTGGGGCGTGTGAGCGGGGAACGCTCTCACACTTCCGCGGTTCAGCTCCGGCGCGTAACAAACACGAGGATTCGACAGAGTGCTGAAGTTCCTGAGCCGGCGAGCCGCGCCGTTCACGCGCGTATTGCTGGTGGAGAGCGGATCGCGGGTCATCGCCGAAAAGGTGCTGGCGTCATTCTATGCGCGGCACGGGGCGAAGGCTGTCGATATACTCACCTGCTTTGACGGCGTGCCTGTCGCGTTTCGCGCGGCACAGGGTCAGGCCTACACGAATCGGGGTTCACGGCGGCAGCTTGTCCGCGAGCTGCGCGCGCGCCGGTACAACGTTCTGGCCATCATCTGTTCGGGCGAGCCGTTTCTGGCGAAGTACAAGTTCGCCCTAGCCGCGCTGCTTACCGCGAAGATCCTGATCGTCAACGAAAACGGCGATTATTTCTGGTTCGAGCGCGGCAACCTGGCAGTAGTCTGGAAGCTGTTTACTACGCGCGCGGGAATGGGAGGGGAAAGCGGCAACCGAACGCTGGTCCGCATCGCTACTTTCCCGTTTCTGCTGTTGATGTTGCTCGGCTTCGCCGCGCGCGTGCATCTGATGCGCCAGCTCCGCCTGTTGTTCCGGACGGCACCTTAGATCAATCGAAACGCCGGCACGAAGAGCGTGGACGGATCGCTGGTGGTTCGGGAGAACACGTGGCCTGCGCTTCCGGCGGTCGCGCTGGATGCGCCGCCGGACTGTCCGCCGGTACCGTAGCAGCCTCCGCCAGCGCTGGCGAAGCCGAAGGTGTTGGTGTCGCCTCCTCCTGCCGCGCCTCCCGCGACATTCGTCGTGCCCGCGGTAATCGACGGTGCGAGCAACTGGATGATGCCGCCGCCGCCTCCGCCCGAGGAGCTGTAGCCCGTGTTTGTCCCATCGCCAGGAACGCCGTCGGCTCCTTTGCCACCGTGCGCGCTGAGGGTTCCGCTGTTGGCGATCGATGTCCTGGACGCGAGAACGATGATTCCACCGCCGCCACCGCCGCCTCCGGTCTGGCTGGGAGTACCATCCGCACCGTCGCCGCCGTCCGCGTGGATGACCGCTCCACCGCTGATGGTGATGGTTCCTGCGGCGAGTATCGATACGGTGCCGCCGCCGCCGCCGGCCAGTCCCGCAACGGAGAGATTGGTGCCGCCCACTCCGCCGGCTGTCACTCCGGGATTCACCAGCAGGCCAGCCAGTAATGGGCTGATTCCCACGCCACCGGGCTTAATGGTTGCGTCGCCGCTGTTCAGTGCCGCCGATGCGGCGATGCCCGCTCCGGCATTCGCGTTGTTGACCACCACAATCTGACCGGAGATGGTGACATTGCCGGTTGCACGAATGATGAGGCCGCTGGGCACGGTCAGGGTGCCGGTGATGGAGAGATCGGTGAATTGCAGAGTGGTGTTGGGGGGGCTGGACGTCCAGTTGACCGTGCCGAAGCTGCCCGAACCGTCGGAGCCGTCGCCATAGATGGAGGCAGAGGGGCCTGCGGGTCCCTGTGCGCCGGTATTGCCCTGCGGTCCCTGTGCGCCCGTGGCCCCGGTTGCTCCCGTAGCCCCTGCTGCTCCGGCCGCTCCCGCCGGACCCTGCGCTCCGGCTTGCGCCAGCAGTGCCCATACGGTGCCATCGCTTCCGGGCGTGACGTTGAAGTTGCCCGTCAGAGCGATGTAACTTGAGCCGTTGAGCGATACTGCGTCGCCGGTGTTGTACGCCGTGGTACTACTCCACGTTCCAAGGAATGTGACTGGCGGACCCGTGGCGCCCGTATCGCCCTTGTCACCTTTGGGTCCAGTGGCGCCTTGCGCGCCCTGAATCCCCTGGATACCCTGCGGCCCCGGATTTCCCTGCGCGCCCTGAATTCCCTGAGCTCCGGTGGCTCCTGCAGCTCCGGTGGCGCCCGCCTGCGCCAGCAGCGCCCATACCGTGGGATCGCTGGTTGGAACGACGTTGAAATTCGCGGTCAGTGAGATGTAGCTTGAGCTGCTGTACGACACCGCATCGCCGATGGAGTAAACCGTGGAGCTGCTCCACGTTCCGCGGAAAGTGACCGGCGGCCCGGTCGGCCCGGTATCGCCCTTGTCGCCCTTGGCGCCAGCGTTTCCCTGCGGGCCCTGGATGCCCTGGATTCCCTGAGCGCCAGTGTTACCTTGCGCGCCTTGCGTCCCCTGCGGGCCGGTGGGTCCGGTCGCGCCTGCCTGAGCGAGCAATGCCCAGTTGGTGGTGTCGGCATTCGGCGGCGTGGCGGTGCTGGAACCGGTGACGTTGACGTAGCTCGAAGCGATTCCACCCGGTGGCGTGTAGGAAACCGCGTCTCCGATCGCGTATGCGGGTGACGGGCTGGCCGAGAACGCGCCGCGGAAGCTGAGGGGCGGACCCTGGGGTCCGGCTGCTCCGGTGGCGCCCTGCGGTCCCGCAGGTCCGAGGGGTCCTTGAACACCGGCAGGTCCCGCAGGTCCGCGCGGCCCGATCGGTCCCCGTGGGCCTTCGGGGCCTGGAGGTCCCTGGATGGTGGCGGCCTGGACGTAGTAGCCGTTCATGTCGATCACAAGGTCGCCGTTGTTCGTGGAGAGTACCTGAATTCCGCCGTCGGCGCCGGCAGTGACTACGGTGGGGCTATTCACGACGCCACCTTGCGGCGCGTTCAGGACCACGGTGCCAGGCCACTGTGCGTCATCACGCCAGGCAGCGATCCACGCGACCCCCTGACCCACCGGCGTCACCGAGACGAAGTTCATCGAATAGGCGACCGCGGCGGGAACGCCGCAGCTCGACGACGGCACGGGGATGGTACGCGCCTGTCCCGCCACCAGCGACGGAGGGCCGAAGGGGCCGGTCTTACCCGATCCGCCTTCACCGCGGGTGTCCACAACACGGCACGGGGTAATGGCCACAAATGCCAGACCGGAATCGCCGTTCGCCACGGAGGCGGTATTGCGATCTCCGGTCTGCACGCTGGCCCCGGCCACCGGCCAGTTCCTCACGGGCACGGCTTCGCTGCGCGTCTGCTGCGCGAGAACCGCTGGCAGCAGCACGGCCGCGGCGACAGCGGACACTGTCATTCCACACAAAGCAGGCTTCCAATCCATGTTTGGATCTCGTCCTTTACAGAAAAAACCGTGGCGTCGCCGGGACCGGCTGTCCCGGGCAGGGGAGGTGCGGCCAGTATGTTACTCCTCGCTCACCTGCTGGCTGAGGTAACGCTCGTAGCCGAGTTCGTTCATCTGGTGAACCTGGGCTTCGAGCCAGTCGACATGCTCTTCTTCGTCCTTCAGCAGCCGTTCGAACAACTCGCGCGAGGCATTGTCGCCTTCCTGGCGGGCAACCTCGACCGCGCGGTTGTACATGCCGACCGCCTCGATCTCGAGCTTCAGGTCGCTTTCGATCTGCGCGCGAACGTTCGCGCCGACGTTGATGTTCAGCGCGTCGCTCATGCTGGGGGTGCCATCGAGAAACAGGATGCGCTCGATGAGCACTTCGGCGTGCTTCATCTCATCGATCGATTGTTTCTTGATGTACTTTGAGAGCTTTTCGTACTTCCAGTTCTCGCACATTTCGGCGTGCAGGAAGTACTGGCTGATGGCCGTGAGTTCCTCACGGAGGGCTTCCTGCAGGTGGGCGATGACTTTCGGGTTCCCCTTCATACTGTATTGGGCTATTGTAATCGAGAAGACTCCCGAGCGCACGTGGTTTTCCGACTTACTTCGCTGGAACGCGATGAAAGCCGGAGTTCTCACTGGAAAGGATGATCTCGCGGTTCAGGAAGAAGAAGATGCGGAAGGTGAATTCGGCTCCGTAGGCGGAAGGGAGCCAGAGGCCGTCTTCGAGGCGCTGGTAGTCGAGGTTATAACCGATACCGGGCAGGTTGGTGCCGAGCAGGGTGCGCACGGCAAAGGGAAGGCGGCGGGAGAGCCTGGTGAAGACGTTGACGGGCTGGAGGTCCTGCTGGTCGATCAGCGCTTCGCCGGCCCAGCCGATTTCACCCTGGCGATTGGGGCCGAAACCGATGCGCCAGGCTTTGCGACCGCGAACGTCCCGCTCCCCGAGGAACTCGAAGTGGTACTTCTTCTGATCTTCGGTTCTGAGGGGGAAGTCGTCCACGAACTCATTGCGGAATGACTGGGTGAGGCTCTCGTCAAGTCCGTCGCCTTTGGTTTCTTCATGGGCTGTGAAATCGACGTAACGGCCTTTCCGCCAGCAGCGGCCGGTCAGCGTGATGAGCTTACGGCCGGAGGCTTTAGGATCGGGGTCTGGCGCGACCGCGTAAATGGCGGTCTCCTCGCGCGCGAGCTTGCCGTTGGTGAAGCGCGATTCAACATGGACGCGCTGGGTGTAGGTGAACTGCTTGCGAAGCTCACTGGCGCGATCCTGATTTGCGGCCACGCGGGCGACAATCTCGTCAGCCGACGGTGCGGCAGCGAGAAGCGGGCAAAGCAGAAGAGGAATCAGCATGCGCTCGTTTGTAAATACGCGCGGCGGGCGGGCGTGGGTGCAGAAAGTCAGTGGGCGGCGATGCGCGGGCCGCCCGTCGGGGGCTTCTTCAGGAGCAACAGGAGCGGGAGCATCACCACGAATACCATCATGAGCAGGCGGAACACGTCCACGAAGGTCAGCATCGCGGTCTGTTGCTGGACCACGCCGTAGACGGATGCCAGCGCCTTGCGGTTGGCGAGAGCGTAACCATCGCCATGGCCCATGAACATGGTGCGCAGGCCCGAAAGCATGGCGTTGAACTTCGGATTGTACGGGCTGATGTGCGAGATGACGTAGTTCTGGTGTTCCTGCTGGTAGCGCGCCGTGAGCGCCGTAGTGGCGGCGATCCCCATGCTGCCGCCGAGGTTGCGCATCAGGTTGAAAAGGCTGGTTGCGTTGCCCATGTTCTCCCGCGCCACCGGCGCCATGGTGACCGTAGTGAGGGGAACGAAGATCAGACCGAGCGAGATGCCCTGCAGAAACTGCGGCCAGAACAGGTCCCAGTAGCCGACGTTGAGGTTCAGCCGCGAAAGCATCCACATGGTGGTGCCACAGAGCGTAAGGCCGCAGGCCAGCAGTTTCCTGTTATCGATGCGTCCGGAGATGGCGCCGACGACGGGCATCGCCAGCATCGATCCCATGCCGCGCGGAGCCAGTGCGAGGCCGGCCTGAATCGACGGATAGCCAAGCAGCGTCTGCAGCCAGATGGGCAGAATCACCAGGCTTCCGTAAAGTCCGAAGCCGAGCAACGTCATCAGAAAAACGCCCACGGCATAGGTGCGCGTCTTGAAGACACTAAGACTGACCACCGGGTGCGCCGCCGCGATTTCGCGCCAGATGAAAGCTATGAGGGATACGCTGCTGATAACCAGCAGCAAGTTGATGAACGCCGAGGAGGTCCAGTCCTCTTCCTGGCCTTTGTCGAGCGCCACCTGCAAGGTGCCTACCCATACGGCCAGCATGCCAATGCCCCAGTAATCGATGCGGCTGCTGGCGCGCTTGATGTAGGACGGGTCGAAGATGTACCTCTGCGTCATGATGATGGACGCGATGCCGACCGGCAGATTGATGTAGAAGACCCAGCGCCAGCTCAGCGTGTCAGTCAGCCAGCCGCCGAGCACCGGGCCAAGCACTGGCGCGGCGACGATACCAAGTCCCCAGAAGCCCATTGCCTTGCCGCGATCTTCGGGCGGAAACGCTTCGAGCAGCACCGCCTGGGAGAGCGGCTGCATGCATCCTCCGCACGCTCCCTGAAGCAGGCGAAAGAGAATGAGCATGGGCAGATTCGGGGCGAGACCGCACAACAATGACGACACCGTGAATCCGGTGAGGGACATCATGAGCAGGTTCTTGCGGCCCAGGTAGTTAGCGAGCCAGCCGGTGATGGGCAGGATGACAGCGTTGGCGACGAGATAAGACGTAAGGACCCAGGTGGCCTCATCCACCGTGGCCGAAAGGCTGCCGGCGATGTGCGGCAGGGACACGTTGACCACGGTGGTGTCCAGCACCTCCATGAAGGTGCCGAACATCACCGAAATCGCGATAATCCAAGGGTTTACGTGACGCTCGGCGGACGGCAGGCGGTGTCTCCTACAGGTTCTGATGTCGCCCGCGAGGCAAAGTTGCGGGAACCTCCCTCACTTCAGCAGACCCTGCTCGCGGAGAATGCCGTCGATAACGGGGTCGCCCGAGGGCATGTCGGACTCGGGAACTGGCGCTCCGGCAGCCAGCATGAGGCGCAGCGTGGCAGGGTAATCGCCGCTCCGGTCACCGCAGTTGTGCAAGCCGTGGAAAAGCCAGCCCGAGGCGACCGCGTTGTAGGATCCGTCGTGGATGGTCAGAGAGGCGCCGTTCTCAAGGAGAAGCTGAGCGAGATCGGCATAGCCTTTCCAGCAGGCCCAGTGCAAGGCGGTGGCCCCGTGTTCGCCGAGGGCATCGACGGGGATCCCGGCAGCGAGGAGTCCGCGGACGGAGTCGGTGCGGTGGTGTTGCGCCAGATCGGTGAGGAGGCGGTAGTCGTCAGGGTGTACGGGCGTGCGGGGCGGATCGCCTCCTTCGGCGAGGAAGCGGTCGAGGTCGGAGAGCTCGGTGTTCGCGCCGCGGGAGCGGAGCAGGTTGGCCGTTTCGGCTTGGCGGCTCTGGGCGGCGAGCGCGTAGGCGGTGCGTCCGTCGGCACGGCGCGCGTCCATGTCGGCTCCGCCGTCGAGGAGGGCAGCGACAATTTCCGGGCTGCGACCACGCCAGACGGCCCAGTGCAGCGCGGTTTCGCCGCGCTGGTTGGTGTCTTTGAGATTGGCGCCGGCTGAAAGGAGGAGGCGCACGCCTTCCGGGTCTTCGCGGTCGAGCATGTGGTTCAGCACGTTCGGATTCGCGTGCGATGCGCCGCGCTCGAGGAGGATGCGGAAGCAGGCGAGATCGGCGTGTTCGGTGGAGTGGTAGAGGGATTCGCCGTCGTTGGGGTTGGCGCCTGCGTCCAGCAAGACGCGCGTCAGGTCGGGGTTGCTGTTCTGGCCGGAGGCGGCGAAGAGGCAGGAAAGCGGCCACTCGGGCCAGCGCGGGTCGGTGTGGGTGGCGTTGGGGTTGGCTCCGCGATCGAGGAGGAGGCGGGCGGCTTCGGCGGCGCGCTCGCGATTGATGCGCGAGAAGCAGACGTAGAGGAGCGGCTCGCCGTTGAAGGGACCGCCCTTCGCGGTCGCGTCGGCATCGGCGATGCGGGCTATGTCGGCGAGGACGAGGGCGGGGTAGAGTCCCGCGACGGCGATTTCGGGATGGCGGGCGAGCAGATCGCGCGCGGCACGGGCGTCTTCTGTCGCGGCCTCGACGAATCGGTTGACGAGCCCCTGGAAATCGAGGCGCGATTCGATGAGGAACGCGCGGAAGCGGGGCCAGCTCGCGAAGCCCTGCTCGCGCGCGATGGCGAGCTGGGCCTGGTGCAGGGCGAGCGGTCCGGGTTTGGAGGAGTGGCGCGCGATGCGATCGAGCGCGGCGGCGTCGCCGGACTGCGCGTCTTTGAGAAGAACTTTGGCGGCCTTCCGGTAATATTCGAGGTTGAGGCGAGTGGCCTCGGGATGGGTCGGCATGGGACCTCCTTTCGAAGTCGCCCATCGTCCGCAGAATGGGCCGAAAGAAGGTTCGGAAACGGCAGAAACCGAGAGGTGGGAAAATCCCTTTCCGCGGACCGGAAGCGCCCGTGTGCGCTTGGGTCATTGTAGCGTAGAACGAATGAGCAGACCGGTCGTCGTTCGATTCCGGCGCAATCTGAGGCTGGCGGACAATCTGGCGCTGATGCGGGCGGTGGCGCTGGGCGGGCCGGTGATTCCAGTATTTGTGTGGGCGCCAGAGGAGGAAGGCCGGTGGGCTCCGGGGGCGGCGTCGCGTTGGTGGCTGGGACAATCGCTGCGCGCGCTGGATGGGGAGTTGCGGGCGCGCGGGTCGCGGTTGATTATCCGGCGAGAAACGCAGGGGGCGATCGAAGAAGACGACGGGAATCTGCTATTCCCGCCAGGATCGGTCATGAACGCGAACGGGCGGCCGTATCAGGTGTTCACGGCTTTCTGGCGGGCGTGCCAGGCGATGCCCGAGCCGGGGGTGCCGCTGCCCGCTCCAGAGTGCATACCGGCGCCGGAGCGGTGGCCGGAGTCGCTCGCGATCGAGGAGCTGGGGCTGGATCCGATACCGGACTGGGCTGGGGGATTGCGCGAGGTGTGGACGCCGGGCGAGGCAGGGGCGATGCGGTTGCTTCGGGAGTTCCTCGCACGCGCGGACGGCTATGCGGACGAGCGCGACCGGCCGGATCGTGCCGGTACGTCGCGTCTCTCGCCGCATCTGCACTTTGGGGAGGTGAGCGCTCGGCAGGTGTGGCATGCGGCGCGAGGGGTCGAACCGTACTTACGGCAGCTCGGGTGGCGCGAGTTTTCGGCGCACCTCCTGCACCACTTCCCGCACACCGCGACCGAGCCGCTGCGTCCGGAGTTCCGCGCGTTTCCGTGGCGGATGGATGCCGCGGCGCTGCGGGCCTGGACGCGCGGACGCACCGGATATCCGCTGGTGGATGCGGGTATGCGCGAACTGTGGCACACGGGATGGATGCACAATCGCGTGCGGATGGTGGCGGCGTCGTTTCTGGTGAAGCACCTCATGATTCCGTGGCAGGAAGGCGCGGCGTGGTTCTGGGACACTCTGGTGGACGCGGATCTCGCCAACAACACGATGGGCTGGCAGTGGTGCGCGGGCTGCGGCGCCGATGCCGCACCGTATTTCCGCATCTTCAACCCGGTGCTTCAGGGGGAGAAATTCGATCCCGAGGGCGCATATGTGCGGCGCTGGGTGCCGGAGCTGGCCGATGTTCCCGCGCGGTTCGTCCATAAGCCGTGGCTGGCTCCGGAGCCTCCGCGCGAGTATCCAGCGCCGATTGTCGATCACGATTTCGCGCGGCTGCGGGCGCTCGCGGCTTACCGCTCGGGCACCCTGTAGCCCCATCTACTGCGCGGTTTCGGCAGTGAATACGCGATAGGTGTGCGGAAGGACGAAAGTGCGATAGACCATACGATCGCCTTCAGGCTGGCCCTGCATGCGCTGGCCGTTGGAGAGGTCGCGGATCGCCGTGAAGCGCTTGTCCAGCACCAGGCGCACGGGCTGGAAGTGCGGCAGGAAGCTCTCCACGATGAAGCCGTGGTTGTCATAGGCGAACAGGCTCACCTGCGCCGGGGCTTCGACGCGCACGAACAGATCCTTCGCGACAACCTCCTTGAGGCGCGTGAGAACTTCCTCGGGCAGCTTGTAGAGATCGCCGAAGTTGTCGGGGATGGTGAGCACGTAGAGCATACCCTTCGAATAAGCCGACTCAAGCAGGATCGGATAGCCGATGCCGCTGCTCAGGCAGGTGATGGTCTCCCATGCGTCGTTGGTCGGATAGCGGATTTCCGGGATCACGATGTCGGAATCGGATTTGTAGTATTGCCAGCGGCTGCCGAACTCGTGCGTGACCGCTTTCTTGTCCGTGTATTCGATCTCGGCGATGTCTTCGATGCCCTTGCCTTGCAGCGCGCGCAGTAGTCCCGACGTGATCACCACGTTCCTGCCTGCGGTGAGCTGTTGTCTGATCTTCTCGACGATCGCCGGGTCGAACTTCGCCTGCTCGGTGAGCAGGATAGTGGGCGCGCTGGCGGGGAACGACGGTGTCAGCTCAATTGGGATGCCCATCATGCCCAGGTAGTTCACCAGGAAATCCTCGCCGGAAGATTGCAGCGGCTTGTACGCGGGCACGCCGATCGGCTTGCCAAGCGCGCCGAGGTAGCCGTCCACCTGTTCGAACGTATAGCCGGCGATGCGTCCTGTGAGGGTGTCGGGCTTCTGCATTCCATCGGCGTCGAGAACCGGGTCGATCAGTTGCCGGAAATCAAACAAGGTGATCTCCGGCGCCTTCGCGAACAGGGTCAGCCAGAGCTGCTCGGCGTAGCGGTCCAGATACGGGCGGTTCGGCGGGTCCACCCAGCCGCCGAGGTTCGCGCCGGGCTTCACGTTTTCCAGGAAGCGTACGATTTCGTAGCCCTGATAGGGCTGCAGATGCTGATCGTTGTAGACAGGGTCGCGCGTTTCTGTCCCCGTGTAGACGCCGTCGAAGAGCTTCGGCTCGGCTTCAAGGTTGTAGCCGGAGAACTGATAGTGGTCGTACCAGTTGGGGTACTTGATCACCATCTTCACCTTCGGATTCACGGCACGGGCCGGACCCACCACCACGTCACGCGCCACCTCAGCCATCAGATCGAGCCGGTACTGCGTCCAGCTCCGATTGCCCCTGGCGCGGATCTCGCCGTCGTTGACGCAGGAGGTGAAGAAGAAATCGTCGAGGATGATCTCATCGAAGTGCTTTGCGGTGTACTCGACGACATCCCTGAGTTTCTTGCGCTCGGCGGGATCGGCGTAGCAGAACGTACGAAAATGGTCGCGCTCGTTGCGCACCGCCGCGATGCCGCCCGCTGTCTGGATGCCCCGCTTTGCGAAGAAGGCTTTGGCAGCCTCCAGAGTCTGCTCGTCGGGGATGACGTCGTCACGATAGGTCTCGAGGTAGACCTTGTCGACGTGCAGCTCGTTTTCGATGACCTTCCAGCGGGCTCCCAGCAGTGCCGTGTCCTTCATCTGGCGCACCTCGTAGGAGCGCGCGTAAACCGCGACCTTGAAGTTGCGGTAAGCGTCCGCTCCGAACGCGAACGATGACGCGATGAAAGCAATAACGGCGAACTTGTGCATGGCGGAGAGAACAGCGTTGAGCCTGCGACGGGGGGCGACGCGCCGTTGTTAGCCCAGCCGTGCTTTCCTTGCGACTGTGCCCACTTCGGTCCGCATGGGTTTGCGCGGGGCGAGCGAGCCGTTACCGAGCCGCTTCATCTGGTCGGTGACGCAGACGAGGAACATCGGCTGGCGGGCGTTCTTGAGGATGTCGATGATGCGATCCTGCTGATCTTCGAGGTAGATCGACTTGCCGTCGGTCACCAGGTGCAGGTTCCCGTTGCCCTCCACCACTTCGTTCAGACGGTGTCCCATCTCACGCTGCAGGAAACGCAGAACCCGGCGAATCTTCTGCAGTGAAAACCCCTTGCGCCGCAACTCGGCTATCACGGTGATTTCGATAACTTCCGCGGCCGCGTAAACACGCTTGTGACCCTCGTGACGGGGCGACACAACCTTGCGCTCGTCCCACCACTGGAGCTGCCGCAGGCTCACCTGAGCGATGCGGGATACCTCGCTGCTGGAATAAGTTAGTTCTTCCACGTTACTTTCAGGACGGGTTTTCTTTGTTTTGAACATGTAGGGACGCCCGCGTTTCCGTTTACCTGGGACCATTCAAATTGTACCCACCCCACAGGCGGAGTCAATAGCACTTTTCGACCCCCAGGCGATGGTGCGCCCACCGTTAATACATACAAATAGGAGTAGGTGCGTGGAAGCCAAATGTCACGTCAACCACCCCCCACAAACTGTACGATCTCTAACTGTGCGCCGGCTTGAATAGTCGCCGAGTGCCATTCGCCGCGGCGAACGATTTGCCGGTTCAGTTCGACCGCCACGCGATCCGGAACGACATCGAGAAGCTCCAGCAACTGTTTCACGCTGAGGCCGCCAGGCACGCGCCGCGCTTCGCCGTTCACGACAATATCGATGGCTTCTGTTTGTTGCATGCGGATGAAATCGCGTGGGCGCGTTTGACACCCCGTTTTGCCCCTCATTATAGTCGAATGAGGCCCTGTCCCATGCCAACTGCGGATCCTGCGTCCTACTTTCCGGTTCTTCTTCAGGTTCTTCTAGCCGCTGCCACGGCGGCGGCGCTGGTGACGCTCTCCTGGCTGCTGGGCAATCGCCTGC
>Ga0335080_10003876_pt1 | contig 15197 bp, 13 predicted proteins | sample Lox_Sample_34_FD_206720 | JGI IMG/M metagenome (GOLD analysis project Ga0335080, IMG submission 206720) | Soil microbial communities from Loxahatchee National Wildlife Refuge, Florida, United States - Lox_Sample_3.4 | ecosystem: Environmental > Terrestrial > Soil > Wetlands | place: USA... | reverse complement strand
GATGGTTCGGTGGATATGACCTTCAATCCAGGAGCCAACTCCGGCGTGGGCTGCATGGTGGTTCAAGCCAATGGCAAGATCCTCATAGGCGGTGACTTTATGACGCTATGCGGTCGGGAGCGCAGCCACATCGCTCGCCTCAACGCTGATGGCACGTTGGACACCACATTCAATCCCGGCGTGGACACCGATGTTGGGTGCATGGCTTTGCAGGCCGATGGAAAGATCCTGATCGGCGGCTGGTTCAACGTGGTAGCCGGGCAACCCCGTTACTGCATCGGGCGGCTAAATGCCGATGGCAGTTTAGACACTGCCTTCAATCCGGGAGCTGACAGTTCCGTTCTTTGTGTGACCGTGCAGGCGGACGGCGAGATTCTCGTGGGTGGGGAGTTTGGCACATTGGCTGGGCAAGCACGCAGCAACCTGGGGCGGCTCAACAACACTGAGCCTGCGACCGAGAGCCTGACGTTCGATGGGTCAACTATCACCTGGCTGCGGGGCGGCAGCAGCCCGGAAGTTTGGCCCACCCAATTCACGTTGAGCACCAATGGCACCGACTGGACTGAACTCGGCGACGGCACACGAATTTCCGGCGGCTGGCAACTGACTGGGCTTTCCGCTCCAACCAACGCCACGCTCCGCGCACTTGGATTCGTCTCAGGCTACGGTGTATCAACCTGGTTTGTGGAAACGATGATTGGTCCGCCGGCGATGACCGTGCAGCCACAGGATTTGTCCTGCAATTTGGGAGCAACCGCTATATTCACCGTGCAGGCAGGTGGCACGCCGCCGTTGGGCTATCAATGGTTCAAAGAAGGTGTGGATCTGAATGATGGCGGGAACATTTCTGGCTCGCAAACCCCGACGTTGGTGTTGAGCAACCTAGTCCATGATTTTGCGGGCGGCTATTCCGTGGTTATTACCAATACCTCCGGCAGTATCACCAGCGTAGTGGCCACATTGACCGTTGAAGACCCATTCATCATCACCCAGCCAATCGCCCAGCCCGTGGATGCGGGAGCAACGGCCGCATTTAGTGTTGAGGCTGGGGGAACCGAGCCATTCACTTACCAGTGGTTCAATGACGGGGTGCCGCTGAACGATGGCGGAAAGATGTCAGGAGTGCAGAGCGGGCTGCTAATCCTCAGCGGCGCTTCGGTGTCGGATGCAGGCGGGTATTCGGTCGTTGTGAGCAATGCTTACGGCTGTGTCACCAGCGCCGTGGCGATGTTGACCGTGAACCTGGCGATGGCAGATTCGTTCAACCCGGGAGCCAACTGGGGTGCATATTGCCTGGCCGAACAGGCGGACGACAAGATTCTCGTGGGGGGATGGTTTAACTGGCTTGGCGGACAGCCGCGCAATTGTCTCGGCCGCCTCAATGCCGATGGCACGCTTGACACCGCCTTCAACCCGGGAGCCAACTCAGCCGTGCGTTGCCTGGCCGTTCAGTCAGACGGCCAGATTCTCGTGGGGGGATGGTTTAACTGGCTTGGCGGACAGTCGCGCAATTGTCTCGGCCGGCTCAATGCCGACGGTTCGGTGGATACGACCTTCAATCTGGGAGCCAACTCTGGCGTAGAATGTCTGGCCGTTCAGTCAGACGGCCAGATTCTCGTGGGGGGATGGTTTAACTGGCTTGGCGGACAGTCGCGCAATTGTCTCGGCCGGCTCAATCCCGATGGTTCGGCGGATATGGCCTTCAACCCGGGAGCCGACGCTGGAGTAGAATGTCTGGCCGTGCAGGCCGACGGCAAGATTCTCGTAGGAGGTGGCTTCACTATGCTGGGAGGACAATCGTGCAACCGTATTGGCCGACTCAATGCCGATGGTACTTTGGACACCACATTCAATCCGGGAGCGAACGGCGATGTGTTGTCATTGAAGGTGCAAGCCGACGGCAAGATTCTCGTGGGAGGCTGGTTCACCATGCTTGCGGGACAAACGCGCTACTACATCGGGCGCCTCAATGTGGATGGAACAATCGACACCGCTTTCAACCCGGGAGCCGACTCTGGAGTAGAATGTCTAGCAACGCAGGCTGACGGCCGAATTCTGGTAGGGGGTGACTTCACGACGCTGGGTGGACAAACACGTAATTACCTCGGACGACTGAATGACGACGGCACACCCGACATGAACTTTAATCCAGGAGCCAACAGTTCGGTGTATTCGTTGGCCGAGCAAGGAGACGGCAAGATTCTGGTGGGAGGCTGGTTTGGGATGCTGGACTGGCAGCCGCGGAATTGTATCGGGCGGCTGGTTATGTATGCTCCTCCAGCCATACCGACATCCCCGCAAAGCCAGACGGCTGAGACCGGATCCACTGTTTCGTTTGCAGTAGATGCCGCTGGTTTTCCTGCTCCGAGTTGCCAGTGGTATCTCAACGGCACCATCGCGCTCATCGGTTGCACGAACTACTGCTTGGAATTTACCAACGTCCAGCTCAGCGATCTGGGCGCCTATACCATGGTCATCAGCAATGTTGCCGGCGCCGTCACCAGCGCGCCTGTGAGGCTGAACGTGATTCCGTCAGTGGAACGCAGGCCGGTTCCGGGCATTGGTTTAATGGGAGAAACCGGAAGTCTTTTGAACGTTGAATACAGCGACGTCCTGGGTAATCCGACGAATTGGCTACCGTTGGATACGGTGGATCTGACCAATCCGCCGCAATTATCCGTCGATCTTACATTACCACTCCCGCCGGGACGCTTTTATCGCGCGTGGCAGACGGGAACGCCAGCGGTGCTTCCGTCATTGAACCTGAGCTTCGTTCCGGCCATCACGTTGAACGGGAACATCGGGGACAAGTTGCGCGTGGATTGCATTAACCAGTTTGGTCCGACGGACGCCTGGATGACGCTCGAAACCGTCACATTGACCAACGCGTCGCAGCTTTATTTCGATGTCTCAGCCATCGGCCAACCGCCGCGGCTCTGGCGGATTGTGCCGGTGCCTTAGGGTGAACTTCGGGAAGGCTATTGCCGCGTGGAGAAATTGGTGGGGACCGAGGTGACGAGGCTCTGATTTGGACTGGAGACTCCTTACGTCGTCTCCTACAGGTTCGACTCTGCGTCTCCGCGCCTTTGCGTTAAATCATTCTGCAAATTCTTCGGACTACCATTTCCAGCGGTTCGTCCGGCTTCAATTGCATCCATTCCAGATTTTTCTGGGCGCGGAACCAGGTGAGTTGGCGCTTGGCAAATTGACGCGTCCTGGTTTTTACCAATTCAATCGTCTCTGCCAAACCACGTTCGCCACGCAAATGTTCCACCACCTGCCGGTAACCGATCGCTTGCATCGCAGTTTTGTTTTCTGCCAGGCCGCGCTTGAGCAATTCGCGCGTCTCATTCACCAAACCGTGCGCGAACATGGCGTCCACACGGGCGTCAATGCGCTGGCGCAAATCGTCCATTCCGCGCGTCAGGCAGAAGAATTCCGGTCGCTGACCTCTGACTTCTGATCTCTGACCTCTGACCTCTGAGAACGGTTCGCCAGTCAGCCGGATGACTTCCACGGCACGGATGACGCGGCGCGGATTTTTTTTGTCAATCTTTTCAAAAGTGACCGGGTCGTGTTCGTGTAATTCTTCCAGCAACTTTGCCAACGGGGTGGCTTCGAGCTCGGCGCGCAAGTTCGCATCCGCAGCCGGCACTTCGCCCAGTCCTTCCAGGAACGCTTTGAAATAAAGCCCGGTGCCGCCGCAAAGAATCGGCACGTGATCACGCGATTGGATTTCCGCGACGGCGCGGTGCGCGAACCGGGCGAATTGCGCGGCATCGAATGATTCGGACAAATCACAGATGTCAATCAGGTGATGCGGCACGCGGGCACGTTCGGCGGGCGATGGTTTGGCCGTGCCGATGTCGAGTCCGCGATAGACCTGCATGGAATCCACGGAAAGGATTTCGCCGCCGAGGTGTTCAGCGAGCAGCAGCGCGACTTGGGATTTGCCGACGGCGGTCGGGCCGGCGAGGAGCACGACGCGAGGATGGATGGTGGAGGATGGAGGATGGACTGCTGGTTTGCTTGCCATCTTCAATCCTCCATCTGCTATCTTCGCTTCGCTTCGACGCGGCGCGAGAGCAGGACCGCGAGCAGGAGGCCGGCGGCAAAAATGGGGATGCTCACAACCTGACCGGGAGTCAGGCCGTAGTGAAAGTGGGCAGCCGAATAATCGCCGCGGAAATATTCAACGAATGAGCGTGTGACGGCGTAGCAAATCAAATAAGTCGCAAAAATCTGGCCATCGAATTTTTTGCGCCGGAACAACCAGGCGAGAAAAACGTAAAGCGCGAGATTCAGCAGCGCGTCGTAAATTTCCGTAGGATGCACCGGCAAAGCCGGGACATCCTTTCCGACCAGCCCTTGCTGGTATTGTTCCGCCCAGGCGAAAGACTGATTGGGAAATTGTACCGCCCACGGCAGGGTGCAGACGCGCCCGAAACAACAACCGTTCAGAAAGCAGCCGATGCGGCCAAAGACGTTTCCCAGCGCGATGCTCGGTGCGAGCACGTCAGCAGTTTTCCACAGCGGCATTTTTTTCCAGCGCAGGTAAATGAACGCCGCGAGAACCGCGCCGATCAGCCCGCCGTAATACACGATGCCGCCCTGCCAGATGGCAAAAATCTGCCAGAGCGGTTGGCCGGCAAATTGTTCCTGCCAATAAGTGGCGACATAAACCACGCGTGCGCCAACGATGGCTCCGGCCAGAATCCAAAGCGTGACATCGGTGATTTTTTCGCCGGGGATGTTTTCACGAGGGGCGCGGCGGGTGGCCGTCCACAGCCCGGTGAAAAACGCCAGCGCGATCATGACGCCATACCAATGGATGGTGAAGGAGCCGAGTTGAAGCGCAATCGGATGCACGAGGTTATGTATGATTTACGATTTACGATCTATGATTTGCCGTCGCGCCACGTCGTTCAAATCATAAATCACAAATAATAAATCGTAAATCACTGGTGGTTGGTGGCCACCGGCGGTTGGGGTGGCGATTCCATAGCGGACTCCGGCGACGGCGGCATCGGCGGCCAGGGAGGCACATTGGCGACCAGGTCGCGCCAGGTCTGGCGTTCGTCCGGTGACATTTGCGACCAACGCTCGGCGTTTTTCAAAAATTCCCGTCTTTCGGCGGTGGTCATGCTGGCAAATTTCGCGAAGGCGTGGACGCACTGGATCCTTTGCTCTCGGGACAAATTGGCGAACGTTTGCAGGGTTTTTTCCATCTGCTCCCGTTCGGCTTCGGACAAAATGTTCAGTGTTTCCTCCTTTTCATCCGGCGTGAGATCAAAGAAGAGGTTCACCTGCGCGGCGATGCGTTTGCGTTGGTCCTCGGAAAGTGCCTGCCAGTGTGCCAAATCAGAATCCGGCGGAGCGGCTCCCCAGTCGCCGGGCGCGGGCGTGCCGTTGGTGGAGCCCACCCGGGCGAAGTAACGCAGTGCGCGTTCATTATCGAGGAATTCCTGCTGCAACGGTTCCGGCAGGATCTTCCATTGGTCGAGTCGGGATTGGACCAGATCGCGCACGTCATCCGGCACCAGCGCCAATTGCGCGGCGCGGTTCGTCGGCGATTGCCGCAGCAGCGGCAGTAAGTACCAGCGCAATTCGGTCGCGCGCAGGCGCAACTCGCGTTCGTTCGGGTCAAGCTGTTCGTATTCCTGGATTTTGGCCTGCAGCCCGTCCCGGATGCCCGGCGGGTAGATCATCAATTGTTGGTCGCGCTCCGCCGGCGTCATCGCCAGCAAGGCGCGGAAAAAGCCGATGGGCGCCGTATGGTGCGGCGGAACCGCATTGGTCGCAACGGAAACGAGTTGCACGGGCGGAGGCGGATTGGTGGTGGTTCCGGCGAACAGAGGCAAAGCGACGACCGCGCCTCCTGCGCCCAACAGCCAGCCCCAGGCCTGCCACAACCAGTTCATTGGAGCAAGGCCGGCAGTTTGTCGTCCGCTTGCGAGGTTGTCTGGCCGAGGGGCACCGGTCATTGGATTTGTTTCGCGAGCTCCAGCAGTTTGTCATCCGGCTGCACGGCGGTCTGGCTCATGCGCTGGATCGCGTCAAAATTTTTCAGCGCCTCCACGCTCGGCAGCGGCTGCGCTTTGGCCAGGAGTACCATGTCCCGGGCGAGTTGGGCGCGCTTGTCGAATTGATGATGTTGATAAGCCAGCCCGGCGAGAGCGATGACCGCCACCGCCACGGCGGCCCGGGGAACGAGCACGCGCCAATACCAGGACCAGCTCCGGGTTCGCGCGCCGCGCGCTTCCTCGTGTTCGATGGCCTGAAGCACGCGGGCGGTGAAATTGGACGGCACGGGCGCGTCCGGCACGCGAGCCAGCGCCTGGCTCAGGCGCGATTCCAGCTCCAGGTTGGCCTGCACTTCCGGTTGGGTGCGGAGCGCAGCCTTTTCGGCGTCGGTCAATTTTCGGCGCCAGGCCAATTCGCGTAATTGATTCTGGAGCGGCTCGTCTGTCATCGTGTCCATTGAATTCAAAACCGGCGTCGGGACAAAGTTGCGGTGGAAATTTCCCAAACCACGTCTGTTCAAACCCCGCAGGATATGCTAAATAAACGAGGTCAAAATGCAAACAAGCGCCGCTTCCGCTGAACCGCCCTGGCCCGCCGCCACCAGCCTGACCGGCCGCCGGCGTTTCCTCGACGCCTGTGCGTGCCGACCGGTGGATCGTCGGCCGGTCTGGCTCATGCGCCAGGCCGGGCGCGCGTTGCCCGAATACCGCGCGCTCCGGCAGAAGCATTCCTTTCTCGAACTGGTGCAAACGCCCGACCTGGCCGCCGAAGTCACCCTCCAGCCGGTCCGCCGGTTCGGGTTCGACGCGGCGATTCTATTCAGCGACATCCTCGTCACCGCTGAAGGTCTGGGCCAAAAGTATCGGTTCGACGACAAGCACGGCCTGCGGATGGATTTTGCGTTGCATTCGGCGGCGGACATCGCGCGGCTTGACGCCAGAGCGATGCCGGAACGCCTGCAATACGTTCCCGACGCGCTGCGACGCGTCAAAGCCGTGCTCGGCGACCAGACCACCCTCATCGGGTTCGCCGGGTCGCCGTGGACGTTGGCGACCTTCATGACCGAAGGCGGCGGCGCCGAAAAATACACCCGCGCGTTGGGTTTGTTTCGCCGGGACCGCAAGACCTATTTTGAACTGGCGGAAAAACTCACCGCCGCCATCGTTGCCCATCTGCAGATGCAAATTCAGGCGGGCGTGGATGCGATCCAGATTTTCGACAGCCACGGCGGCTTGCTCGCGCCGACGGAATTTCAGGAAGCCAGCGGCCGGTGGCTGCGGCAAATCATTTCCGAACTCCGAACTTCGAATCCCGAATTGCCGATTATCCTCTTTTCCTTCGGGACACACGGCAATTGGGATGATCTGTTGGCCACGGGCGCGGACGTGTTGGGCATTGACTGGCGGTTTCCACTGGCGGACGCGCGCCGGCTGTTGCCTTGCGAAATCGCCCTGCAAGGGAACCTTACCCCGGCGTTACTCAGCGAGGCCACGCCCCAGGCGGTCGCCGCCGAAGCATCCCACCTGCTGGAGGCCATGCGCGGGCGCAACGGGTATGTTTTCAACCTCGGCCACGGCGTGCCGCCGGAGGCCAAACTGGAGAATATCACCGCGCTGATCGAAACGGTAAGGTGTTTCAAATGAATTTTGTAGCAGCGGACTTGAGTCCGCTCAAACTTTTGAACGGAGCCGACTCACATCGGCTGCTACAATAAAAGGAAATGAGCCAATTAAACGTCAATCTGGATCTGGTGCAGAAATACAACGTGGCCGGGCCGCGGTACACCTCGTATCCGCCCGCAACGAAATTCACCGACGCGATTTCCTGGACCCAACTTTCCGCCAAAATTGACGAAAACAACCGGACGGCGCGCGACCTGTCGGTTTATTTTCACATTCCATTCTGCGAAACCCTTTGCTGGTTCTGCGGCTGCACCACGGTCATTACGCTCAACCACGACAAAGGCATGACCTACGTCGAGGCGCTCGGCCGGGAAGTGGCGGCGATGGCGCCGCGTTTGAACCCGCAGCGCAAAGTCGTGCAACTCCATTTCGGAGGCGGTTCGCCGACGTTTCTCCGGCCGGACGAAATCCGCCGGCTCGGCGAAATCATCCACGAGCATTTCACGTTCGCGCCGGACATCGAGGCGGGCGTGGAAGTGGATCCGCGCCGGCTCACGCGCGACCACATGGTGGCCTTGCGCGAAATTGGCTTCAACCGTGCCTCGATGGGCGTGCAGGATTTCAACCCGAAGGTGCAGGAAGCCATCCACCGCATCCAGCCGCGCGAAATGACGCAGCAGGCGATGGATTGGATGCGGGAGCTTGGTTTTGGCTCGATCAACCTTGATTTGATTTACGGCCTGCCGTTTCAGACGCCGGAGTCTTTCAACGAAACGCTCGACATCGTGCTCACGATGAAGCCGGACCGGCTCGCGGTGTTCAGCTACGCGCACGTGCCCTGGATCAAGCCGTCGCAAAAAATCCTCGAACGCGAAGTCCTGCCCACGCCGGAAACCAAGTTGCAGGTGCTCAAACTCGTCATCGAAAAACTCACGGCGAACGCCCAATACGTCTATATCGGCATGGACCATTTCGCCAAACCGACGGACGAACTGGCCGTGGCGCAGCGCGAAAAGAAACTGCAACGCAATTTTCAAGGTTACAGCACGCGCGCCGGCGCGGACATCTACGCGTTCGGCATGTCGAGCATCTCGCAGATTCCCGACGCCTACTGGCAGAACGAGAAGGAGCTGCCGAAATGGCAGGAAGCCGTGGATGCGAACCGCATGCCATTGCAGCGCGCGTATTTCGTGACGGACGAGGACAAAATCCGCCGCGAGACCATCATGCGCGTGATGTGCGATCTTTCGCTCGATTTCGCCGCCATGTCGCAAAAGCTCGGCATCAACTTTGCGGAACATTTCGCCGGCGAACTCGCCGCGCTCGCGCCGTTTGAAGCTGATGGCCTGGTGAGACGGCACGCCGGCGGTCTGGAAGTTACCGATGCCGGCCGGCTGTTTATCCGCAACATTGCGATGTGTTTTGACAACACGCTGGCGCCGGAAAGCCAACGGAGACATTCACGGACGATTTAATTTTAGCCACAGATGAAATACAACTAATCGCAGATAAAACTGGCATGAATTCCGTGAGTCACTGTCAATTAAGTCTCCAGAAAAGCGCATGGCCAACGACTCTGCCCAGGACCTTTCATTTATTTCCATAATGTAATTGACAATAAATGCCTTAAAGCATCGAATCAAGGTGTTCCGCGAGATAGCGGGACGACCGAAAACCGAATCTCAAAAAGATTCGGTTTTTTTGGTTTTGGGGTCGCAAATTGACTTCAAAACATAATTGAGAGTTTACGGCGTCAAATTTATAACTAAACACGGAAACCAGTTTGATCTATGAGCGAAGAGCACATTCTGCGCTACACCGATTTGGCGGCGGCAATTCAGTTGGCCAAGGCTACTGAAATGACGACGCGCGAAATTGTCCGAGAATTGACGCGGGGGATGACCTATTCGGGTGCTTTGAAATTTGCTAAGCGGGCCGCGCCTTTGCTGGACATTGGCGTAATGGAATTTATGCGGCTGCGAAAAACGAATGAAAAAGTTCAAGCTGCTTCGACTTTTGCGAGAAAGCGGTCGCTGTAACCTTCTTTGCGCAATTTGTCGTAATTCACGCGGCCTTCCTTCTTGATAATTTTCCGTTTGACCGCCCGCAACAGATTGTTCGTCGCGCGGTCGAGCAATTCGGCCTCGGTCTTGGTCTGTCGCTTTGCAGTCGCTTTCACGCGCTTAATTTGCCCCAAAAAGCGTGGCAATTCAATTCCCAATTTTGCGTGGTGCAAAGGCGAGGAAATGCAAGCTTTCTCGACAACACGACGGCATGATATAATTTGCCCGAAATAGCATGCCTGAACTGACCGACAGTTGCATTCTCGCGGTCGTAAACGCAGCACTTTGCGTGAGACACAGAAGGAGCGTGCGGGACTATTGGCGGCGCACGGGGCGCCTGCCCAATATTGCCAATCCCCATCATTATTCCGAGCGGATGCTGTGGCGAAAAGTCGTGGATCACAATCCTCAGTTCGTCGTCTTTTCGGACAAACTTGCCGCCAAGAAATTCATCCAGGATCGCTGTCCGGACCTGCCGTTGCCACGGGTTCTCTGGGTCGGTTTGGATTCCGACGCCATCCCGGACGAATTGATGCGGGGCGACGTTTTTGTAAAAGCCAATCACGGCTGTGATTTCAATTTCCGCGTCCGCCCGGGGCGATGTGACCGGGCCGTCCTCCGGCAGAAAACCCGGCATTGGCTCAACTCGGTTTATGGAGGCAAAGGCAAAGAATGGAGCTATTCCAAAATCGAACCCAAATTGTTCGTTGAGGAAGCGATCGGCGATGCAGGGGCCGACTTGCTCGAATTTCATGTGCGTGCCGGCAACAGCCGGGCGATCCTGGGGTCGGTGATGGGGCACGCCAAAACCCCCGCACAGTGGTTCACCTATTTTGATCCCCAAGGAGTTCCCACCCTGGGTATGAATGACCCGGAGGGCAGCCCCGTTGTTCCAGCGCCTGCGGCGCTTGCAGTGATTGAACCGTATCGTCGCGCGGTGCAGTATGCCCGGCAACTCAGTGTCGGGGTGGATTATGCGCGCTTTGATTTTATGTGGAACGGGCGCGAGTTGTTCGGGGGCGAAATCACCGTGTATCCCGCCGGTGGCACCACGGATCCTGCCAACGCCATGAGTCGTGCGGCGGTGCTCGACGGCTGGGATTTGACGCAGTCGCATTTCCTGAAATCGCAACGTGCCGGCTGGGCGCGGCTGTATGCGAACGCGCTCAAACGCAGGTTGAACGGGCGTCGGCCCGAATCGGTGCTCGTCAATTCTCGCACGAATGCGCGCGGACCCCAAACCGCGAGGACATTTGGTGGGATGCCATGAAGCCCGTCGCCATCATCGGAGCCGGCATCACGGGATTGGTTGCGGCATTTGACGTCGCGCCGGGATTGACTAAACTTTGCTTGTCATGAAACAAACCGACCAGGAGGCCGAGGAAGCCTTCCGGGAACAGTGTCGCCGCCAGATGGACCGGCCACTGGCCCTCCGCATCAAATACGGCTTCAATCGCGTTCACAAACCCGTGCTGGATGACGCGCCGTGGCGTTCGTTCAATTCCACCGCCGAGTACCGCGCCTGGTGTGAGGCGAATCTGCCCGAATATCTCGGTTACAGAAGGGCCGCATGACCGATAGCCGGGAATTCCGTCCGCTCCAGGCCGAGGAAATCGCCCGCACGTTCCGCGACGAGGGTGTTGATTACCTCTTCATTGGCAAGAGCGGCGCTATCCTGCTGGGTTATCCCGGTACCACTCAAGACGTTGACATTTTTCCCGAGCGTTCAGCGGAAAATGGACGGCGCATTGTGGCCGCCTTGCGCAAAATCGGCTTCGAGGTTGGTCCGGAATTAGAACGGGAAATCGTGGCCGGCAAGGATTTCGTGCAAATCAAAACCGGTCCGTTTGATGTGGACCTGGTGTTTGCGCCCGACGGCATCGCCAGTTTTGCCGAAGCCAAAAAGCGCGCTCTGTTTGAGGGAATTTTCCACGTGGCGAACCTCCGTGACATCATTGCCAGCAAACGCGCCAGCGGCCGAGAAAAGGATAAAATTGAATTGCACCTGCTGGAAAATTTCCGGGCTGAATTTGAGAAGCGCCGGGCCTCACCGCGGCGTTCGGCCGGCGACATCGCTTCAAAACAATCTCGCGGCGAATAAATCGGCATGAAGCCCGTCGCCATCATCGGAGCCGGCATCACGGGATTGGCGGCGGCGTTTTGCCTGAAGCGCAAGGGTGTTCCGGTCACGGTTTATGAAGCAGGTGGGCGTATTGGTGGAGTGATTCAATCCATCCGCAAGGACGGGTACCTGGCGGAATGCGGACCGAATACCATCCTGGAAACGTCGCCGCTAATCGCCCAACTCGTTCGCGACGCCGGATTGGAGTCGCGCCGGCTTTATTCCGATCCCAAAGCCGATGCGCGCTACCTCGTCCGTCACCGGCGTCCCATCGCGATGCCGGGCTCACCGCTCGGTTTTTTCACGACCAGGCTTTTCACCACGAACGCCAAACTCGCCGTGCTGCGCGAGCCGTTCGTGCCGCGCCGCCGGGACGGCAAGGAAGAGAGCGTCGCGGAATTCGTGAAGCGCCGGTTGAACCAGGAATTTCTCGATCACGCCATTGACGCGCTCGTGGCGGGTGTTTATGCCGGCGATCCGCACAACCTTTCGTTGCCACAGGCGTTTCCCCGGTTGGCCGAACTGGAGGCGCGCTATGGCTCGCTCATCAGAGGCCAGATTTTTGGCGCGGGCGAACGCAAACGCCGCGGCGAGGTCGCCAAGGACCGCGCGCCGAAGTTTTCGTTTGATGAAGGATTGCAGGTTCTGCCGGACACGCTGGCGGCGCAACTGGGCGGCGCGGTGAAATTCAACTCGTCCGTGACGAAGCTGACGCCGACCGCCAATGGCTGGCGTGTAACGGCGGCAAATGGCGAAGCGGAATTCGCCGCGGTGATTTATTGCGGCACGGCGTATCGGCTGGCGGAATTGCAGATCATCGGAACGCCGAATTCCAATTCGGCACGGACCTCAGACGCAAACACGCCGAACCGGAGTTCGGCACTCCAAGTTTTTTCCGAAATCCGTTATCCGCCGGTGGCCAGCGTGGTTTTGGGGTTCCGGCGTGAAGACATAGGGCATGCCTGCGAGGGGTTCGGGATGTTGATTCCGAAAGTCGAAGGCTTCAAAATGCTCGGCACTATTTTTTCGTCGTCGCTTTTTCCGAACCGCGCGCCGGTCGGGCATCTCACATTGACGAGCTATCTGGGCGGCGAGCGACAGCCGGAACTCGCGTCGCTGCCGGCCGAAAAGTTGATCGAACTGACATGCGAGGATTTGCGCATATTGCTGGGAGTCCGTGGGCAGCCGACCTTCACGCATTGCGCGGTCTATCCCCGGGCAATTCCGCAGTATAATCTCGGTTACGGTCGTTACCGCGGACTGCTGGCGGAGATCGAAGACCGGGCGCCCGGCCTTTTCTTTGCCGGCCATTATCGCGACGGCGTTTCGCTGGGGGATTCAATTTTGTCGGGTTGCAACGTGGCCGGGCGCGTGGGAAAATTCCTGACCACCAAATGAGCAAGGGTGTTTTACTGGTCAACCTGGGTTCGCCGGACTCGACTGCGGTCAGCGACGTGCGGCGTTATCTCCGGGAATTTCTGATGGATGGGCGCGTGATTGACGTCCCGTGGCTGATGCGGGCGTTCATCGTGGGCATGGTGCTGATCCGGCGGCCGAGAGAATCCGCCGAGGCCTACCGCAAGATCTGGACGCCCGAAGGTTCGCCGCTGATCGTCACGAGCTGGCGGGTTCGCGCAAAATTACAGGAGCGGGTGACCGTGCCGGTGGAACTGGCCATGCGCTACCAGTCTCCCTCGATAACCGAAGCGGTGCGCAAGCTGGCGGCGGAGAAGCTGGATGAAGTTCTGGTGATTCCCCTGTTTCCACACTACGCCATGTCGAGTTTCGAAACGGCGGTGGTGCGGGTAAAGAAGGCTGCGCGGCAGCTCGCGCGCAAAATGCGAATTGAGGTTCAGCCCCCTTATGGCGACGCGTCGGATTACCTTACGGCGCTGGTGGCAAGCGCACGGAATTATCTGGAGGCGGGCTACGACCATTTGCTGTTCAGCTTTCACGGCGTGCCGGTGCGGCATCTCCGGCAAACGGACCCGACCCGCGACCATTGCCTAGTGGCGATGAACTGCTGCAACGTGGCCAGCCCGGCGCACGCAACCTGTTACCGCGCGCAATGTTTCAAGACCGTGGCCGCCTTCGTGAAGCAGGCCGGCGTGCCCCCCGGAAAATATTCCGTGTCGTTTCAATCCCGGCTTGGCCGCGATGTGTGGCTGATGCCGTACACGGATGTAGTGCTGGGTGAATTGCCCAAACGTGGAATTCAAAAACTTCTGGTCATCTGTCCGGCGTTTGTTGCCGATTGCCTGGAGACGCTGGAAGAAATCGGCCTGCGCGGGCGCGAGACATTTTTATCGGCGGGCGGGAAGGAATTCACACTGGTTCCGTGTTTGAACGAGCATCCGCTCTGGCTCGCGGCGCTGGAAAATATGGTCCGGCGTTTTTCGGGCTGACGCGGCGGCGGATTATTTCGGACGCGGAAGGTGGAGCAATTGGGATAAGCGCATTTTCACCGTGCGATGCAGCGATTGCAGCACGGGCGCCTTCTTCTTCGGCGGCTCGACGACGCGGATGGGTTCGCACGGCTGGCTGCAGAGCGGGCAAAGGAACAGCGGCCGGCCGCCTTTGATCCGCACCGTATGAACACAACTCCCGCACATGACTTCACTGCAGTGCGTGCATTTGTAGGTGGCCTGAACTTGCGGGTGACGCGCGCATAAAATCACACCGTCCGGGAGCACCACCGGCGGTTTCGGTCGTTCGCGCTCGTATTGAGGAATGGTGATGGTGATGTCGGTGTTTTCGACGAACAATATTACCTGGCCCAGTTGCAACGTCTGGCCCGGACGCAACCAAGCGTCCTTGACCCCCTCGCCGTTGACGAACGTGCCGTTGGTCGAGTCGCAATCATGGATCTGCACGCCGTCATTGGATAACACCAGTTCGCAATGCAGCGCCGATACGCTGGGGTGGGCGATGACGAAATCACAAGCCGGATCACGGCCAACGTGGTTGACACCGAAACGTAGCTCCAGCGTCTCGTTTTCCAAACCGTCAGATTTGATGAGCAGTCTGGCCATACGGCCTCCTAACGACCAATCCGATAATAGCTTGCACATTTGGAAAACAAAAGTCGAGAAGAAAATGTAATAACCCGGACGATTTGCGGTGTGGCCCGGACAACGGCGCTAACGCCCCAGCGGATTTTGGGCAAAGGCGAATTCCTGGACGATGGTTCCGCCGATCAAATGTTCCTGAATGATGCGTTCCAGCACTTCCGGTCCGCAGGAGTGATACCAGACGCCTTCAGGATACACGACTGCAATCGGCCCGCGCGCGCAAACGCGCAGGCAATTGGCCTTGGTGCGATAAACCAGCGGCTCCGGTCCGGCGAGGCCCAATTCTTTCAACCGC
>Ga0335080_10003875_pt1 | contig 15199 bp, 8 predicted proteins | sample Lox_Sample_34_FD_206720 | JGI IMG/M metagenome (GOLD analysis project Ga0335080, IMG submission 206720) | Soil microbial communities from Loxahatchee National Wildlife Refuge, Florida, United States - Lox_Sample_3.4 | ecosystem: Environmental > Terrestrial > Soil > Wetlands | place: USA: Florida... | reverse complement strand
CGCTGAGGTCCGTCCACGTCGCGTCCGTCAGGTTGTTCTTGCAAGCAACGCGATAGATTTTGCCCACGACGCTCGGCCACGTGATTTTCACATTGTGACCCGGCGCGTTAGCGATGGTGCTGGGCACGCTGTTGCCGGCAATCGTCACGGTGGCGTTGCTCGCCGAACTGACCGTGTAGGCGGAATTCGCCGCCAACATGATTGCCGCTGTTTCCGAACCGACGTAGCTGGCGCTTGGCAGAGGAACGACCGTGATGGTGGACGAACTCGCGCCCGCCGGTATCGTCACGGACGCAGCCAGCGTGCTGTAATCGGCGCCATTCACCGCCGTACCACCAAGCGAATAATTCACCGGTAATGGCGACACCGCGCTGCCGGTGCGGGTGAAGGTGAACACGCCGTTAACCAAGCCGACGCGTGAGGCGCTGGGCGTCGTGGCCGCGATGGTCACTATCGGCAAACCAAGTGAAGTCACGGTATTGCTGACGAGGATGTTGACTGCTGTTGCCGTGGCCTGATTGCCCGAGCTGTCAGTGGCGACGGCCGTCAACGCGTGCGCCCCATCAGGCACCGTCGTCGAATCCCACGCCAATGTGTAAGGCGCCACCGTCAGCGCGGAACCGCAATTCGCGCCGTCCAGCTTGAATTGGACGCTCGCGACGCCGACGTTGTCCGCGGCGTTCGCCGAAACGAGGACTGCGGGGCCGGTTACAGTTGTGCCGTTCACAGGGGTGGTGAGGCTCACGGTGGGTGGTGTGGTGTCGGTGATGTTGGTGGAACTCCCGCCCGACAGGATGATGTGATTCACCGATATCGGCGGGATAATCAGCGACTGGCCGAGTGGCGGCAGGGCCACCGAGACGGTTTGTATCGGTTCGGGTCCGGGCACACCCAGCGGATTGTTGTTGGTATAGCTATTGGCGTGCAGTTGTTTCCAGCCGATGACATTCCAATTTTCAAAGCCCGTGATGGTCGCAGGGTTGCTGGTACTCTGGTTGACCACGAACAGGTGGATGTTTCCGTTCGCCGGATCGCGGAAGACGCGTACGCTCGTCCACGGGTATTGGACCGTATTGCCCAGGTTGTCAGTGCATGTGCCCATGGGGCTGGTGTAGCTGTTCGTCAAATAATCGTAACCGTAGAAATCCTGAGCCATTTGATAGACGAAGAACATCGGTGTGCGCGTGACATAACCGTTCCGGACCTGGATCTGCGCGTGCGAGAACCCCTCGGCGAGCAACGTCCAGGCCGAGTCCCACGCGACGTTCTGGCGCATGGACTCGGCCAGCCAACCGGCCCAGTGCATGGCGCTGAACATGTCGTTGTAAACGAATTGCGACGCGATCTGGATGCCGTGTTCGCTCCAACCGAGGTTCCAGCGGCTCGGATCACCCAAACCCGGCACCGTGTTGTCGTCGCGCACGGCGTTGCGCGTGTCCTGCACAATCCAAAGGAACTTGGTGTAATCGGATTTCCACTGGGACTGCGGCATCCAATAGGCCGCGTTCGGATTGATCGAAACCGGGAAAGTCCGCTTGAAATCCTCCGACACCGTCGAGAACTGGTAATAGTGTTCCAGATCGAAGTAACTGAAGTCGCTCGCCGTGACACTGGTCATCATCGGCCAGAACCAGCCGCCCTGCGGATTGTCCACGTAACCGCCGTCGTGCACGTGCAATCCCAGCGGGCCGGTGTAGCCGCGGGCGCGGATGGCGACGCGGAATTTTTCCGCCTGCGGTCCGTAAAGCGCGCCGGTCGGCGTGCCTTCGATGTTGTATGGTTCCGAACCGATGATGAGTGCCACTACCGGATACGGATTCAGGTGACCCCGCCGCGCCCGCAGATCCGCCCAGTTGAAACTGGCCGCCGTGGAAAAGAAATCCATGGTGGTGGTCAGGTTCTGCCATTCGGATTGCGGACCAGCAGCGCCGAAAAGATATTGCACCATTGCCGCGTAAAATGCCGCGGTCTGCCACGTGTAGCCGAATCCGTCGTAACCCCAATTGCTGGACGGGGTGCTCGTCAAATTAAGCGGAATGGGAATGTTTATGATGAACTGCGCGTTGCCGGTCGCACCGAAAATCTGCATGGCGTCTTCGGGCGAGGCCGGCGTCCCGGCGTCAGTGCCGTCCCAGGGATAGTACGAGTGAATGGCGGATTGCGGGTCCCACGAATTCAGGTCGAAACGGTAACCGAAACCGGTCGCATCGGTCTTGATGTCCACGAGAACGGGCCGCGAGGATTGCGTAAGATAAGGCGCGGCCTGCTTGACGACGGCCCGGCTGTCCAGCCAGTAAACGCCGCCGAGCCGCGGTTTCCAGTTGAACTGAACCGTTGAGCCGACCCAGCCGGGCAACGCGCCCGCCGTCAGGTTGGTTGAAGAACCGGACGAGTTACTGACGGTGATGGTGATGGTCGTGGCCGCCTGGTTGCCCGAGGTATCGGTGGCTACGGCGCTTAGCACGTGCGGGCCGTTGGCGGCAGTAGTCGAATCCCAGGTTAGATTGTAAGGTGCGACGGTCAACGCCGGACCGAGATTTGCGCCGTCCAGGGCAAACTGCACGCTCGCGACGCCGACGTTGTCCGCGGCGTTTGCCGAGAAGATGGTCGGGCCGGCGACGGTTGCACCGCTGGCCGGCGACGTGATGCTCACGGTGGGCGGCGTGGTATCGCTCGTGGTGGACGTTCCTTTGCCGCTGTCGTCAAACGTGGCGCGGCCGCCATAGAGGACGAATTGCATTCCTGAAAGAGTGCTGCCTTCGAGGCCCACGGCGCTGGCCGGCACTTCGAGCCGCACCCACTGGCCCGCCGCGGGCAACGCCCCCATTGGATACTGGCTGGCGGTGCCGTTGACGCCCCACGGCAGCAGGTTCGCGCCCCAATACGCGGCGTGAGACCAGGATGTGCCGTCGCTCCACATCAGCATCACTTCCTGCGGAGGATTGGCCGGGTCGAGATAAACATAGGTGTAAAGCGTGTCGCCGGTGTTGATCGCCAGCGTCGCCGTGGCGCCAGAGAAATAATGGTCGTGTTCGCTGGACACGATGGCGGACTGGTGCGCGAGGGCGCCGGAATAGGGCGCGGGGTTGCTGCCGACCCAGTTCCACGCATCGCCGCCGTCCGCGCCGGTCCAGGCACCCGCCGGAATGGCGTCGTCGCACCAGCTGGTATCCGTCGCGCGCGCGCTTTGAACGGCGGATGCCAATAAGAGAATGCCGCAAGCGGCATGAATCAATTTGTTGATCATGCCTCCACGGTAAAATGCGGACGGCGCTTAGGAAATTGGAGCCGGTCTGATTCTCATGTCGGAAGTTGGACTACAAATAAGCGCCGTAAACAGCGCGTTCCAGCAAAGGAGTGCGGGCTTCAGCCCGCTTCAATATTCGATGCGTTCTGGCGCCGACTGATTCCACGGCCGCAGGTGCAGCCGCTGAAGCGCCGGAAACGGCGCGCTCCGTCGTTAGCGCGGCACACAATAAAGATGGCCGTTGTAAGCGACCCGGGTGTTGTCCGCATCAATCGGTGTGTTTGATTCGACGTGGCGCAAGCAATAGCCTTTCTCCAGCAAATCTTGCGCGAGTTGTTTCACGTCCACACCCGAATGAATCTCGATGAACAGCCGGGGCCGGTGGGTTTTGAGTGTCTGGCTCATGCCGGCAAGCACCTCCAATTCGGCGGCTTCCACGTCAATTTTGATGAAAGCGGGTGGTGGCCACTCTGGATTGACGGTGAGCTGATGGTCGAGCGAATCCAACTCGATCTCGATACAGGCGGTTTCACCCTTTTGCCGCAGACTTTGCTGGTAGTCAGCGTTGATGGTTCCGCGCGCCGGTTCATCGGGCCAGAAAACCAGTTTGCTGGTGCCGTGGTTGACCCCCAGGCCGAGCGGGAGCAATTGCACGTTGGCCAGGCGGTTGAGCCGGATGTTTTCCTGGATTTTCCGGCAATTGGCCGGATTCGGTTCGAAAGTGAACACGCGGCCGTTCGGTCCGACAGCACGGGAAAAAAAGAGCGTGAACAACCCTTCATAGCCGCCAACATCATAAACGGTCAGTCCTGTCCAATTCAGGTTCAGCAGGAATTTTTCTTCCGGGGAAAGTGAGCGGGGAATAAAGCTGAAGCCGCCTCTGCGCTTCAGGCCGGCGGCCACGCCCTGCCGGATTTTATATGTCCAATGCCCGGAACGGATGACCGGACGAAGAAATTTTAGACCCGACTCCAGCGTTTTCATATCAGTTGCGTTTCCTGCAGGCGCGACTTTAGCCGCGTTGACATCGGGTCTCAATGGAGTGATTCCAGCAGAATCACGCGCAGCGACACCCCAGAAACGTAGTCGTTCGACCCTTCACGAAGGATTGTCCTACAAGTGTCGGCGCGACAACTCCGGTATTCACCCCATTTCATCCCGGGCGGTCACCCGCCAGAATGCCCGCGTTCGATCGGGTGTTTGAGGAAACGACTTATCCTTCCCCAAACACCCTGATTGTTTCAAAAACAAGGAGAAAGAAAGGAGTAATAACATGAAAAGCACCAAACTATTCATCGTCGCTGTGGTCGCCCTGACCGCGCAAGGAACGGGGATTTATTCCAGCAACGCCCAGGAGTTTTATCCGGCGTTTGTGAGCACGGTCAGTATCTCCACCAACAGCTCCGGTGGTTTGACCTATCACGAGTTCGGGAACCGCGAATTCATCCGGACCTGTGCCAATGAGATGGGACTCACCAACCTGATGGGCCTGTCGCTCGTCTATGATCGGGCGAATGACACCGTTGATGTGGTCAGCGGAACCAACAAAACGGTTCTTTGCACGCCGTTGACGTTTACCGGCGGCACGTCCCTGAGCAATACCAACGACACCAGAATCCAGCGCTTCGCGTACGTTTCGTGGGAGAACAGCGCCGTGGTCAACGGAACGTTGGTGGCGACGGAGCAGCAGTGTTTTACCACCAATGACACACTTAAAACGTTCAGTCTCCGGGGACAATTGCAATTCGCCGTACCCGACAACGGCACGAACTCGCCGGTCATTTACTATGGCGGCATTGTCGCCGGATCAGGTTTGGGTTTCTGGAGCGCTTTTGATGCAAGTGCTAAATAATCTCCTCCGTCACCGTAATGGCCTCACGGGCTGACGCGCGGATTCGGCATTCAAAGCCAACATGGCCCGGCGTAATGCCGGGCCTTTTACGCCATCACGGCGGTGTCCCGCCCGGTGATGACGCGCCACCACCGCCGATGCTCACACCCACCGGCGCGACATTGCGCGTGACGGCGCGCGCCCCTTCGTTAATCGCCACGGTGCTGACGAATGTGTTCAAAATCATATTCGCGTAGCGCTCGAGCGTCCGATACGGCGTGAACGGCACATACACGATGTCTCCCGGTTCCAGTAACACGTCCGGCGACTGGCCTTTGACCACGGCCTTGAAATCCACGATGGCGATCTTCGGCTGCGCCAGCGAGCCGCGCACAATCGCCACGTGCGAAAGGTACGCGTCTTTGATGGTCCCCTGCGCATCGGCGATCGCCGAGATCAGCGAAACACGATCCTGATACGACACCGACCGCGGCTGAAAGACCGCGCCGAGCACATACACCTCGCTGGCCGTCGCCGAGGGGACGTAAACGAAATCGTCCGGCTGCAGGTAAATGTTCTGCGACATGTCACCTTCACGCAGCAGCCGGTAAAAATCCACCGGCAGGATTTTCCCGTCGCGCATCACAAAACTGTGGTGCAAATCCGCGATGTCCTGCGACAAACTCGGCGCGACCGGCCCGCCGCTCAACGAGGCCAGCAATCCCGGCGACGTGGTCCCGCCCGCCTCCGCCAGCGCGCCCAACAGCGTCGTCGGCGCGGTGAGCGGATAAACACCCGGCGTGTTCAAGCGCCCGAGCAACCACACGCGCTGACTGGCGACACTCTGCAAGGCCAGGCTCACCGGGGGCGGTTCGCGGACGAATTGTGCCAGGTTGGTTTCAATCAGCGCTTTCGTTTCCGGCAGGGTCAGCCCCCACACGTCGAGGCCCGGCAGCAGGTAAAAATAAATTTTGCCGTCCGGGCCGACTGTGGCAATCGTGCGCGTCGTGATGTCACCGGGAATTTCAATGTCCAACTGGTCACCCGGGCCGAGGGTGAAATTTTCCGCCGGCGGCCGGAGCATCTCCGCGTCGGCCCGGTTGGTGACCACGACCGTTGTCAGGTTTGTCAGCGCCGCCAGTCGGGCGGCACTCTCGGCCTGGGCGCTGAATTGGGGGCCGGTACTCTTGCAGCCGCTCAACGCCATCACCACCACCAGTCCAGCCAGCCAGCGAATGGGCCATCTCATAAATTCAATTCCCGGCTAATTGATTATCGGATGCGTAATCAGAGGCCCGGCGTGAATACCCGTCCATACGATGACCGCGGATTGCACGAAGGCGGTCGCCGCCAGATCCAGCACGTCCTCCGCCTTGGCCCACGGGCGATAGTGCACATAAACGATGTCGTTCGGTTCCAGTTTGAAATCCGCCGCGCGCGCGGCCAGGACGTCCTTGGCATCCACGACGAAGGCCTGCGGATGATTCAGCGACCCGCGGATGACGAGGACTTTTTGTTCCCACGCCCGTTTGGTGAAACCACCCTGCTCGGCGATGGCGCCCAACGCGGACAGGTGCGTGTTATAAGACGCCGGCCCGGGCGCCTGCACTTCGCCGACGACATAAACCTCCTTCAAGTCGGCGGGCGGAATGTAGAGATAATCGTCCGGGGCCAGCGGGATGTTCTGTGAACGGTCCCCCTGCGAAAAGAGTTTCTCAAAATCCACCGGCAGCCGCCGACCGCTTCGCACCAGGAAGGCGCGCTGCAAGTCCGCGATGTCAACGAGGTTCCGCTGTTGCAGGACCGTTTCAAACCCGTGCGCCCGGGCAATGGCCTCGACAATAGTCGTCGGCTGATCCAGCGTGTACGCCCCGGCGCGGGTGACGCTGCCCAGCAGATAATATTTTTTGCTGTTGAACGCGGCGGGGGTGATGATGACATGCGGTGAACGGCGGTATTTCGCCAGTTCCTCGTCCAGCTTCGTACGCAATTCGTCAATCGTCAGGCCGGCGGCCATTACATCCTGCGCTTCGAGGTAGCTCACGCGCCCGTCGGGGCCAATCGGCACGTTCAATTGCGATAGCGTCGGCTCGCCGTAGAGCGAGAGATTCAACACGTCGCCGGCGCCGAGCGTGAAATGTTGCTGCCAATCGGCGCGCGGCACGGTGGCGCGGGTTTCCAAAGCGGCTGGGGTCAAGGGTGTTGTAGTCACTGCCGACTTGGAAATCGGCGACCCGGCAGTCTGGGAAGTCTGCGTTACAGTGTTTGTGGGCGGCACGATTCGCAATCCGGTGCTTTCGGCTGCGTGCAATCCCGAACTGCTCAAGGCGATCAAAACCGCCGTGCCGTTGAGCCAACGGCAAAAGCGCTTGCGCAGAAACGATTCCGGCGCGCGGTTCAGCACTGCGCCGGCCAGGCGACACCGTGCATGGCGCAAGGTTTCCAACTGTTCACTGGTTTCGATGGCGCCAGCCTGACCGCTGGCGGTCAGCCAGACCACATTCGGCAGATTTTCCGCGAGCAACACCGCTTCGGGCACCGACGCGGCTGGCAGTTCGACGAGAATGACCACGTTCTCAATCTGGCTCCAATGTTGAAGCGCTTCCCGCCATTGCTTGCGGCGTTCCAGGTTCCAAACCCATCCGGGCAAGGGTATGTGGACGACCGGTTGCGAATTGGGTCCGGTCAATCTTTCGGCCACTTCCGCCGGCGTGGCGAGCACATTCGACCCAGACGTCATGGCGACGGACGCTTCCTCTGGTTCGGGATTCGGTTCGGAACTCGAATCTGAAATTTCAGGTGGCCATTTGCCGTTCGTGCCGGCGGCAACTGCTTCCCGCGCCTCCCAATCCCGCGGCGAAGGGCGGGTGGCTATCGTCAATACGCGGAAACCCAACAGGCTGGCAGCCTCAGCGAGCAGTCGGACCCACGTCGAGCGCCCCTCGCCGCAGCCGGCCGAAGTAACCCCGAGAACCAGACCGTGATTCGGTGACGGACTCAACCGACCCTGCAATCTTGTCCACGTGCGAAACGCCCAGTCGTAACGTTCGTTTTCGTTCAGGCGGGCCAGGTCTCCGCCCACCGCCAGCACCGGCAAATGAGTGACGCGCCGCACATCCGCGGGGGTTTTCAGCCGGTCATCGGCAACCTCCACCAGCAAAACCGCCGCCGCGCCGCCGACCATGCCGAGCACCGCGGCGAACACCGACAGGAAGAAAACTTTCGCCCGCCGGCTGTGCGTCACGAGGTCCCTGACCGTGGCCGGGGCCAGCAACCGGCAGAAACCCGGTGGATTCGCCTCGAAGGCCCGCACCGCCTGTTGCTTGTCCAACAGAGCGAGCCGCGTGTGTTCCAGCACTTCAAGCTTGCTGCGGACGATCAGAGGATCATTTTCACCGGAAAGCGGGCCGCCGGCGTACGGAATCAGTGAATTTGTGCCGGCGCCCCTGGCGTTCGTTGCCAAGAGGTCTTCGATGGCCGCGATTTCCGCTTTCTTTTCCTGCACCAGCGGATGCGCGTCGGTGTATTTAACGAGCAATTGGACGAGGTCTTCACGCGCGGTCTGGAGTTGTGCCGGTAGGGAGGCGGACGATGACATCGCAGCGTTAGTCTCGGACAACGCCAACGACGGCAGAGCGCCCGCCGCCCTGTCCAGCGCGGAAATTTCGGTATCCACGTTCGTCAGTTGCTCCGAAATGAACTGGTCCATTTCCCCGGCGGATTTGGCCTGCAATTGCTGTGTAAACCGGACGGCTTCCTTCGCGTAAAGATTCACCAACTCCATCGCCGTCGGCGATTTCCGATCCGTGACCGTCACGACAATAATATCGCTGTTGTGGTCGGGCATGATGCTCAGGCACGCGGCGAGCGATGCCCCGGAGACGGGAGGCTGGGCCTGCGCGCCCGCCGCCTGCAATAACTCCGGCGAGCGTAACACACTGATGAGCGTTTGGGGCGAAACCTCGCGCTCGCCAAAAATTTCCGTCGCATTCGGCGAATTGTAGGACATCACCTGCGCCGGCGCGGTGTAGGTGGATTTCCAGTGCAGGAGGCCAAAAAGCAAACCCGCGACTGCCAAGGCCGCTCCGGCGATCGTCGGCCAGCGCCAGTGCCGCAAAAGAATTTCGGCGAACGACCAGAAGTCCACCGCGGGCGGCTCCGGCATACCGTTGCGGGGCGCCCGGGAAGCCGGCGCGCCATTGTGTATCGGCGCGCCTGTGTTGGCGTCAACGCGATCGTTCATGCGATTCGATTTTGGGCCGGAGCCCGCTGGAATGAAGAACTCTCGTCCATCGTTTGAAAGAACAATAAGGCCACGCCGGCTGTTTGAATAAGTGGGTGAAGACCCGCGAAGGCCGCGGGAAAAGACCCCAGAAATAACTTTATTCCACCAGTTTCTTTTGCATGGCGTAGTGCGTTACCTCGGCATTGTTCCGCATGTCCATCTTTTCGAGCAGGCGGGCGCGGTAGGTGCTGATGGTTTTGACGCTCAGGGACAATTCACGGGCGATCTGGCTGACGGTCTTGCCCGAGGCAATCATCCGCAGAATCAGAAATTCGCGGTCGGACAGCCGCTCGTGCGGCGCTTTCTGCACGTCCATGTCCAGATAGGAGGCCATACGCTCGGCCAGCGACAAACTGATATAGCGTCCGCCGGTCACGACCTTTTCAATCGCGCCGACCAGTTCTTCGCCGGCGCTTTCCTTGGTCAAATAACCGGCGGCGCCGGTCTTGAGCATCCGCACGGCGAACTGGTCTTCCGGGTGCATGCTCAAGACCAGGACGGGCATCTTGGGACGCAGTCGCTTCATCTCCTTCAATACCTCCAACCCGCTCCGGCCCGGCATGGTGATGTCGAGCACGGCCACATCCCATTTCTCCCGGGCAACCCGCGTGAAGGCCTCAGACGCGTTGCGCGCTTCGCCGAAAACGGTCCGCTGGAAATGATCAGCGAGAATGAGTTTCAGCCCCTGGCGCACGACGGCGTGGTCGTCGATCAAGAGAATCTTCATGTTCATTTGTTTTCCCGGTGCTTCCGGCCGCGCCTTTCCCCGGCGACGGAGAGGTTGGTTTGCGGGATTTCACCTCCCTGGCCAGTGCGGCGCGACGAAGATGCGGCCGCGGGATGCGCACGGTCACCGTCGTGCCTTGGCTGGGGCCGCCGCGCAGCCGCACTTCGCCGCCGAGGAGCGCAGCCCGTTCGCGCATACCCAGCAGGCCGATAGATGTGGTGTTGTGAATTTCCGCGTTTGAAATCCCGCGCCCGTCATCCTTCACTTCCAGGACCAGGTAATCGCCCATTTCCGCAAAACGCACCTCCACCCGGCTGGCGTGCGCGTGCCGGATGATGTTGGTGAGCGTCTCCTGGAAGATACGGAAAAACGCCGTGTTCAAATCCTGGTTCCACAAGGTCTCCCGAACGGTGGATTGCACGCGACAGCGGATGCCCGTCTGGCTTTCAAACTGGTGGGCCTGCCACTCGAGCGCGGCCAGCAGCCCGGCGGCGTCGAGGACGCCGGGCCGCAGTTCGGTCGCAATGCGGCGGACAATTTGAATCGTTTCGTCAATACCCTCGGAAATCGTGCGGGTCTTTTCGTGCAGCGATTTCAAGCCTTTCGGCAGCCGCCCGCCCAGCCATGCCAATTGCAGCTTCAATCCTGTCAGCGCCTGACCCAGTTCGTCGTGCACTTCGCGCGCGATGCGGATGCGTTCCTGCTCGCGGACGCGTTGCAAGTGCATCGAAAGCGAACGCAGTTGCTCATGCGACTGCCGCAAGCGCTCCTGGGCGCGCCGCCGTTCGCGCCGTTCTTCGGCCTCGCGCAACGCGCGTTGCACCGACGGCACCAGCCGGCTGAGGCGGTGCTTGAGCACGTAGTCCGTCGCGCCCTGCTTGAGCGTTTCAATCGCCACTTCCTCACCCAGCGTGCCGGTAACGAAAAGAAATGGTACATCCGGACATTTCGCCAGCGCGATGGCCAAGGCAGCGTAACCATCAAATGACGGCATCGAATAATCCGAGAGAATCACGCCGGGTGGTGATTGTTCCAGGGCGCGGATGAAATCCGCCCGCGTCTCGACGCGTTCGCAGGAAAAGACCAGGCCGCCCTGGCGAAGCGTATGCGTCACCAGTTCGGCGTCGGCCTCATTGTCTTCCAGCATCAGAATATGAATTCCCGCTTTCACCTTGGCCGTCGTTTCCTCGAAGCGCTAAAGTCTTTTAGCGCGGTGGCCACCGCGTCGCTTCATTGCCTTGACGCCTTAAGGCCTTGATTCAAACCGCCGCCGCGAGCAGCGCCCGGTCACCGGCGCTCGCATCGTCCGCCACCAGTGGCGACTCGTTCAACGTCGCCCAGAACCGCCCGACGCCCTCCAGAGTCTCGCTGAACTTCTGGAAATCCACCGGCTTGACGACATAAGCATTCGCGCCCAATTGGTAGCTGCGATTCACGTCGGTCCCCTGGCAGGAAGAGGAGAACATCACCACGGGGATATGCTTCAACCGGGCGTTGGATTTGATTTGCCGCAACACTTCCAGTCCGTCCACCTTCGGCATTTTCATGTCCAGCAATACGAACGCGGGGTGGCCGTCGGCGCGCGTCTGGAACGCGCCGCGGCGATGGAGGCAGTCCAACGCCTCCGCGCCGTCGCGGACCTGGATCACCTCACAACCCAACCTTTCCGGCGCGAGAGCCAGCGTCGTCAACTCGGCGATGGACGGGTCGTCATCGGCCAGCAAAATCCATTTTAACATCTTCATAGCGAATTCCCTTTGGGTTGGTGCGGGAGGGTGAAATAAAATGTTGCGCCCTGGCCCACGCTGCCTTCGGCCCAGACGCGCCCGCCGTGGCGATGGATGATGCGGCGCACATTGGCCAGACCAATGCCGGTGCCTTCGAATTCGCGCGCCGGATGCAGGCGCTGGAAAACGCCGAACAGTTTTGCCGCGTAATTCATATCGAACCCCACACCATTGTCACGGACAAAAAAAACCGTCTCGCGTTCTCCGGGTTTCGCGCTGATTTCGATTTTTGCCGTTTGGCGGGTGCGGGTGTATTTGAGTGCGTTGGCCAGGAGGTTGATGATGACCTGTCGCAGCATGAGGGGATCGCCACGGGCCTCGGGCAGTTCGCTGACCTGCCATTCGATGTTCCGACCTTCGGTTTCCCGAACCAGTTCCTGTCGCGCCTCCCTCACCAGCCGGGCCAGGTCCACTTTCTCCTGCCGCATTTCCACCCGGCCCATCCGGGAAAAATCCAACAGGGCGTCAATCAGGCCGCTCATCTGCCGCGCGCCCTCGGCGACGGTTTGCAGGTGTTTTAGGTCCCGGTCGTCCATCTTCGGCGCGGCTTCGGTCTGTAAAATGTCCGAGAATCCACTGATGCGAACCAGGGGGGCACGCAAGTCGTGCGAGATTGAGTAACTGAAGGCTTCCAGTTCCTCGTTGGCCGCCGCCAGTTCGGCCGTACGCTCCGCCACCTTCTTTTCCAGATCCTCGTTGAACCGGCGGATTTTTTCCTCCGCCTCCTTCTGTCGCGTCACATCGTGCGCCAACTTGGAAAAGCCGCGCAGTTTGCCATTCTCGTCGCGTAACGCCGTGACGACGCCGTGCGTCCAAAAACGGGAGCCGTCCTTGCGCAAGCGCCAGCCTTCGTTGGTGGCCTTGCCTTCTTTTTTGGCCATGGCCATCAACTGTTGTGGCAGGCCGCTTTGGACGTCCTCGGGTGTAAACAGGGTGGCCCACGGTTTGCCGATAATTTCATCGGGACGATAGCCTTCGATGCGTTCCGCGCCCGCGTTCCAGGTGATGACCCGGCCTTCGGGATTGAGCATGTAAATGGCATAGTCCGTCATGTCATTAACCAGCATCCGGTAGCGTTCCTCGCTCTCGCGCAAGGCGGCCTCGGCCTGCTTGCGCGCGGTGATGTCCCGGACAATTGCCGTGCACCGCGGCGGGTCCTCCCGCATATCGCGGCTGATGGACAATTCGGCGGCGAACTCGCGCCCGTCGGCGCGCTTGAGCGTCAGTTCAATCGGGCGTCCAATCAGACTCCCCGCCCCGGTCATCAGGTAATTGGTCAGCCCGTCGTGATAGATTTCCCACACATGCGTCGGCACGATCAGGTCATCCGGGGATCTGCCGAGGGCCTGTTCGCGGGCAAAACCGAAGATCCGTTGGGCGGCGGGGTTCCACTCCTGGATTTTGCCGTCCTGGTCAATCAGGACGATGGCATCCAACGCCGTCTCCAGAATGAACGCCTTGAGCGATTCGCTCCGGCGCAATTCTTCCTCCGTCCGCCGGCGCCCGGTGATATCGCGCGTCACCTGCGTGAAGCCGTGCAATTTGCCACCGCCGTTTCGCGCCGGGGTAATGATGACGTTGGCAGTGAATTTTCTGCCGCCTTTGCCGACCCGCGGGCCTTCCTCGGCGAATCGCGCCTCGGCGGCGGCGATCTTCAAGGCGGCTTCCGGATTTCCCTGTGCCGCGTCCTCGTCCGTGTAGAACATCGAGAAATTGCGGCCCTTCACCTCCTCGGCTCGCCAGCCGTAAATCAGTTGCGCACCTGCGTTCCAGAAGGTGACCCGGCCTCCCCGATCCAGCATGAAAATCGCATAGTCTTTGATGCCCTCCATGACCAACCGGAAACGCTCCTCGTTTGCCCGCAATTCGGTATCTGATTCCTGGCGTTTGGCGCGGTGCTCCGCCTCGTTCAATGCGCGTTTAATCGCGGGCGCGAGGTCCGCGAGGCGCTCCTTCAACACGTAGTCCGTCGCGCCGCTCTTGAACGTTTCAATGGCCATCTGCTCGCCCAGCGAACTGCTGACAAAAATGAACGGGATGTTCGGGTACTGCTCGCGCGCAATCGCCAGCGCGGTGAAACCGTCAAACGACGGCAGACCGTGGTCCGACAGGATGACGTCGGGTGGATGATGTTGTAGTTCGTGAAGATAATTCTCCCTGGTTTCGACCCGCCGGGAACGAAAACTCAAGCCACCCCGCCGCAATTCGTGATTGATACGAACCACGTCGGCGGCCATGTCCTCCAAAATCAAGATACGAATTTCTTTGCTCACAAACTATCGATCCGCATATATCGCTAGTAATGGTTTCCGCGACGGATTAATAGTGGGGTAACAACCTGATTTGCGGCAGGTTAACACCCGCACCGGCGCGGCTGGACCGGGATAGCGGGTTTTCGGCGTTCACCTGCCATAAAAAACTGCGCCCCGAAAGCGAAGCGCAGTTGCAGGTTCTTTGTCGCCTTCGACAGTGAATCTTCATATCAACGGTGCCGTTGCAACGCCAGCGACGCGACTATCGTCACCGTTGCCGAGTTGGGCGAACCTACCGTATAACTGGTATCAGGTGAAACCGTCAGGACGACCGTTTTCAGCACGTTGAGCAGGCCCAACGGTTGAACCGCGACGGTGGCTGTAGCTGAGCCGGCGGGAATTACTACTGTGCCGCTCAAGGTCTGGTAATCCACGCCGTTCACCGCTGTGCCACCCAGTGAATAATTTACCGTCAGGGCTGCACTTGGATTGCCACTGCGTGTGACGCTGAAAATACCCGGAGTCAGACTGGTCGCCAGCGGCTGCGACGCTACGACCGTCACCGTGGCCGATGGCGGAGGCGGCGCATTGGTCACAATGATCGTCCGGCTGGCACTGCTCGTTTGCCCGCTGCTGCCAGTGACGGTCAATGTGGCTGCAAAATTGCCAGCGCTGTTATAAGCGTGCGAAGGATTCTGCGCCGTGCTGGTGGTGCCATCACCGAAGTTCCAGTTCCATCCCGTCACCGGCCCGCTGGACTGATCCGTGAACTGCACGGTTAATGGCGCCTGGCCGGAACTCGGATTGGCTGAGAAGCTCGCCGTCACCGGTGCGGGGGCATTTGTAACAGTGATGGTGCGGTTGGCACTGCTCGTCTGCCCGCTGCTGCCAGTGACGGTCAAAGTGGCGGTAAAACTACCGGCACTGTTGTACGTATGCGACGGGTTCTGCGCCGTACTGGTTCCACCATCGCCAAAATTCCAACTCCTTGAGGTCACCGGCCCGCTGGACTGATCCGTGAACTGCACGGTTAATGGCGCCTGGCCGGAACTCGGATTGGCTGAGAAGCT
>Ga0335080_10003873_pt1 | contig 15200 bp, 11 predicted proteins | sample Lox_Sample_34_FD_206720 | JGI IMG/M metagenome (GOLD analysis project Ga0335080, IMG submission 206720) | Soil microbial communities from Loxahatchee National Wildlife Refuge, Florida, United States - Lox_Sample_3.4 | ecosystem: Environmental > Terrestrial > Soil > Wetlands | place: USA... | reverse complement strand
TTACACTTTCGGGCTCGCGCACCTCGGAGCCCTCGGTGTTCACCAGGTGGAAACCGCCCTCGCTGGCCTCGAGATCAACGCCGGAGGTCTTGATCTCAGGATACCCGGCGAAGATGGCCGAGAGCGCGCGGACGCGGGCGGAGAGAGCGTCTTCGTCGATGAGGAGGCGCTTCAGCGGACGGATGGACTGGACCGGCTCGGCGTGCGCGAAATCGTCGAGCTGATCGGATTGCTGGATGTTGCGGAGCGCGGCGCGCTTGCGGGATATGGTTTCGACGGCGGATTTGTAGGCGCCGTCGGTCAGCAGCCACAGGTAGCGGCGGAGCAGCGGATAAGAGTCCTCGAGCGGGAAGTGCTCCAGGTCGTATCGCGAGCCGCCGAAACCGGCGCCGGCAACGTTGGTGTTGTCGAACTTGTAATCGCCCACGCGGACGTGAATTTCAGGGAGGCGGAAGCGTTGGCGCTGGCGGGACACCAGGCCCCCGAGGTTGGCGGTTACGGTGAAGTCCTCCTCTTCGTTGATGACGTACTCGACGAAGTAAGGGCCTTCGAGGTTGGAGACGGTCATGGCCTTGGCGCGGGAGAGCTCGTCGCGCATGGCCTGGAAAACAGGATCGCTGGGCGGAGCGGAGGACTGCGCGCCGAGGAGGGCAGCGAGCGCCGCGGCAGCGGCGGCGAAGAGAAGAAGGCGAGGACGCTTCATTTCGACTTCTCCATGGTGGTGGGCTCGGGAAGCAGCGGCGGACGCTCGTTGGACTTGGCCTTCTTCTCGATCTCGATTTCGGAGACCAGGATGGAGGGAGAGACCGCGGCGACCGGCACGGATCCGGATTCGGCGCCGCAGTATCCGTTGAAGACCTCCGGCTTATCGCCGGTGGCGACGATCTTGGAGAAGCTGGCGAGGGGAGTGCCGACGATATCGGCGCCGCGGACGAGCTCATCGGGGCGGCCATCCGGGTAGACGCGGTAGACAATCACCGGGATCACTTTGAATGCCTGGAGGCCGGAGCGCGCGGTGGTCGTGAAGCCGCCGGTGATATCGCGGAAGTAGAGGCCGTAGGGCTTATTCTGCTTCTTCACCTCGTCGATGAGCATCTGGCGGAGCCTGGCTTCGGGAACGGCGTTGGACGATTCGACGATCAGGTTGCTCTGGCGAGAGACGACTTCGAGGCCGGGCTGACGGCGGCCATGCCCGTTGGAACGCGGGAAGCCCTTGATGGGCGACCGCGACATCAGGAACTCTTTGAGGACGCCCTTGTCGACCGCGGTCAGCTTCTGGCCCTTGACGCCTTCGTCGTCATAATCGTACCAGCCATTGAGATCGACGCTGCCGATTTTGCGGCGAGTGGGATCGAAGACCACACTGAGGAAATCCGGGAGGACCTTGAGGCCGACGCTCTTGGTGAAGGTCTGGCCTTCGCTTTCGTCCTTCTGGCGGTGGCCCTCGATGCGGTGGCCGAAGATTTCGTGGAAGAGCACGCCGGCGGCGCGGCCGGAGAAGATGGCGGGTCCGAGGAAGGGCTCGGCCTCGGGTGCTTTGAGAAGGCGTGAGACGTCGTTGGCGACGCGGTCAATGGCGGCGAGGACGATTTTATCGTCGGGAAGGCCGGCTTCGTCAACGGCTTCGAAAGTCTCGAAGGAGCCGAGGTCCGTGCCATCGGAGGCGCGGGCGGCGGCGTTAATTACGATGCGGGCGAATCCGCGGCCGTGGGCGATGCGAGAGCCTTCACTATTGACGAGGTAGCGAGTCTCGGCCTGGCAGGCGACGGCGACGTGGGAGGTGAGAACGGCGGGGTAGTTCTTGAAGCGCGCGGACCAGTTGCGCACGCGCTCTTCCCACATGCTCTGGTTGAATTTGAGCTTGGGCGGGACCTGAACGAAGGTGGCGGGGGGCTCGATGGAGAAATCGTCGGAATCGTCTTCGGCGGCGACGCGGACCTGGGTGTTGGTCTTGATGCGGATGAGGCGTTCGGCGGCGGCGCGATAGGCGCGGTCGGTATCGAGCCAGAGGCGGCGCTTGATGGAATTGACGTTGTCCTCGTAGGTGATGGCGGCGCCGGAGGTGAACTGGCCGCGGTCGTTGCGGATGCGGTGGTAGTTGTCCAGCTTGGGCGAGCCGACGCGGACGGAGACGTCGAGGGTGCGGTTCTTGCCGGCGTTGGTGGAATCGATGGTGCCGAGGGTGCCGGAGACGGCGCGCGATTCCTGCTCGCTGATTTCGTAGCTCAGGAAGTAGGGAGGCGGGTCGGCTTTCTCCTTGAGAACGGAGAAGTTGCGGTTTAGCTCCTGGGACATGGCGTCGAGCAGAACGGTGGGTTGGGCCGTCGCGAGCCGCGCCAAGGTAAGGAACAGCGGCAAAAAGAGGAAATTTGGGCGGGTCAAACCACAAGGATAGCAAAGGCGTTGAGAGACGGAAGCGCGCGGCGGAGGCGGCAGTTGGGCGCGATGCGCGCGTTTGTGCGGCGGGAGTAGGGCGATAGAGATTCGCGGGTTTCGAAGATGGCGAGTGGCTGGGGTGTAGCCGTGGGTTAGAGGCGGGGCGGGAGGGCGGTTTCCCGGGTTAGCGGGGGCGAAAAAAACACGATGGTATTGTAAGCAATCTTTTATTTTCAGTAACATCCCTGGGTTCGTTTTTTCAAGCCGGGGGGTGCGCGGCGGGGGCGGGGGCGACGGCGAGCGAAGACGGCGATTTTGCGTGAGTGTGTGAACTGCGGTGCGCACCGGATCCTCCTCCTGAGACGACCGTAGCACGGCGGGGTGAGGGTTCAGGCCGGGATTTCGGGTAAGTGGAGCCGAATCAACGAAAAAATGTTGAGAAGCCGCGTGCGGAGAAGGGTCCGCCGCGTCCGATGCCCGTCTGCGGGTCGGGCGTGATATTCGCGCTCACGACCACCGCGCCCGGGAATCGGAACTCCTGGCCGCCGGCCGCCGTAATCAACACGGCGGCCACCAAGAAGGCGCATATGCGAACAATCGTCCTGATCCTGTGATCCTCTTTCGGCGGTGTAACCGGTATGTCACCTGGAATCGCTATGCCGGCCGAAGAACTTCCAGGCCGTACCTGGAGGCAGCCGCGAGCAGCCGGGCCAACAAGGCTCCGGTAGCGGGCGGCGGCGCTGCCGTACGATCGGCGGCCGGATCAAACGCTTCTTCAAAGAACTTCTCCAGGCCCGCCGGCGTGACTACAAGCAACATCTTCACATCCACATTTCCGGCGTTGCGGAAGGAATGAACCACTCCACGAGGGAGTTGAACAAAATCTCCGGGAGATGCATTGAGTGTCTTCCCGCCTACGTGAATAATGAGTGTCCCTTGCATCAGGTAGAAGGACTCTTCCTCGCGGGTATGGACGTGAGGCGGAGGACCTCCGCCCGGCGGGACAGATACCTCCGCCATGAAAAAGGCGCCGCCTGTTTCCTCGCCGGTGATGAGAAACGTAATCTGATCCGCGGGGCCCCAATAGGCCGGGCCGGTTCCGGCAGGCACATACCTGAGCCGGCTTCTCTTCGCGAGCACGGCCGGGCTGCCATTCGTGTCCCAGGTAGTTTGCGGGTTGACTTCAAGGTCGCTCGTCTGCGGTGTCATGTGGTCTCCTTACATCCGGTAGTGGGAGAGCAGGGCGGCGGATTGTATCGTAGCTTTTGAATTTTTTTCCGGGAGGGTTAAACTGGGTACCCAGTGACGGCGCCCAGCGCTCTTCAACCCGGTACCGTAGCCCGGCTGATGGCGAGCTTTCGCAACGGCGACCATGAAGCCGCCGGCCGGCTGGTGGAGCTTTTCTACCCCGAATTGCGGCGGATCGCCGCTGCGCGGATGCGGGCCGAGCGCGCGGATCACACGCTCCAGCCCACCGCGGTGGTTCATCAACTCTATCTGGAACTGGTCAAAGTCAAGGCGCTTCAGCCCGCCGGCCCGGGCGGGGCGGATGAGAAGGCCGCGTTCCTGGGGCTGGCGGCTTACCTCATGAGGCAGTTGCTGATTCATCATGCCCGGCGGCTTTCCAGGCGCGCGGAGAAGGGCGAGCTTACCGACCTGCCCGGTCCGCGTTCGCCCGCAGAACATTCCCTGGTCGAAATCGACGATGTTCTGGACCGGCTCGCCGCCATCAATCCCGCACTCCGGCGGGTGGTGGAGTTGCGGGTCTTCGAAGGCCTGACGCGCGAGGAGATCGCCCGGGAGATGGGTTGCGGCACGGCCACCGTTGCCCGCCACTGGAGCTTCGCCCGCAACTGGCTGCAGGAAGCCTTCGCGGGGACGCCGGGACTGTGACGGACGAGCGCTGGAAGCTGGCGTACGCGATCTACGATGCCGCGGCGTCTCTGGCCGAGCCGGAGCGCCAGCAGTATGTCCACGCCAGCGCTCCAGATGCGGAAATCGCCGGCAAGGTGCTGGCGATGCTGGCCGAGAGTGAGACTCTGACCAATTCGGATGCTTCCGGGAAGCCCGCGAATTCTACCGATCCGACCGCCGCGCCGCCTTTCAGCCTGCCGTATGGCGCCGCGCTCGGCCGTTTTGTCATCACCGGTTTTGTGGGCCAAGGGGGAATGGGCATGGTCTATTCCGCCCACGACCCCGATCTGAAACGCGACGTCGCCCTGAAAGTGATCGCGCCGGGGGCTGAGGCCACCAGCTCCGAACGATTCATTCGCGAGGCACAGGCCGCCTCAGCCCTCAACCATCCCAATATCGTGACGGTGTACGAGGTGATTCACTCCGGTCCCACGGTTGCGATTGCGATGGAACTGGTGAATGGAACCTCCTTGCGCCGTTTTTGCGGCACGGCCCAGCCGGTCGAGAAGCTGGCTCAGTGGGGACGGCAGATCGCCCACGCCCTGGCCGCAGCGCACGCCCGCGGTATTGTCCACCGGGATATCAAGCCGGAAAATCTGATGCTGCGCCCCGACGGGTACATCAAGGTTCTCGACTTCGGGCTGGCCCGGCAGGCCGGCGCCAGCCGTACAGACGATCATTTGCCAGCAGGCACCCTCGGGTACATGTCACCGGAAGAGGTTCTGCTGCGGCCGATAACGGCTGCGAGCGATATTTTCTCCCTGGGCATAGTCCTGTACGAGCTGGCATCGGGAACGAATCCCTTCCGCGGCAACTCGGCCGGCGCCACGTTACGGCTGATTCAAGGACTGGACGCCCCTCCTCTGCCGGCCCAAGGCAAAGGTGTTCCCCGGGAACTCGACCGCCTGGTGCGCGAGATGCTTAGCAAGGCGACGGAGGATCGCCCCGCAGCTTCCGAAGTTGCGCTGCGACTGGAAGCCATCGCCGAGCCGCGCGTGTTCCGGCGGCGAACCGTTTGGATGGCGGCTGCATTTGCCATGTGTGCGCTCGGCGGCATGGCAGTCTGGCGCCTGGCGCCATTGCACGCGGTGGACGACAAGCCCGTTCTGCTGCGGAGCGTGCCACTGGACAGCGAGCCAGCCTCGGAGACAGCACCCGCCTTTTCGCCGGATGGGAGCAGCGTCGTCTACGCGTCGGACCTGGGATCGCCCGGGATTCATCACATTGCGACCCGGAGCTTGTCGGGGCTGGCTTCCGGCGGGGCGGGATCGAACCAAGCACTCACGCTGACATCGGCGCCCCAGGACGATACGAACCCGGTCTGGTCGCCCGACGGGTCGCGCATCGCGTTTCTGCGGAGGACGAGCACCGAGGCTCTCCAGGTAATCGTGGTCCCCGCAGGCGGCGGACCCGAGCGCCTGATCGCGACTCTTTCCGGCCACCGGCCGGGCGCGCGCAAATACGTGACGTGGGCGCCGGACGGGGAGGCGCTTGTGGCCGCGGATCGTTTGAAAGACGGTTTCGCGCTCCGCTTGTACCGGCTCCCGGTTTCCGGCGGCACGGAACGGCCGGTCACCGAGGGACCCGATGCGGCACAGGATGTCTCCCCCGCTTTCTCCCCGGATGGCCGGTGGCTGGCTTATCTTCGTTGGGTGAATGGCGCCACCTACGAGCTCTGGGTGGTTCCGCAGCCTGGTGGAAAGCCGAAGCTGCTGGTCACGAGTCCGGCTCCGATTGCCACGTTTGCGTGGAAACCCGACAGCCGAACTATCGTGTATGGCGGTGGAGCAATCAGCACGGGCGAACTGAGGCAGGTCACCACGGAGGGCCGCCGCGCGCCGGCGCCTTTCGCTTTGGAAGGTGAGTCCGACCAGATCGTCATCGCGCCCACCGGTGCCCGGCTGGCATACGTCCTGCAGAATCTCGACGCCAACATCTGGCGCGTGCCGCTGGCGAGGGATCGCCGGAAGGACTCGACGCCTCCCGAAAAACTGTTCACCTCGGTTCGCGAGGAGATGGATCCGGCATTCTCGCCGGATGGGAAGTCGATCGCGTTCGTCTCCAACCGTTCCGGCCGTTGGAACCTGTGGATTGGAAACACGGACGGCACGGGGTTACGTGAGCTCGCGGCGCAATCTCTGCTGCCATTCCATCCTGCGTGGTCTCCCGACAGCCGCGAAATCGCCTTCGACTCTGCGGCATTCGGCAAGGGCGAGATTTGGCTGATCAGCGCCAGTGGAGGGCTCCCGTCCCGGCTGATTGCGATGCCTGGCGGAGCCGAGGTTCCGTCGTGGTCACCGGACGGACGGCGAGTAGTTTTCTATACGAATGCAGAGGGATCCCGGCAGATTTGGGAGGTCGCGGCCACAGGCGGAGCTCCGGTTCAGCTCACGCATGGAGGATCGTATGACCCGTCGGAGTCCGCGGACGGGCGCTATCTCTACTACGGCAGTGTGTCGTCTCCCGGAGTCTGGCGTATGCCGCTCGAGCCCCGGTTGACGGATGGAAGCCTCGCTAACCGGCACGAAGAGCTGATCCGCGAAACGCTGCCCGTAACCGGCCATCGTTTCTGGACGTTGGGGCAGGGCGGGATTTACTTTGTGGACGCACAGAAGACGCCGGCGGTATTGAAGTTTGTCGATCTGGCATCGCGCAAAGTCACCGTATTGGCCACGCTCCCCAAACCACCGGCGAAGTTCACCCGAGGTCTTTCGGTCTCGCCCGACGGGCGTTACGCACTGTATTGCGAAGACGACGTAGACCGGTACGAAATCCGCGTAGTGAAGAAGTTCCCTTAGGGGAACCGGTCAAGGGGGAAACGCGGCGCCGCGCTGTGCTCGATGAGGAGGCTGCCGCGCTACATTGCTTCCACCACGCGCAACGGGGCGTCCAGTTTGAAGGTGAGCACGGTCTCCGCGGGCACTTTGATTTTGCCCTTGGTGGCCACCTGGGTGATCGCGCCGGCGCCTGCTCCGGCGCCTGCTCCGATGGCCGCGCCCTTGCCGCCGCCCGCGATGGCCCCGATGATGGCGCCGATGGCGGCGCCACCCCCGGCAAATTCGGCGGTGCGCTTGTTCTTGCCGACCCCGGCGTGGCCTTTCTCTTCGACGTCGGTGGTGTTGAGCACGTACTGCTGTCCTTCGATCGACACGGTCTTGAGGTCGAGCACGAGGTCGGAGGCGCCGCGGATCTTGCCTCCCTTGGAGGCGGACTTGATCACGACCTGGGCGTTGGAGCCGCGCGGAATGACGACCGCACCGGCGTCGTCGCGGACGTCGGCGGAGATTTCGGCGGCGTAGACCTGGCCTTCGACGGCGTGCGCGGAGTCGATGGTCTCTTCGACGCGGACCGGCAGCTCGGTGCCGGCGGGGAGCACGCGCGTCTTGCTGGTGATGGCCGCAGCGGGCGGATGGTAATGATCTTCGTGCGTGGGCTCGGGCGCCGGCGAGGAGGTCTTGGCGGCCGCGGCCGGCGGGGCATCTCCGTAGTCCACGCGGCGAACGTCTTTCATGGAGATGGTGCGCGTGCCGCCACCATCCTGGTTGAGCGTGATCTCGGAAGGCGTGCTGGCCGCTACGGTGCCGGTGGCTCGCGAGCCATCGCGGAGGACGACGGTGGCATGCGGCAGGTCGGCGGCTGCCGGGGGGGCGGGCTCCTGTTTGGAGCAGGAGGCGAGAAAGATCAGGGCGATGAAGAGCAGTACAGTGCGCATCAGAGCAAGTATAAATGCCGGCGGGCGGATATTTCCAACGTTTGCCCGTGCCGTTTCGTCCAAAGGGCGAAAACGAACGAGAATGGTCGGAGCGAGCCAACTGGCGTTGAGCGACCGGCTGCAATCAGGCGAGTACTCCACGGAGGCCGATCTGCTGGCGGCGTGCCGCCGGCGGGACCTGGCTGCGATGGAACAGTTGTACCTCGCGCACGCTCCGCGGCTGAAGAGCATCGCGTACCACATACTGCGCAACCGCCAGGATGCCGAGGACGCGGTGCAGGAGACGTTTATCAAGCTGTATCGGGGGATCGAAGGGTTCATGGGGCAGGCCAACATCGGCACGTGGCTGTGCCGGATCGTCATCAACGCGGCATACGACCTGGCACGCAAACGCCCGGTGCAGAGCGCCGAGGCGCCGGCGGACGCGCTCCGGCACGAGACGCGCCTGCCGCTGAAGGTGGCACTCGACGATGCGCTGCGGCGGGTGAATCCGCGGCATCGCATGGTGTTCCTGCTGTTCGAGGTGGAAGGGCTGCGGCACTCCGAGATCGCCACGATCCTGGAGATTCCCGAGGGGACTTCGAAGGCCTGGCTTTTCGAAGCCAAGAAGGAATTGAAGCGGCTGCTGACGGGGGCGCGGCCATGATTCTGGAATGCAAGGACCTGGAACGCGCGCTGCGCACGCCGGAACTGATGCCGGACATGCGCGCGCACGCGGAGACGTGCACTTCGTGCCGCGAGCAACTGCACCTCTGGGCGGAGATCTCGCGCGTGGCGCCCGCGCTGCACGAGGAGTGGGAGAGCCCGTACTTGTGGCAGCGCCTCCGGGCCAACCTGGCGGCGGAAGCACCAAGTCCGAAGCGGCCGTGGCGGAGATGGATTCTGGCCGCGGCGATGGCAGGCGGGCTCGCGGCGGCGCTGTTGCAGCCGTGGGCGACGAGGCGGCCGCAGAGCCCGCAATTGCTCACCGAGAGCGCGCTGTCCGAAGTGCAGCGCGCCGAGGCCGCTTACGCGCAGTCGATCGACAAGCTGGCCTCCCTGGCCGCGAAGGACCTGGACCGCTCGCCTTCGCCCCTGGCGGCGGCCTACCGCGAGAAGCTCCAGGTGCTCGACTCGGCGATCGCGGATCTCAAGTCGAGCGTGGCGGCGAACCGGTACAACACTTACCTGCGGACGGAGCTGGCGTCGCTCTACCGGCAGAAGCAGGAGACGCTTCAGGAATGGCTACGGAACGAACATGCGAATGAAACTCGGAATTAGCGCGCTGGCGATTTGCTGCGCGGCGCCGGCGTGGGCGCGCGAGGAGGTCCGGCGCGACTTCCAGAAGACGGCGCCGCTGGCGGCGGGCCGGCGATTGAGCGTGGACAGCTCGCTGGGCAACGTGAACATCCGCGCGCAGAACAAGAACGAGCTGACGGTGATCGGCGCCATCCGCTGCTCGGCGGATACGGCGGCGGAGGCGCAGTCCTGGTGCGGCCAGATCCAGATCCGCGTGGACGAAAGCAGCGCGGGAATCACGGTGCGGACACAGTATCCCAACCACGGCAACACGCACAACCTGGGCTGGAGCGTGAACCTGGACATCGCGATGCCGGAGGGCGCGCCGCTGGACGTGCGAAACCGGTTCGGCGGCGTGACGGTGCAGGGCACGCGCGCCGGCGCCGAGATCAACAATTCGAACGGGAACATCTACCTGGCCAATTCGCGCGGAGCAGCGCGCATCCAGAACGCCTTCGGCAACGTGGAAGTGCAGACCTGCGACGGGGACCTCGCGGTCACCAACGGCAACGGATGGGTGCGGGCGACGGACGTGACCGGCTCGGCCGAGATCGGAAACCGCTTCGGCGAGGTGCGCGTGACGAACGCGGGCAAATGGCTGACGGTTCGCGCCGGCAACAGCAAGGTGGACGTGGAACACGCCACGGGACCGGTGAACATCACGACGTCGTTCGGAGATGTACGGGTACTGGACGCAAAGGGAAACGTGACGGTGAACGACCAGAACGGGCGGGTGGAAGCGCGCACGGTGGCGGGCGCGGCGGACCTGCACACGTCGTTCGGGAGCGTGAAGTTCTCCGGGGTCGGCAAGGGCGTGACGGTGGTGGGGCAGAACGCCGAGGTGACGGGCGATACGGTGGGCGAATCGGCGGCGGTGCAGACGAGCTTCGCCAACGTCGATTTGCGGAGCGTGAAGGGCGGCGCGCGCGTCACGGCGGGCAACTCGCCGGTGCGGCTGGTGGACATCGGCGGCGAGGTGTATGCCAAGACCTCCTTCGGCGGCGTCACCGTGGAGCGCGCGGGCGGGGCGGTGACCGTGGAGGACGGCAACGGGAGCATCAACGTCAGCTTGCAGCCGGGGCAGGGCTGCAAGCCGGTGGTGCTGCACACGAGCTTCGCGCCGATCCAGCTGGCCCTGCCCGCGGGCGCGAAATACGACGTGACTGCCAAGACCTCTTTCGGGCGGATTCACTCCGAGCACGACCTTACCGTGAATGGCGCGATTGGCGGCGACCAGCTCAGCGGCAAGATGGGCGGCGGCGGCTGCGAACTGCGGCTGACGAACCAGAACGGGAACATCGACATTCTGAAGCGATGAGCGGCGGGCGGTTGGTAACGGCCCCGTAACGGTGCGCGCGGCAGGGATACCTTATCCTGGTTGAGATGTTGCCTGCGCGATCGAACGGGGAGATGCCGCGTGTAGCGGCAGCAACTCCCAAGCCTTACCTGGCGCGGCTTTACATAACGCAGGACATTCCTCTGGGCGCCAAGCGCGAGAGCGTGGAGGCGGACGGGCAGCAGGTGGGCGGGTCGAGGCCCGAGCGGCGGTACTCGATCACGCTGGGGCGCTTCACGGTCACGGATTTCTTCGACAACAACCGGTACACACACGATCCGCGGACGCAGTTCATGGCCTGGGCGGTGATGTACAACGGCGCCTGGGACTATCCCGCCGATACGCGCGGCTACACCTGGGGCTGGGTGCATGAGCTGCACATGAAGAGATGGTCGCTGCGCTACGCCAGCGCCGCCGAGCCGCGCACGGCCAACGGGCTGCGTTTCGACCGCCGCCTCTTGGTGGATCGCGGCGACGTGGTGGAGGGGGAATTGCGCGCGACCCCCGGCGGTCATGCGGGCGCCGTGCGGGCGCTGGCGTACTTCAACCACACGAATTCGGGGCACTACGCCGACGCGCTACAGCTCTCGCCGCCGGACGTGGCGGCGGTACACAAGGCCGGCACATTGAAGTATGGCTTCGGGCTGAATGTGGAGCAGGAACTGAGCAAGGAGATCGGCGTGTTCGGAAGGCTGGGATGGAACGACGGAAAGACGCAGAGCTTCGCTTTTGCCGTGATTGACCGGCTGGCGTCGGCGGGTGTGTCAGTCTCGGGCGCGCTTTGGAAACGCGCGAAGGACACCGCGGCGACTGCGTTGACTGTCACCGGGATCTCCGGCGTGCATGGGTTGTATCTCGCGCGCGGAGGCAACGATTTCATGATCGGGGACTGCGCCTTGCGGCGCGGGCCGGAGTACACGTCGGAGACGATTATTCGGCGCGGTTGTTCCCGGGCTTTTTCGCCACGGCGGACCTGCAGTACATCGGAAACCCGGCCTACAATCGCGATCGCGGGCCGGTGGTGGTGGGCACGCTGCGCCTGCACTTCGAATGGACGCTGCACTGAGGGCGCTCGTCGAGGGAATAGTTAGTAAACGGTACCAAACCCCGCAAAAAGTGAGTCGAGGAAAAAGCAGCAATCTGGATAACATTGTCCTCTATTGGCCGTCGCTCAGATTCAGGAACCCGGAAGTCCTGTATTGGTTCGACGCTGAGACCAGGAGGCAACGTTGGTGTACTGTCGGGATTGTGGCAGGCTAAGCGACGGGCAATGTGTAGCTCCGAGGCGATCGCTGCCGAAACGGCTACTCTGCTACTTTAACTTCCATATCTCTGGAATTGCATCGGAAGAACCCGCCGAGAAATGGCACGAATACCAACAGCAACTGCGGTGCTGCTGCTGCGGCGCCATGCAGAACAAGCGTGTTTCCATGTGGGATCAGATGTCGGGGATCTAAGAACGGTCAACTCTTCCCGTCCCGGCGCAGGACCTAGCGCATTACTCGTAGCGGAGGGCGGTCATGGGATCGACCTTCATGGCGCGGCGGGCGGGGAAGTAGCTCGCGGCGATGCCGACCAGGAGCAGCACCGCCGAGACGCCGGCGAAGGTGTACGGGTCCGTGGCACGGACGCCGAAGAGCAGCGTGGTCAGGGAACGCGTCGCGGCCAGAGCGCCGGCGAGTCCCAAGACCAGGCCGAGCGCGATCAAGCCGACACCCTGCTTCAGGACCATGGCCAGCACGTTGCCCCGGCTTGCGCCCAGGGCCATCCGGGTGCCGATCTCGCTGGTGCGGCGCGCCACGGAGAACGCGAGCAGCCCATATACTCCGATGGCCGTGAGCAGGAGAGCCAGCCCGGCCAGGAATCCGAACAGCCATGCGTCGAAGCGCGAACTCGCGGTGGTGGCGGCGACGACTTCCTCCACGGTTCGCATGTTGAGCACGCGCTGCGTGGAATCGATTTCGGCGATGGCGCCGCGGATCCCGGAAGCCAGGCCGCCGGTGAGATTCGCTCGCATGACCCAGGCCACGCGGTTTGTGGCGTACGTGTTCTGCGCCGCCGGAACGAAGACCGTGGGGCTCGGAGGTTCTTTGAGGTATGCGGTCTTGGTGTCGCCGACGACGCCCACCACTTCGCGCGTTACGGGCGTGCCGAAATCCTTGCCTCGGAATCTGCCGATCACGACGCGGTCGCCGACGGGATTGCCGCCCGGCCACCACCGGCGCGCCACGGTCTCGTTGACCAGGATCACGGGCGGCGCGGTCTCCGTGTCCGTATCGAGGAAGCCGCGGCCTCTGCGCATCGGGACGTGCATGACCGCGAAATACTCCGGGGTGACGGCGCGCACCTCCATGCCACCGATGCTGTTCTCGATGTGTCCCTCGCGCTGGGTCGGCAGGTTGCTATAACCGGCGAGCGGCAGCACGTTGGCGGCGGCCACGGCGCGCACGCCGGGCACGGAGCGAAGGCGATCGAGCAGCGTGCGCTGATAGCGGCGGAACTCCGCCTCCGTGGGGCGGCGGTTGGGCGCGATGGGGGTATTGAATGTGACCAGACCCTGCGGCTGAAAGCCGAGGCGTTCCTGGCGCATGCGGTAGAGGCTCTGGATCAGGAGTCCCGCGGAAACCAGCAGGGTCACGGACAACGCGACCTCGGCCACGACGAGCACGCTCCGCGCACGCTGCCGCGCACCGCCCGCGGCGGTCCGCCCGCCGGCCTTGAGCATCTCCTGCACATCCAGCCGCGCCGACCCGAGAATCGGTGCCAGGCTGAACAGCGCGCCGGTAGCGAACGCCACAGCCAGCGTGAAGGCCAGCACGGGCCCATCGAGGACGACCGGAGCGGACGCGGGAAGGCTGAAGGGAATCGCGGCCACCAGGACGTCGAGCACCGCGCGCGCGCCGAGCAGGCCCGCAAGACCTCCCGCGGTGGTGAGCAGCAGGTTTTCCAAAAGGAACTGCCGGAGCAGCCCCCAGCGGCTGCTGCCCATCGCCAGACGTATCGCGATCTCTTTCTGACGGGCCGCAAGACGCGCCAGCAACAGGCTGGCCAGGTTGGAGCAAGCGATCAGCAGCAGGAGTCCGACCGCGCCGAACACCAGGAGAAGGGTGGTCCGCACGTCGCCAACCAGCCACTCCTGGTAGGGGAACACCGACAGGCCGCGATACTCGGTGGACATGCGGTAGGTGTGCCGCATGCTTTCCGCGATGGCGGGCATTTCCGCCTGAACCTGGCGCAACTGGAGATCGGGCTTGAGCCGCGCGATCATGTGCGTGTTGGTTCCCGCATCGTCCAGGCTGCGCGACGGCCGGAGCGCCAGAAACGCGTCGGCCGCCTGCGGGAACCAGAACCCGGCCGGCAGCACGCCAACCACGATGTACGCGGCATCATCGAGCCGAACCGTGCGGCCCAGGATTTCCGGATCGGCGCCGCAAGCTCGCCGCCAGAGGGCGTCACTGAGCACGACCGCGAGGGGACCGCCCTGCTGCGTCTCGGCGGCGTCGAACTCCCGGCCGATCGCGGGAGGGGCGCCGAGAGTGCGGAAGAAATCGGCCGTGACGAGCATGGTGGGGACCCACTCCTGCCGGGTGCCGTACACAAAGCTGCGATCGCCGGAGCCACGATATCCCGCGGCCGACGCGAAACCCGCGGTGTGCTCCTTCCAGAACTGGAATTCCGGCATGCTGACCGCGCCCTGCGTCACCAATTGACCGACCCGCACGAGGCGTTCCGGCGCCGGGTAGGGCAGCGGGCGGAGCAGCACGGCGTGAATCACGCTGAACACGGCGGTGTTCGCCCCGATACCCAGAGCCAGCGAAAGCACTGCGATCACCGCGAATCCGGGACTCTTCCGCATCACGCGGACGGCGTGCCGCAAGTCGCGTCCGATCGCGCTCATATCCATACTCCCTTTTACGCTGGATCACGGGAACCGGTAGGAAGTTTATTTGAATGTAAGCTGGGAGCCGGCGCCGAATTCCTGGGCGGTGGTGGCCACGTCCTTGATGAGACGGCGGGCGGCCGTGGTCCGCACGGGGAATTGCCGGCCCCAATAGTAAAGCACGCCGACATCCTGGCTGAGCGGCTGGTCGTAGCGCTGGCCGGTGCTGATCCAGAAGCTGTGGGCGGGGTTGTCGAAACGATCCTTCTGGAGCGAGTAGACTACCAGAAAATGGGCGCCCTTGCGGAAGTTGCTGGACATCGGGGCGTGGGTAAGGGGCGTATCGTGCATCACCGGCACAAAGTTGCTGTTGCAGCCGGAATCGACCACGCGCCCTTCGATGCGCAGCGGGAAAAACGTGGCGGCGTCCAGCTCCACGGCGCCCTCGATGGAGGCCGCGCAGCGCACGCCGTACTCGGGGTCTTTCTGGCGCAATTTATCGGGAAGGACCGAGAGGGTGATGGTGTCCGCAGAACGCCCCGTTACCTTCGCGGTCGCGCTTTTGAGCAGGAGGGCGACCTGGAACGGCGTGCCGATGGCGGTGTATGCCTGGCAGCGGTCCTCCGGCGCGGCGTCTTTCAGGTAAGGCGCGTGCCCATCGCCCCATGAGACGACGGCGTTGCAGCGGCGGCCATTGCCCAGGA
>Ga0335080_10003872_pt1 | contig 15201 bp, 17 predicted proteins | sample Lox_Sample_34_FD_206720 | JGI IMG/M metagenome (GOLD analysis project Ga0335080, IMG submission 206720) | Soil microbial communities from Loxahatchee National Wildlife Refuge, Florida, United States - Lox_Sample_3.4 | ecosystem: Environmental > Terrestrial > Soil > Wetlands | place: USA... | reverse complement strand
TTCCCACCTGTTTCGATAACCGCGTACATAATGTGTTCCTTAGAGAGGTTGTGTTTGAGGATGCTCAGGCAGGCACACCTACCGCGCCAACCACAACTACCTAGCTTACTACAGGGCGCAAGGGGGCGCAAGGATGGGGGCGGGGGCCGTCGTTTCCTCCGGGCCTGCTGAGTTGATCGCACAAGCAGCCTGGAAGCTGCCCCACATCAGAAAGCGCCGCTAGCGCCGGGGCCTCTCATGGGGGTGGGTGAGGCAGGTGGGGTAGGCGTTCATCCAGTCGAGTTCCGCGGCCGCGTCATCGTGGAGGCGGTAGGTGCGCTTCACCGACGCCAGGGGGACGCCGCCGGTAAGGTTGATCTTTGAGAGATCGTATTGGCCGAGGCCGAGTCGCCAGGCGTAGTCGAGGTAGCCGACCCAGTCCGGGTTGATGCCCATGCATTCGAGGCCGACGCGGTCGGCCGCGAGAAAGTCGGTGGAGGCGATCGCGACGCGGGAGGGCACTGCCGTGCCCCAGGCGGGTCCGTTGCCTTCCATGCCTTCAAAGCCATCGATGAGCGCCACGCCCCAGTAGCGCTTCAGCTCGCGGGCCATCTGGTGGATGTTGATATGCGCGAGGCGGAAGTTGTCGTGCATTTTCGGCTTGTCGCTCCAGGTCCACCAGCCCTCGGCGCTGGTGGCGTGCAGAGGGGCGCCCATGGCCATGTTCTTCACCGACATTGTCGCGACCACACGGTCGTGCGTCTTTAGCAGGGCCGCGGAAATGATGAAGGCGTTGGGGTCGAACAAGCGGGCGGCCACGCGGATCGGCTGCACGTGGAGGTTTGCATCCACCACCTGCTGGACGAGATAGAGGCCTTCCTCGTTCAGGTCGATCAGATCGAGCGAGGTGAAGGCACTGGCGCCGCGGTATTCATCGATGACGGCGGGGTAGCCGTAGGTGTCGAAGCCTTCGGTGGTGTAGGTGGCGCTGGATTCGGCGATGACCACGGATCCCCGGAAGCCCGAACCTGCGATGTATTCGAGGATGCCGCGCAGCGCGTCCGGATGAGTGCAGGCGGGAACGCTGGGCGCGTTCGACACGACCACGTTCGGCTTGATGAGCACCGACGTCCGGGTGCGGAGGATGGGCTGGATCTGGTGGTCGATCTCCCGCAGAGCCTGGAAAACATTCTGGGTGCGGTCATTGCCGGAGACGAGGGCAACCGTGGGCGTGCCGGCATAAGGCGGGATGGTCTGGGCGTGAGCGGCTGGCTGCCACAGCGCTCTGCCGGCCACGGCTGCGGTGGCCCCTGTCAGGAAGCCCCGGCGCGAGAACGGGCGGGACGTGGGCACCTTCCTCCTGGATTTTCCGATCCGATTATAACCGCAACAACGATCAGGAGAGCTTTCGCGGGTCAGAAGCCGATGTACTGGACCTCTTCTTCCAACTGCAGGGCGAAGCGGGCGTGGACGTCGCGCTTGAGGGCGGCGATGAGGTCGCGGACCTGGGCGGCGGCGCCGGAGCCGGCGTTGTAGATGAGGTTGGCATGGTAGTCGGCTACGACGATGTCGCCGAGGCGGCGGCCTTTGGCTTCGATTTGTTCGAGGAACCAGGCGGAGGGGACTTTTCCTTCTCGGACGACGGCGGCGGGGACGACGGACTGGACGGCGGGCGGGAGCTCGGCGAGGATCAGGTTCTTGAAGATGCTACCGGCGCACTTCATCGTCGGCGGGTATTTCCTGTTGCGGATGGCGAGGATTTCATCGGCGGTGCGTGCGAGATCGGCGGAGGGCGCGGGTTCGAGGGCGAGATCGGTGGAGAGGACGATCCAGTCCTTGTGGCGCTTGAAGATGCTCTCGCGGTAGCGGAACTCGCAGGCGGGATTGTCGAATTCACGGATGGCCGTGCCGTCGTAGAAACGGACGGTGCGGACGGTTTCGTTGATGGAGCGGCCATAGGCACCTGCGTTGCCGTAGATGGCTCCGCCGACGGCGCCGGGGATGCCGGTCATAGTTTCGAGGCCGCGGAGGCCGTGAGTGACGGCGTAGTCGACGAGGGCCTGGAGATCGCCTCCGGATTCGGCGCGAACGCAGTGGCCGGTTTGCGCGATGGCGGAGCCGGTGTAGCGGAGGATTGCGCCGGGGAAGCCGGAATCGGACACGATGAGGTTGGTGCCGCCTCCGATGACGACGTGGGGATCCGTGGATTCGCGCGCGACGTGGAGGGCGGCGATGAAGGCGGGTTCGGTGGAGGCTTCGATGTAGTAGCGGGCGGGGCCGCCGATGGCGAAGCGGGTGTGGCGGCTGAGGGGCTCGTTTTCGACTACGGTGAGGCCCGGGAGGGCAGGGAACGGGGGCATTGATTCCAGCGTATCGCGAGGGGGCTGATTGGTTTGTCGCGGGCTGAAGCCTGTGCTACAGCCAGGTGAGGAACCAGTCGCGAGCGAGGGTGGCGACCTTGTCGAGCGCACCGGGCTCTTCGAACAGATGCGTAGCGCCGGGGACGATATGGAGGTCCTTGTCGCAGCGGAGCTGGTCGAAGGCGCGGTGGTTCATTTCGATGACCGGGTGATCGCGGCCGCCCACGATGAAGAGCGTCGGGGCTTCGACGAGGGGAAGAGCGTGGGGGGCGAGGTCGGGGCGACCTCCGCGAGAGACGACGGCGCGGACATTGTCGGGACGGCGTGCGGCGGCGGTGAGGGCGGCGGCGGCTCCGGTGCTGGCTCCGAAGAGGCCGATACGGAGGTGCGAAGTTGCGGGGTCGGCGGCAATCCGATCGACGATGGCGATGAGGCGGGTTGCGAGGAGCTCGATGTTGAAGCGCTGATCGCCCTCTTCGTCGGAAACAAGATCGGGGAGTTGTGTTTCGAGACCGGCTTCGCGGAGGCCGGCGGCGACCTGCTGATTGCGCGGGCTGGCACCGCTGCTGCCGCTGCCGTGGGCGAAGATGACGATGCCGCTCACAGCGCCGCTCCGGCGAGCAGTGCGCGGACTTCCACGTCGGTGGTTTGCGAGAAATCGGCATACCACGCGCTAACGGCGACAAAATCGGAGGGCGCTTCGAGGCAGACGATCTCGTCGGCGATTTGGCGGAATTCGTCGCGAGTGGCCTCGGCGGCGACGGGAACGGCAACAATGATGCGTCGGGGGTGCTGTGGGCGGAGAGCGCCGATGGCGGCCTTCATGGTGGAGCCGGTGGCAAGGCCGTCGTCAACCAGGATAACGGCGCGATCGCGAACATCAAGAGGCGCGCGCTCGCCTCGGTATTCAAGCTCGCGGCGCTCAACTTCGGCGGCTTCGCGCTGGGCGACGGCTTCGATGATGGAAGAAGCGATGTGGAGGCACAGGATGACGTCGTGGTTGAGAACGCGTACACCCCCGCTGGCGATGGCTCCCATGGCGAGCTCCTCACGGCCGGGGACGCCGAGCTTGCGGACGACGAAGACGTCGAGGGGGAGGCGAAGCCGAGCAGCGATTTCGGCGGCGACCGGGACACCTCCGCGCGGGAGGGCGAGGACGAGATCAGCGCGACACGGTTCCAGTTGCTCCGCGAGGAGGAGGCCGGCGTGAGAACGATCGCGAAAAATCATAACCGCTCATTGCGCGCGCGGCTCGGTGGCGATTACCGCGAGCGGGAGTTGGTTGTTGTGGCCGCCTTCACGGGAGGCGGCGCCGTTTCGGGCTCCGGCTCGGGTTTCAGCAGGCCAAGGTTCTTGCGCAAGGTGGCGTCCACCTGCTCACGAATGTCGGCGTTGTCCCGCAGGAACTGGCGCGCGTTCTCGCGGCCCTGACCGATGCGCTCGCCGTTGAAGCTGTACCAGGAGCCGCTCTTTTCGATGATGTCGAGGGAGACGCCGAGGTCGATCAGGTCGCCCTCCTTTGATATGCCCTCGCCGTAGATGATGTCGAACTCAGCTTCGCGGAAGGGCGATGCCACTTTGTTCTTGACGATTTTGACCTTGGTGCGATTGCCGATGACGTTGTCGCCGTCCTTGATGGCGGCGATGCGGCGGATGTCGGCGCGCACGGAGGAATAGAACTTCAGGGCGCGGCCGCCGGTGGTGGTTTCCGGGTTGCCGAACATGACGCCGATCTTCTCGCGGATCTGGTTGATGAAGATGAGGCAGGTGTTGGAGCGCGAGACAACGCCGGTGAGCTTGCGCATGGCCTGGGACATGAGGCGCGCCTGCACGCCCATATGCGAATCGCCCATTTCGCCGTCGAGTTCGGCCTTGGGGACAAGCGCGGCGACGGAATCGACGATGAGGACATCGATGGCGCCAGAGGCGATGAGGGCATTGGTGATCTCGAGGGCCTGCTCGGCGTAGTCGGGCTGGGAGACGAGCAGGTTGTCAACGTCCACGCCGAGCTGTTTGGCGTACTTGGGATCAAGGGCGTGCTCGACGTCGATGAAAGCGGCCACGCCGCCTGCCTTCTGCGCGGATGCCACCACCTGGAGAGCGACGGTGGTTTTGCCGGAGGATTCGGGACCGAAGATCTCATTGATGCGGCCGCGCGGGAAACCGCCGACGCCAAGCGCGTAGTCGAGAGAGATTGAGCCGCTGGAGATGACCGAGACGGGGACGATGGCCTCCTTCGAGCCCAGGCGGAGGATGGATCCCTTGCCAAACTGCTTTTCAATCTGGCTGAGCGCCGTACCGAGGTTGCGTGTGCGGTCCTTGTCTTCCATGTGAGATGAGTCCTAGAGATTCGGCGCGTAGTAGCCCTTGCGCGCATGAACGATCAGGTCCTTGCGTCCGCGCACGCGTACAAAGACCGGGTGATACTTTCCGTCGGCGACGAGCGGCTCGGGGCGGTAGTAGAGGTTGTACTGGTGGCGCAGCTCATTGGCGACGTTTACGAAGGACTGGGTGAGGTCCTCGGCCTTGAAGGGGAAGAAGGCCACGCCACCTGTTTCGCCGGCGTAGTACTTCATGATCTTGTCGCCTTCGATGGGCATGTGCGTGTCGTTCGTCGAGATGGTGTAGATGACAACGTCGCCCTTCTGGGCCATTTCCAGAGCCTGATCGCGCGAGTAGCGGCTGGCAGTGTCGTTGCCGTCGCTGAGAATGACCATGGCGCGGCGGAATTTGTGCAGCGGCTGATCCTGCATCAGCTTGTCGCGGCAGGCGAAGAAGATGGCGTCGTAGAGGGCGGTGCCGCCGCCGGGGCGCAGATCGTCGATGGCTTTCTGGAGCTGCTGCGTATCGCTGGTGAGGTCGGCGACGAGCTCGGTGGAGGAGTCGAAACTGACCACCATGGCCTTATCGAGCTCAGGGCGCAGGGCGAGGCGGATGAAGTCGGAGGCTGCCTCCTGCTGGAAGTGGAAGCGGTCGCGGATGCTGTTGCTGGTGTCCATGAGGATGGCGAGGCGCAGGGGCAGGTCGGACTCAGCGGTGAACTGAATGATGCTCTGCTCTTTTTTGTTCTCGAAGACCTCGAAGTCGTTCTTTGTGAGGTCGGTGATGAAGCGGCCCTTCTTGTCGGTGACGGTGAACAGAAGGTTGACGCGATTGACGTCGAGGATGATGCGGCTGGCGTCATCGGCTGGTTCCGGTTTGGGAGCGGGTTCCTGGGCACCGAGCAGGCAGACAAGCGCAACAAGGGCGGGAGCGAGAACAGCGAGTCTCTTCATGGACGGACTGTTCTGATTATAGCCGGGGAGGGTGCGGGGCGACGTTCAGGATCCCAGGCCGGAGAGCCACCGTTCGAGCTCGGCGGGGAGAGGGGCTTCGACGACGATGCGGGCGCCGGTTGACGGGCTATCGAAGGCGATGCGGGCGGCGTGGAGGAAGAAGCGGGGGAGGGGGCCCGCGGGGGCGCCGTAGAGCTTGTCGCCGGCGATGACGTGGCCGAGGCTGGCGAGGTGGACGCGGATCTGGTGGGTGCGGCCGGTGCCGATGCGGACTTCGAGCAGTGTGAACTTCGCGAAGCGGCGGAGGACCTTGTACTCGGTGAGAGCGGTACGGCCGGCCGCCAGGCGCGCGGTCATGCGGGTGCGATGAACGGGGTCGCGGGCGATGGATTTGGCGATGCGGCCGGTGTCGGCGGCGATGCGGCCGTGAACCAGGGCGACGTAGGTCTTCTCGACGGTGCGAGAGGCGAACTGGCGGGCGAGGTTGAGGTGCGCGGCGTCGTTGCGGGCCACCAGAAGGACACCGCTGGTGTAGCGGTCGATGCGGTGGACGATGCCGGGGCGCAATCCGCCTCCCACCGACGAAAGAGCGCTGAAGCGGTGGACCAGCGCATTGGTGAGGGTGCCGGAGTGCGCGCCTGCGCCCGCGTGGACCACCATGCCCGCGGGCTTGTTGACGGCCACGACATCGGCGTTTTCGTAGAGGATGTCGAGGGGGATGTCTTCGGGCGTGGCGTTCAGCGGGGCGGCGGGGGCAGGGTGCACTGCGATGCTTTCGTTGCCGTGGAGGATATGGGAGGGCCTGGTGGCTGCGCTGTTGAGGAGGACCCGGCCGGCACGAATCCATTCCTGGAGGCGCGCGCGGCTGTATTCGGGGAGTGCAGCGTGGAGGAACGAATCGAGGCGGGTTCCGGCGGCAGTTGCGGGAGCGGTGAGGACAATGGGGTCCACGGTCACCTGCCGGAGGTGAGGCTGAGGACGAGCTCTTCCATGACGACGCGGTCGTCCGGGCGGGCGTCACGGAGAGCGCGGTCGGCTTCGAAGAGGCGGGTGATGGCACGCTCAAGGCGGGGCTTCGGAAAGGCGGCGACGGTGGCGGCCACCTGCTCGGCACGATCGCGCCACATGCGCACACCCTGGCCGGTGAACCAGGAGAGGATCTGCGAGGAGTTGCGGAGGCCCGCTTCGTGGGCGGTGAGGGCGAGGCGGAACTGAGTGGCGAGGAAGGTCAGCGCGAGCGGGAGGTATTCGCCCTCGCGCAGGAGGATGTCGAGCGAGTCGAGAGAGCGCTTGCGATCGCCACGGCCGAGCGCGTTGACGAGCGCGAAGATGTTGGTGGCCTGGGCGTTGGGGACGAGCGCGGCGATGTCATCGGCTGTGACCTGACGGTCGCCTGCGTAGAGCGAGAGCTTCTCGATTTCGGTGGCAATGCGGGCGGCGTCCGCGCCGAGGGCTTCGACCAGCAGGCCGAGTTCGGAAACACCGATCTTCAGGCCGCGCTCACGTACGAGATCCTGAGCGACGCGGCGGACGGACTCGGCGGTGAAGGGGCGGAACTCGACGTGATCGGGAATTGCGCTGTAGAACTTCTGGACGCGTTCGATCTTCGCTTTGTCCTCGCCGTCGAACTCGTAGCGGGAGGCGTCGAAGACGAGGACGGTGCCAGCGACGGGGTTGGCGACATAGTCGGCCAGCTCACTTGCGGCAGCGTTGTCATCGGATGTGGCGCGGCCGCGGGGCAGGGCCGATTCGGCTGGGGAGACCCAGATGAGGCGATCCGCGGTGAACAGCGAGAGCGAGCGGGCGTCGTCGAGGACATCGGCGAGGGAGACGGCATCGAGATCGTGGCGGGTGAGGCCCTGCTCGGGATCGGTGTTGCCGAGGACGCGCTCGATCAAGGCACGGCGGCAACGGTCACGCTGCCAGATCTCGGGGCCGAGGAACAGATAGACGGGCGCCGGCGCATGCTTTGCGATGCGGCTGAGGAGGATCTCCGGGGTCAAAAGTTCTCCAGAATCCCGCTCACGGTTTCGCGGGCGATGTCCTGGCTCATACGCAGGTCGGCGACGCCGCTTTCGTCGAAATAGGTCTGCGCGTTGGTGCTGAGCTCGTAGCGCTGGCGGAATTCCCAGGACGGCCGCGAAAAAAGCGCCTTGCCGGAACGGTCGTAAAGATTCACCTGGATGTGGGCGATGACCTGGAGGGCGGTGGCACGGCCGGTGGCCTGATCTGTGACGATGGCGTAGGAAATGATGTTGGAGACGGTGCCGCGGAGGACTGCATCGGCATCCTCTTCACGGCGCACCACCTGATAACGCGTGCGCGCGATGAACTCGCGGGCGATGGCTTCGGGGATCTGGTCGGTGAGGCGGTAATGAGTGGTGAGGTTGCCGAAGGCCGGAACGTAGATGGTGTGAATGTTCTTCGGCAGCAGCTCGCCCTTGCCGGAGATGTGGTAGCCGCAGGCGGGCAGCAGCGCGAGCAGCGCGGAGGCGACGGCGGCCTTAATCCAGGAGTTCACGGGTCACCTCCACGCAGTTTTCGGCGGCGATGCGCAGGTTGTCAGCGGCCATCCAGAACCAGCAGGCGTGGGCGTTGTTGGGGTCGGGCTGGATGGCGCCGACGGTGATGCCACTCTGGCCAGCGACCCCGGCGTTGCTGGGCGGCTCCTGATCGTGAGTGCGCACGTCGATATTCGGTGACGCGAGTTCGGCGGCGATGGCGTCGGCGTCGGGCGGCGCGGCGAATTCGATCCAGAGGGAGAAGGTGTAAGCGTGGAACACGGGCGCCTGGATGAGGCGCAGCGAGGGCATGGGCACGGGCGAGTTCAGGCCGAGCAGAGAAGCGAGGTGGCGCTCCATGCGATGCTCAATATCCGCGAGCGATTGCGGCGCTTCTTCGCCCCACGCGGGAAGCATGTTGAAGCTGACCTGCGCGTCGTAGACTTCTTTCGGCAGCGTCTTGAAGGCGAAGAGGGCGGCGGTCTGCTTCTGGAGCTCATCGAGGCCGCGCTGGCCACGCTCGCTGGCGGGCTCGAAGATGACGGCCACAACACGGCGGATTTCGCGCGCGGCAGCCAGCTTCTTCAGAAAGACCGCGAGGGCGATGGAAGCCGCCTGGGCAACGACGTGAATGCCCGCGGCCGCCACGGAGCCGGAGGATTCCACCATGGGGGCGCGCAGACGCGCGGAAGGTTCGTCCTCGAGCGCGCCGGTGAGATCGACGAGGGCCGGCGGGCGTTTTCGGGCAGCGCTTTGCTCCAGGGCGCGGCGGCTGGATTCGCCGGAGCCGCAGAGGACCAGCACACGCGCGTCAGCCACGACGGCGGCCTCGAGACCGGACAGGACGATGGCTTCGCCTGCTTCTTCGGAGATGACGCTGCCAGGTTCGGCGGCGCCGGCGACGAGTTCGACACGCGCGTCGATGCCGGATTCGCGGAGGACCTGGCGGACTTCGCGGCCGGCCAGCGTCTCGCTGCCGACGATGACGATGGTCTCTTTATCCAACCTGTTGCTCCGAGGGGTGCTGTGTCGCGAGGGGGTGCTGCGGGGGATTGCGGCGGAACCGCCGCCGGATGATGCCCGCGATGCGAATGACGATGCCGCTGGCCACGTAGCTGGTGGCGAGGGCGAGCAGAAACGGCTGTCCGAAGTTCCAGGTCAAATAGAAGACGCAGCAGATGAGAACGACGGTGAGCGGGGAGCGGGGCCGCAGCAGGTTGATCTCCTTGAAGCTGGGATAGCGCCAGGTGCTCACCATGAGGAACGCGACGAGCGCGAGCAGAACAAGCCAGAAGAACGAGAGCAGCCACCAGCGGACGGGCGCGCCGTCGGCTGCATAGACAACGGCGCAGACGAGGGCGGCGGCGGCCGGGATGGGGAGTCCGACAAAGTACTTGCGATCCGGGCGGCCGGGATTGCGCGGAACCGGGTTCGTGGTGATGTTGAAACGGGCGAGGCGCGCCGCGCCACAGACCAGGAAGAGGAAACAGACAAAATAGCCGGCGCGGTGGTCCTGAAGGAAGCCGCCGGGCAGGGCCATATCGACGCCCCACGCGAAAGCGAGCACGGCGGGGGCGATTCCGAAGGTGATGACATCGGCCAGGGAATCGAGCTCGCGACCGAAATCGCTGACGGTGTTGGTCATGCGGGCGATGCGGCCGTCGAGCCCGTCGAGCACAAAGGCCACACCGACGGCTTTGGCGGCGGTGGAGAAGAATCCGTTCGCACCGAGGTTGCCGGCGTGCGCGGCCAGAGCGCCCTGGAAGGCGTTCATGATGGCGATGAAGCCGAGGAAGATGTTGCCGGAGGTGAAGAGGCTGGGCAGGACATAGGCGGCGCGGCGGCGGGGCTGTCCGTCCTCTTTGCGTCTGCGGAGGCTGAAGGCGGCCATCAATCGCCCTGCTTTCTGCGTGCAATGACGCTGCTGCCCGCAGAAACACGGTCGCGGACGCTCACGGCGATATCCCATTCGGGGCCGAAGAAGACGTCGACGCGAGAGCCGAACTTGATGAGGCCGATGCGCTCGCCCGCGCGGACCGTGTCGCCCGGCTTCTTCCAGCAGACGATGCGCCGCGCGATGAGTCCGGCGATCTGGGTGAAGACGACACGGGTGCCGTCGCCTTCGACAGTAACGATATTCTGCTCGTTTTCGGTGCTTGCGCCTTCCTTACTGGCGACGAGGAACTTGCCCTCGTGATATTCGACGCCGGCGATGCGGCCCGCGATGGGCGTGCGATTCACGTGGACGTCGAAGATGTTCAGGAAGATGCTGACGCGGGTGCGACCGGGGCCGTCGGCCTTAACCGAAACGACGCGGCCATCGGCGGGCGAGACGGCAACCGCGCCGGCGGGGATGGGGCGTTCGGGGTCGCGGAAGAAATAGAGGCAGAACAGGGCGAGGGAGAAAAGGGGCAGAGCGAGCCACCACGAAGCGAGGTAGCCGAGCGCGAGACCCGCCGCCGAGAGCCCGGCGGCATAGTAGATACCGTCCCTGACCATGCCGTGTCCATTTTCTCACGCGGGCGGAAAGGGCGTTGTTACACTAGCCGGACGGGGGCGAAGGAGGAGCGATGATCAGCGGGATTCACGCGATTGTGTACAGCAAGGACGCGGAGAGGACGCGCGCGTTCTTTCGCGATGTATTGGGATTTGGATCGGTGGACGCAGGGCACGGGTGGCTGATCTTCGCGCTGCCGCCGGCTGAGCTGGGCGTGCATCCGACCGAGGGCGAGGGGCACCACGAGCTATACCTGATGTGCGATGACGTTCAGGCCGCGGTGTCTGAGCTGAAGAGCAGGGGCGTTGAGTTCACGCGCGAGGTGACGGATCAGGGGTGGGGATTGCTGGCGCGTCTGCGGATGCCGGGGGGCGGTGAGATGGGGCTGTACCAGCCGAAACATCCGACGGCGATTGGTGGGCCTCTACAGCCGCGCTAGCAGAAGCGCGAGGAGGGCGACGCGGTCGGGGATGCGATCGATCAGGATGCTCTCGCTGGCGGCGTGCGCGCCTTCGCCCACGGTGCCGAGACCGTCAAGCGTGGGGATGCCGAGGGCGGACGTGAAGTTGCCGTCGGAGCCGCCGCCGGTGGCCGATTCTTCCAGCGTGAGGCCGAGTTCGGTTGCGGCAAGGTCGCGCGCCGTCTCGTAGAGCCGCCGATTGCCGGGGGTGCGCTCCATGGGCGGGCGGTTGAGGCCGCCTTCCACGGTGATGGTGCAGCGCGGGTCCTTTGGGTGGAGCGCGCGGAATTTGCGATTGAGCGGCGCGGCGTCACGCAGACGTGAGACGCGAACGTCCACGTCGACGCTGGCCTCGGCAGCGACTACGTTGGTGCGCGTGCCACCGCGAATCACGCCGGGGTTCACGGTGAGGCCACGGTCGAGCCTGGTGAAGGCAGCGATGCGGCGGATCTGGTGGGCGAGTTCGACGATGGCGCTCGCGCCGGACTGGAAATCGATGCCGGAGTGGGAAGCGCGGCCGCGGACGGTGACAGTGTAATCGCCCACGCCTTTACGCGCGGTTTTGAGTCTGCCCTCGAGGCCGGCGCCGGGTTCGATCACGAGCGCGGCGACGCTTTCGTTCGCCGCGGCTTCGGTGAGCGGGCGGGAACTCTCGCTGCCGACCTCTTCATCGGCGTTGAGTTGCAGGACGACGTGGCGGCGCGTGGGGATATCGAGTTCGCGCAGGGCGCGGACAGTCATCAGCAGGAACGCGATGCCGCCTTTCATGTCGAGGACGCCCGGTCCCCACAGGCGGCCATCGGCATTGCGGAAGGGCATGGTGGCGAGGGTGCCGAGTGGCCACACAGTGTCGGAATGGCCGAGGGCGAGGATCTGGCCCTCCTTGTCCGCACCAGGCAGATGGAAGCGGCAACGCAGGTGGCCGCCGGGGAAGGTGGTCACTTCGCCGAGTGCCGCGGTGCGCGCGATGAACAGCTCGTTGAAACGGCCGATGGCAGCGTGGTCGTCGCTGGGCGATTCACATTCGACAAACTCGCGCACCAGAGCGATGGTCTCATCGAGATGCGTCCGCGCCCAGGCGAGGAGCGGATGAGGCGTCAGATCCACACCTTTTCGAGCGGCGCCTTCCTGGCGCAGAGATCGCAGGAGGCCGCGTCGCGGTAATAATGGCCGTCGAGCTTTGCCAGATAATACAGGGGCAGGGGATCGAAGGTGATGGTCTTTGGATTCGCCTGATAAACGATCACGGCAAGACCCACCACGAGGCCGCCGCGGTCCTCCACCAGCTTCTTCAATTCGGCCAGATTGCGGCCGGAGCGCAGGATGTCATCGACCAGCAGCACCTTTTCACCGGGCCGCACCTCCATGTACTGGCGGAAGTGCATGGGCATCCCTTCGTCGTCGCGCTCGGCCCAGTAGACCTGATGCGCGCGCAGGGCCTCGCACATACCGTAGGCAACGGGAAGTCCGCCGGTGCCGGGAGCAACGATGGAGAGCTCCGGAATCATGGCGCGGATCTCGGAATTCGCGCGCAACAGGCGGCTGAGGCCCACGCTCAGCACGCGCGCGTGCTGGTAGTAGCGCATGGCCAGGGGGACCTGGAGGTATTCGTTGGAGTGCAGCCCGTTGGGGTACTCGAAATGGCCGTCGCGCAGAGCGCCGGTATGCCGCAACAGCGCGACGACTTCTTCCTGGGTAGGTACCAGGTGCATAGTTAGTGAGCTCCTTTGCCCGTCACAACGCGGGGTATGGTGCGAAGGATGATCTTCCAGTCCAATGCCAGAGACCAGTTATCGATGTACTGCATATCCATTTTCATCCAGGTGTCGAAGTCGAGGGCGTCGCGGCCCTGGGTGGCCCAGATGCAGGTGAGTCCGGGGCGCATGCGCAGACGGCGGCGCTGCCAGCGCTGGTAGAGTTCAACTTCGCCGGGAACGGCGGGGCGCGGGCCGACCAGCGACATGTCGCCTTTCAGTACGTTCCAGAGCTGCGGCCATTCGTCGATGGAGAATTTGCGCAGCAGGCGGCCCATGGGGGTGAGGCGCGGGTCGTCGGCGATCTTGAACGCGGTGGATTTCTGGTTGAGATGTTCGAGCGCGGACTTCATGGTTTCGGCGTCGCGCACCATGGAGCGGAATTTGTAGAAAGTGAAGCGCCGCCCATTGAGGCCGCAGCGCTGCTGGCGGAAGATGGCCGGGCCGGGCGATGTCAGCCGGATGAGCAGCGCTATGAGCAGCATGAAAGGGGCCAGCAGCACGAGCGCGGCGGCGGCCAGCGCGATATCGATAGCGCGCTTCAGCATCAGCCGGATTTCGTCGTGCGGCGCAGAGGCGAAGGTGAGCAGCGGAGCAGTGCCGAGGCGGTCGAGATAGACGCGGCTGTTGACATGGGGGAAGACGTCGACGGAGACGCGCGTGCGCACGCCTTCCTCGTCGCACAGGAGCATCACTTCTTCCATCTGCGGGAGGCGCTCGCTGTCCACCGCGAAAATCACTTCGTCGATGACGCGGTCGCGCAGGATGGTGGGGAGCTCGGCGAGCGGGTAGACGGGGTAGGTGCCCTTGAGCGCGGGTGGCGGGGCAGTTTCCGAGGGCGAGAAGAACCCACAGAGGCGCAGGCCGTAGTCTTCGGATTGTTCGAGGAGTTCACCGATGCGGCGGGCGCGTTCTCCTTCGCCCACCACCATCACATAATGACGCGCGCCGAATTCCCTGCGGACGGCGCCGACGATGCGGCCGGCGTTCAGCCGGAACAGGCAGAGCAGGAACCAGCTATAGACGCCGAACAGCAACAGGAACGGGCGGCTGATCTCGTAGTTGGCAGGCCGGACCACGTATTCGAACAACACCAGCGCGGCGAGGCCGAGGACGCACTGGCGGAAAGTGCTGCGCAGAACCACGCGCGGGTGCGCCGACTCCAGCTTGTCGTAGATGTTGAACCAATAGCCGACGGCCAGCCAGATGACTGCTGCGCCGCCTAGCAGGAGCGCCTTAACAGGCCGGTCGAAGAAGAACTCGTGCTGGAAGGGGAGCAGCGAACGCGTCTGGTAGGCGGCTTCAAACGCCAGCGCGGCGAGCAGAATGTCGGACAGACCGAAGAGGGCTCTGACCTTCCTGTAATGACGGCTGAACACTCGACCACAAGAATACAATCAAATCGTATGCGAATCTTCATCACGGGCGCGAGCGGGTACATCGGATCGGCGGTTGCGGCGGCATTGGCGCGGGCCGAGCACGAGGTAATCGGGCTGGTTCGATCAGAATCGAAGGCGGCGCGCGCGGCGCGGGCAGAGGTGCGGCCAGTGATCGGGCGGATGCAGGAGCCGGAGCACTGGATCGACGAAGCGCGCGGCTGCGAGGCGATCATTCATTGCGCGGCCGAGTATTCGCCGCAGGTGTGGGATCTGGACAGTAACACGTCGGAGGCGCTGCTGGCGGCGGCCTATGAAACGCGACGTCCGCGGCTGTTCGTGTATACGAGCGGTGTGTGGGTTTACGGGAACACGGGCGGGCGGATGGTGTCGGAGGTGACCGCGCCGAATCCGCCCGCCTTCCCAGCGCCGCGGTTGCGCAGCGAGGAACTGGTGCTACGGGAGAATCGCGGGACGCTGCGCACGCTGATTGTGCGGCCGGGATGCGTGTATGGCGGCAGCGGCGGACTGACCGGGGCGTGGTTCGATTCGGCGGCCAGCGGCGGGGCGGCTCGGGTGATTGGCGACGGGCGGTTCCGGTGGTCGATGGTGCACATTGAGGATCTGGCGGACCTGTACGTGCGCGCGGTGGAATCGCCGTGGCGCGGCGAGATCTTCAATGCGACCGACCGCAGCCGCTTCAGCGTGCTGGAGTGCGCGATGGCGTCGAGCTTCGCCGCGGGCGCGGGCGGCAAGGTGCAGCTGGTGCCGTTCGAAGACGCGGCGCGCGAGATGGGCGGCTATGCGGAATGCCTGACGCTGGATCAGCACGTGGATTCGTCGAAAGCGGTACGCATGCTCGGGTGGCAGCCGAAGCATGGCGGGTTTGTGGATGGGGCGGAGCGGTATTTCCGGGCGTGGCGGGCGGCGAGAGAAGGGTGAGATGCGACGGGTTCGATCAGAGGCAAGACGGACGGCACTCGCGTTGAAGGGCACGAT
>Ga0335080_10003871_pt1 | contig 15202 bp, 14 predicted proteins | sample Lox_Sample_34_FD_206720 | JGI IMG/M metagenome (GOLD analysis project Ga0335080, IMG submission 206720) | Soil microbial communities from Loxahatchee National Wildlife Refuge, Florida, United States - Lox_Sample_3.4 | ecosystem: Environmental > Terrestrial > Soil > Wetlands | place: USA... | reverse complement strand
TGCTTCGGTGGATTGGCATGCACCCTCGACTACACAATCTTGGGCCGATTTCGAAGGCGCTCTATTCGAAACATGATATTGGACCAATCGGGCTCTCGCGCCTCGTAGCCTATCCGCATTTGATGTACCAGATTCCTTTATGGGCTAAGGACCGACTCCGGAAACGGGCGGTGAGAGCCGCAGGCGCGCCTTGGCTTATTCCAAGGCTGCCCGGCGTGACAATCACCACGGGAAGGCACGTAGCTTCTGCCACAGCAGTGAATGGCGAGGTCCAACTGAAGCTCGACGACGGCACGGAGAGACGAGTAGATCACGTCCTGCTTGGGACCGGCTACAACGTTGACATCGCGAAATACGAGTTCCTCGATGAGAGTCTGCTCAGGGAGATTAAGCAGCTTGATGGTTATCCCGACGTGTCTGCAGGGCTGGCTACCTCGGTGCCCGGTCTTCATTTCACGGGTGCACCGGCTGCACGCAAATTCGGTCCACTGCTCTATTTCGTAACCGGAACCGAATTCGCATCTTGTGAACTGGCCTCGTACTTTCGCCGTAATCGCACTTAAGAACAGGAACGGAAAATGGCAACTCTTCCCCAAAAGCCACACGTTGTCGAGGTCAATTTGCCGATTCAGAACGAGACGGTCGGTGCCCTCGTTGTCGGTGGCGACCACCCTGGGCTTGGCATCGCTCGAAGTCTTGGCCGGCGTGGAATTCCCGTCTACATCGTCGAAGATCAATTCTGCATTTCGTCATTTTCGCGCTACGCGAAAAAGGTGGTGCGAGTTGAAAGCATCCTCGATGAACGCAAGACGGTCGACTCCGTACTCGAAGTAGGACACCGGCACAACCTGCGCAACTGGATACTGTTTCCCACGCGTGACGAGAACGTCGCGGCGTTTTCGCGCTGTCGATCGGAACTCGCAAGGTTTTTCCGCGTCACTACGGGAGAATGGGAAAGCATTGAATGGGCGTGGGACAAGAAGAAGAGCTATGAACTTGCCGAGAAGCTGGATATTCCATGTCCAAAGACCTTCAATCCGAAATCGAGCGAAGAGTTGCCCGCGCTCTTCCCGCGTCTGCCTCTGGCCATTAAACCGGCGGTAAAGGAGAACTTCTTTTACGCGACGGGCGCGAAGGCCTGGCGCGCAGACACTCCGGAACAACTGGTTTCCCTGTATGAGAGGGCTTCGCGGCAGATCAAGGCCGAAGAAATTCTCATTCAGGAGATTGTGCCCGGCGATGGTAATGAACAATTCTCATATTGCGCATTTGTGCGCAACGGAGTTCCCGAGTGCATCCTGACAGCGCGTCGTGCCCGCCAGCACCCACGTGAGTTTGGGCGTGCCGCAACGTATGTTGAGACCGTCGAAGCGCCGGAAATTGAAGAACTCTCGGAGCGCTTTCTACGTTCAATCAGCTACCACGGAGTTGTGGAAATTGAATACAAGCGCGATCCTCGCACCGGAGAATACAAGCTTCTCGACGTGAATGCCAGGACGTGGGGATTCCACAGCATTGGCTCTGCATGTGGCGTCGATTTCCCCTATTTGACCTATGCCGACCAGCTCGGACTGCCTATTGAGCCGGTGCGAGCGAGACCTGGCGTAGGATGGCTCCGCATGATCAGTGATATTCCCACCGCAGCTTCAGATTTGCTCCACGGCAGTCTCAGCGTCGGAACGTACCTGAAATCGCTGCGGGCGACGAAGGTGGAATCGGTTTTCAATTGGCGTGACCCGCTGCCATCTGCCGCTGAGGTTGTGATGCTGCCGTATCTGGCTGCCAAAAAGTACATAATCTAAAACGGGACGGAAGATCCAGAACACCTATGAGTGAACTTGTTATCGAAGCTGGGCGAATTGAACGTCAGTACTGGCGTGACCTCTGGCGCTATCGCGAACTGTTCTTCTTCTTCACGTGGCGCGACCTGCTTGTGCGCTACAAGCAGACGGTCGTTGGAGTGAGCTGGTCGCTGGTGCGGCCGCTCCTGACCATGGTTGTGCTTACGATCGTCTTTGGAAAGCTCGGCAAAATGCCGGCCGGCAAAGTGCCTTACCCACTGCTGGTGTTCTGCGGCATGCTTCCCTGGCAGTTTTTCGCGGCTTCGATTTCCGAATGCGGAAACAGCCTTGTAATGAACTCCAACATGATCTCGAAAGTTTACTTTCCGCGACTTGTTATCACAGTCAGCAGTGTGATGACGACCCTGGTGGATTTCTTTATTTCGGCGATCTTTCTTGCCGCTCTCATGATTTACTTTCACTATCCGCCGCACGCAACCATGTTCGTCCTGCCACTCTATGTGCTTTTGATGATCGGAGCGTCTTTCGGGGTCGGTTTGTGGATCGCCGCGCTCATGGTGCAGTATCGTGACTTCCGCTTCATTGTTCCCTTCGTCGTGCAATTCGGCCTGTACATCTCACCTGTTGGTTTCCAAACCAGTGTGATACCCCCTCATTTTCGACTTCTTTACTCACTGAATCCAATGGTTGGAATCATCGATGGGTTCCGATGGTGCATCCTGGGCGCGGCCAGCAGTATCTACTGGCCAGGCCTCGCCATCTCAATCGCAGAGGTTCTTGTCTTTGTTACGTCAGGAATCTGGTATTTCAGAAAGACCGAGCGAATATTTGCGGATGTGATCTGACGTATGAAAAAGCTACACAACAATCCATATATCGATAAGCCCGACTTCGCCATCTCGATCGAAAACCTTGGCAAACGTTACTCGATAGGGCAGAAACGAGCCAAGAGCGACGGTATGCGTCACGTTCTTGAGAAGGCAATGCGAGCACCATTCAAGTGGCTCCAATCAAGATGGCAGAAGAGCATTGAAGACGTGGACTTCTGGGCGCTGAAGGGAGTGTCTCTCCAGATCAAGCAGGGCGAAGTGGTCGGTATCGTCGGGCGCAATGGGGCAGGCAAAAGCACCCTGTTGAAGATCCTGAGTCGAATCACGATTCCGACCGAGGGACGAATTAGTATCGATGGGCGAATTGCAAGCCTTCTCGAGGTCGGTACGGGGTTCCATCCTGAACTGACCGGTCGGGAAAACGTCTTTCTGAATGGCGCCATTCTGGGAATGACACGGGCCGAAATCCTGCGCAAGTTTGACGAGATTGTCGAATTTTCAGAAATAGAACGGTTTCTTGATACCCCGGTGAAGCACTACTCATCCGGCATGTACGTCCGACTGGCGTTTGCAGTGGCCGCACATCTCGATCCTGACATTTTGATTTGCGACGAAGTCCTCGCCGTAGGTGACGCAGCTTTCCAGAAGAAGTGTCTTGCCAAGATTAGAAGCTTTGCCGAGAGCGGAAAGACTGTTCTGTTTGTCAGCCACAATATGGATACCATCCGTAACCTGTGCGCCAGGATCATCTGGATCAAAGGCGGCCGGCTGCATATGGATGGGCCTGCGGAGGATGTGATTGAGGGGTTCGTCAGCGAACTTTCGAAGGACATAAACATCTCGAGAGAGAATTTGAGTTATGGATTTGCCATCAAAAACGTGGTTCTTCGGAATGACCGTGGAGAGGAAACGAACCACTTTCACCCCGGTGATGATATGAGCGTCGAAGTTTCGTATGATGCCCAGACACGTGTCGAAAGGCCGATACTTGCCTTAGGCGTAATCGGCGTCAATGGCTCGTGCTTTACATCGAACATGCTGTTGGACGGACACTCTCCAGAGTTTCTTCAAGGCACCGGGAAGATAACATGCACCTTCAAATCCATTCCATTGCTTCCGCAGAGCTACACAGTCAAATTGAGTGTCAGGGCCTCGACAGTGAACGACATGATCATTCCCTATCAGGAGGTGGCCTACTTCAACGTGATAGGAGATCTCGCCGACTTTGGCTACAGAGGAGATTTCGCTAACTGGGCTGCGCGTTCGACCCACGTGGTTGTGCCATACGAGTGGCAACTCCCAGATGGCTCTACTGTGCCGGTTTCATTGAATCGAGCGACTCTGCCGGTAAGCAATCACGATTTCAGCCTCACCGAGTGACACATTGCTGTCGGGTCCGCGGGATTGACGGCGCATTGGGCAGAATCGAGCGACTCACTTTCGTTGACAGATTGCAATGGCTCTCAGGACCAATAGGGTACCAGCACTTCGTCTTTTATGAAGGCATTCTTCGTCGGCGACAATCGAACGAACGTAAATTGGGGTCGCGGTGCCAGCATTGCACTGGCCCAGATGTTGTCCAGCTCATTTGAAATAACGGGTACCATCACCGGAGACTATTTCACTCTTTCGACTGCAAACGTCGGATACGTTGGCACGCTATTACGACCGAGACACTATCGACTTTTTCGATACATGCTCCTGAACAGCTGGAGACGAAAGATTGCCTGGTATCTTAAGCTGGAAAGACTTTACGGCGCTCACGATTTCATCGCAGAAGATCCGGCGCTGAGTGTAGACAACCTGTTGGCTTACAAGCATCGGTACCCGGATCTTGAACGAATTTATACTCAAGCCTCAGAGGCTGATTTGGTGGTTGTCGATGGGGACGGCGACATCGTCTTTTCGACTCCCCCCCGCCGGCAGACACTATTTCTGCTTGCGATGATTGAGCTTGGTATTCGCCTGAAGAAGCCTGTGTTTCTGGTGAATTCAATGCTCTCCGATTGCCCGAGCACCGGGAGAAATGAAAGAACAGTTGCTGCTGCAAGACGATTGATGGCGCAATGCAAGGCTGTAATGCTGCGAGATCCGGAGTCCCTTGAGTACGCGCAAAGGGAAATGCCTGAGGCGACTAGCAGCCTGATCCCGGATTCGCTCTTTGCTTGGTATTCGCGCTATTCGAACACAGGCTCCTATCCTCCGGTCGACGGGGATTTCCTGCTTCCCCATCCGGAGATTCAAGAGTATTGGGGAAGGCTGGATTTCTCTCAACCCTATATCTGTATTGGCGGGAATGCGGCGGCCTCGGAACAGCCTGGCAAAGCGGTGGAGTGTTACGGAAAGCTCGTGGATGCGATCTCGGAATTTGGGTACCGTCTTTGTTTAACCGAGAATGATTCTCCGGATTCATTTTTACGGCGGGTCGCACGAGAGAAGGGAATTGGCATCGTACCTGCGGACGCGCCAATCCTGCTGTGCGGTTCCGTCCTGGCTCATGCACGCCTCTTCATTTCGGGCAGATACCACCCGTCGATCCTCGCATCTCTTGGAGGTACGCCTTGCATCTTCCTGGCGTCGCACGCACACAAAATGGGCAGCCTGTCGCGAGTGCTGAAATACGAGGTGCACGAGCAATTTGGAGCTTTGCCCGGTGATTCCGAAATAGACCAGATTGTCTCGCTGGCCCGAAAGTACCTGCAAGAGGGCGAAACGCTGCGCACGCGCGTTCGAGAAGCTGCGAAATCTTGCTGTGAAGAAGCGGCAAAACTCCCGGGCGTCGTGAAGAGTTACATGAATGCTTAAGGGCCGGAGCCACTCGGGCCTTTTCTTCGAAATAGTCAACACATGGAAAAGATTGTAGTGATCGGTGGCGGCGGCCACGCAAAGGTCGTAATCAGCATTCTTCAGAAGCTGAAGAGGTTCAGCATCCTCGGCTATACCGACTTAAGGAACAATGGGGCGCTATTGACAATCCCTTATCTGGGAGATGATCAGGAACTCGCCACATTGATTCAGCAACAGAGCCTTAACGCAGTGATCGGTATGGGCCAGGTTGGCCTGGGAAAGACAAGAGCGGACGTGTGGAATCGAATACAGTCACTTGGACTGCACTTTCCAGTCATCGCGTCGCCAAACGCAATTATCAACGAGGCGGTCGAACTTGGTGAGGGTACGACAGTGATGGATGGCGCCGTGATCAACTCCGGAGCCGTCACGGGCAAGGGCGCAATCGTCAACACCAGCAGCATTGTCGAACATGATGTGATTCTCGGCGACTGGGTTCATGTGGCGCCCGGGGCTACAATCTCCGGCGGCACAAGAATCGGCGCGCGCACGATGATCGGTACCGGCGCCGTTGTAATCGAGGGACTGAGCATCTCGACGGACACCATCATTGGTGCCGGTTCAACGGTTATAGATGACATTACAATTCCCGGGGTGTATGTCGGCTCCCCGGCCAGGAAGATTCGTTAACAACATGCGATCAGCCTTTATCATCGCCGAAGCAGGAGTGAATCATAACGGCTCCCTCGATCTGGCATTAAAGCTTGTCGATGCCGCGAGGGACGCGGGCGCCGACGCAGTGAAGTTTCAGACGTTTCGAGCTGAGAGTCTCGCGACAGCATCCGCGCACAAGGCCGCATACCAGGAGCGCACCACCAGCAGTGCCGAGACGCAATTCGATATGCTCAAGCGTCTCGAACTCGATGCCGAGGCTCATCGAAAGCTGATCGACCACTGCCACAGCGTAGGAATTCAATTCCTATCCAGCCCATTCGATCTGGAGAGCGCAGACCTGCTTGAGAAAATGGGCGTGCCGCTTTACAAGATTCCATCGGGTGAGATCACGAATCTGCCGTACCTTCGGCATATTGCTCGCAAAGGCAGACCACTCATCGTCTCAACGGGCATGTGCACGCTCGGTGATGTGGAGGAAGCAATTCAGACGCTGCGAGACTCTGGAGCGACGGATATCACGTTGCTCCATTGTGTGACTGAGTATCCCGCTCCGTTCGACGAGATCAATCTGCGCGCCATGCATACGATGCATAAGGCATTTGGCCTTCCCGTTGGCTACTCGGATCACAGTCCGGGTATCGAGATAGCGATTGCAGCAGTCGCCCTTGGCGCTGTCGTACTCGAAAAGCACTTCACCCTCGACCGGAGTCTCCCCGGACCGGATCATGCTGCCTCTTTGGAACCCGCAGAATTGAAGCAGATGGTGAGCTCCATACGCCACGTTCATGCGGCCCTCGGCAACGGAATCAAGGCCCCAGCAAAATGTGAAATTCCGAATATCTCGGTAGCGCGTAAGAGCCTCGTGGCCGCTCGTTCGCTCGTGGCTGGGCACCGCATAGAGACGGACGATCTCGCCATCAAGCGCCCTGGCAACGGAATCGCACCTCGGCAGCAGCAAGATCTCGTCGGTCGCACCCTGCGCCAGGATGTGAAAAAAGACGAGCTTCTTCGTTGGGATCACCTCGCTTGAAGCGTCGCAAGATCTGCGTTGTTACGACTAGCCGGGCAGATTATGGATTGCTGCGCGGCTTGATGGAGGCTATTGGAAGCGATCGTGCGCTTCGACTGCAGGTGATTGCCTCGGGAATGCATTTCTCGCCTCGTTTCGGCAACACGTGGCGAGACATCACTGCCGATGGATTCAAAATTGACGAGAAGGTGCGGATGCATTTGGAGGGAGGTTCTGCGCGGGGGAATCTACAGTCGCTTAGTTCGGGCCTATCCGATTTCGCCCATGCTCTCTCGAGGTTGAAGCCAGACATCATGGTGCTCCTGGGTGACAGATTTGAGCTCTTCGCTCCGGCGATTTCCGCGCTGATGCTTCAGATACCGATCGCGCACATTCATGGCGGAGAATTGAGTGAGGGCGCTATAGATGATTCGGTGCGCCATGCGATTACCAAAATGGCATCGCTTCATTTTCCCGCTACGGAGGCGTATCGACGCCGGATCCTTGCGATGGGGGAGCAGCCCGATCGTGTCTTTAATTTCGGAGCGCCGGGGCTTGACCAGATTCGCAATTCGCGACTCTTGTCAAAAGCAGACCTTGCTCGTGATTTGGGCCTGACCTTCAACGCACCGGTAGCGATCGTTACTTATCATCCGGCCACGCGCGACAACGCGTCAGTTGATGACCAGATTGGGGCATTGCTCAAGGCTGTAAAACAAAGCAAGATTGCGGCTGTTTTCACTGCGGCCAATGCGGATGCGCAGGGTGCACGCATCAATGCCCGGCTCAAGTCATTTTGCGCAACGAACCCTGGGAGATTTAAGTGGGTGCCGCACCTGGGCCATCAGCGTTACTTGAGCTGCCTGGCCCATTTTGATCTGATGATTGGAAACTCTTCCAGTGGGCTGACGGAGGCTCCATCGTTTCGGCTTCCGGTCGTCAATATCGGCGACCGGCAAAATGGCCGGGTCAAGGCCGAAAACGTCATTGATACGCCAGCCACAGAAAATGGCATACTACGCGGCATTCGCCGCGCATCATCTGCAGGACTCCGCAAATCGCTGCGCAGGATGCGCAATCCGTACGAGCGCTACCGCGATGGCAATGCGAGCAATCGAATAAAGGATGCACTTAAGAAAACAGAACTTTCAGCCGATTTTCTCAAGAAACACTTTAATGACTTGCCAAGGTGGTGATTCTCGTGAGCGAAACCTATTTCGTAACCCCTGGTGTGACAGAATCGTTGGAGACTCTCTCCATGACTGAAGACGTACGACCATTCCTCGTCCCCGAGACATTTACGATTCGCCAGGCGATGGAGCAGCTTGAGCGGACCGAGGAAAAAATCATCTTCGTGGTTGACGCTGACTCGTGCCTGGTCGGTTCTCTAACCGACGGCGATATTCGTCGCTGGATCCTTTCGGACGGAGATCTCAAGGCTCAGGTTCGCCTCGTGTGCAACTGCCATCCCCGCGTTGCCGAGTTAGATTTCGATGTCGAGCAACTTCGGGCTGAGATGCTTGATCGCAATCTGAGTTGCGTTCCTGTCGTCAGTCCGTCGCGAGAGATCGTGAAACTCGTCTTCTGGAAAGAACTGTTTCAAAGCGAGGTCACGACTGCACCAAAGCGGCGGCTCAATCTCCCTGTGGTGATTATGGCCGGAGGCAAGGGTACCCGCTTGGCTCCATTCACCAACGTGCTTCCCAAGCCGCTGATCCCGATGGGAGATCGCACCGTCATCGAAATCATCATCGATCAGTTTCTACCATACGGCCTTGATCGGTTCCACCTCTCGGTCAACTATAAATCGAAGATCCTCAAGTCATTCTTCGAGGAACTCTCGCCTAAATACTCGGTGGGGTATATCGAAGAAAGAGAGCCGAGAGGCACCGCCGGTGCTCTTCGCGCTCTCTATGAGGAGTCACGCGACAACCTGATTGTGACAAACTGCGACATTATCATCCAAGCTGATCTCGCGGATCTGGTGTCATTCCACGCAGAAAACAACTATGACCTCACGCTCGTAGCGTCGCTGAAGGACTACAAAATCCCCTACGGCGTGTGCGAACTCGAGAAAGGTGGCAGTCTGGCGCAGATCAAAGAAAAGCCGCAATACAGCTTTCTTGTGAATACAGGAATGTACGTGGTTCGTCGCGATCGACTCAATCTCATTCCTGAAGATGCGCACTGCGACATGACAGATTTTATCGAAACCATCAAGCGAGAGGGCGGCAGCATCGGCGTCTTTCCCATCGGTGAAAACTCGTGGATCGACACGGGTGAATGGGCCGAATACCGCAAGGCGATCGATAGCCTGGGACGGCTCTCGTCCCGCTCGATGGATTGATAACCGGCAATGCTGAACGGTAAACGCGTTTTTGCAGTCATCCCTGCCCGCGGCGGCAGCAAATCGATCCCCGGCAAGAACATCAAGCCGCTTTGCGGCAAGCCCCTGCTGGCATGGCCGATCGATGTCGCTCGCGAGGTTAGCGAAATCGATCGCATCATCGTGTCCACTGATGACGAGCAGATTTCGGCCGTTGCACGCGAAAACGGAGCGGAAGTGTATGATCGGCCGGCCCATCTAGCCACCGACCAGGCATTAGTCATTGACGCGCTCAAGGAGCTGCTTGGGAGGCTCGCAGCAGAAGGCGACGCGCCGGAGTGGCTCATTCTCCTGGAGCCGACCTGTCCACTGCGCACCGCAGACGATGTGCGCAAATGCCTGGCGCTCGTCGCTACAGACGAATACGATTCGGTGGCTACCTTCAAGGATGCCGATCTGAATCCGCACCGGGCATGGCGGATCAGAGAGGGCATCCCAGAAGTGTTCATTCCGGGCGCAGTACCGTGGTTGCCGCGGCAGAAACTGCCCAAGGCATTTCAATTGAATGGTGCGGTCTATGTGTTCCGCGCAGCTCTGCTTGGCGAAGAATCGAAATCTTTACTTGTGGGACGCCTCGGCGCGGTGCTGATGCCGCGCGAACGGTCTCAGGACATTGATGACCATCTCGATTTCATGATTGTTGAAGCACTCGCGAGGGAATCCAATAAATGAGCAAGTCATTGCAGCAATTGCTTTCGCTGAAAGGCAAGACCGCTGTTGTAACGGGCGGTGCGGGTTATCTTGGAACGGCAATGTGCGAAACACTGGCGGAACTGGGTGCAAACCTTGTGCTTGCCAGCCGCGACAAGGAGAAATGCGAGCGCAAAGCCGAAGAACTCCAGAAGCAGTTCAGTTCGATCCGGGCGGTGGGGCTTGGTCTCGATCTGCTCAAGAAGGGCTCGGCTCCGGCTTTAGTCGATGAGGTACACAGGCATTTCGAAGCCATCGACATCCTGGTGAACAACGCCTGGTCCGGAAACAAGAACTCGTGGGAATCAATCTCAGAGGAGGATTGGAACTACGACATCGATATGAGCCTGAACTCGGTCTTCCGGCTCACAAAGGCCACCTTCGAAGATTTGAAGAAGACGCGGGGCGTGATCCTCAACATTGCATCGATGTATGGTCACATCGGTCCCGACTACCGTATCTACGATGGCAAGGAGTTTGCCAATCCACCAAGCTATGGCGCGGCAAAGGCTGGAGTTCTTCAGTTCACTCGATACTTGGCGAGTTTTCTCTCGCCCCATGGCATCCGAGTCAACGCCCTTAGTCCGGGAGCGTTCCCGCATCCGCCGACACAGAAGCACGAGGGATTCATGCAGAAGCTTGGTTCCAAAAACCCAATGAATCGTATCGGACAGCCGGATGAGCTGAAGGGAGCCGTTGCGCTCCTTTGCTCTGATGCAGGGAGCTACATTACCGGCCAGAACCTGTGCGTCGATGGCGGATGGGCGATATGGTAGGTTCGATCGGTATCATAGGCGTGAGCGAAGGGAATGGCCATCCATTCTCCTACAGCGCCATCGTTAATGGATATTCGCAAGAAGGCCTTGCGAATTCCGGGTGGTCGGGGATTTACGACTACGTGCGTCGCAGGCATGCGTCTGAATTTGGTCTAGGTGGATGGAAAGTGACGCATGCCTGGACGCAGGAGCCGGAGACTACCCGCAAACTCTGCGAGGCCTGCCTGATTGAAACGGCCGTCGACGACTACCATGAATTCCTCGGCAAAGTTGACGCGGTCATTGTCGCGCGGGATGACTTCGAATCGCACTTCGAGATGGCTATACCGTTTCTGAAGGCCGGCATGCCCGTCTTTGTGGACAAGCCGCTGAGCCTGGATGTTGGCCAGTTGCGCGAATTGAAGCCCTATCTCGAATCGGGCCAACTGATGTCATGCTCGGGAATGCGATATGCACGCGAATTGGACGAGCCGCGCTCTAACTTCGCATCCTACGGCAAAATCAAGTTGATGCGCGGCACAATCGTACTCTCGTGGGAGAAGTACGGAGTGCACATGCTCGACGCTGTGCTTGGGATGCCGACACCGCGTCCAGTCGCCGTGCGGATGCTTCCAGTTGGTCACGCGTCAGCCGTCATCAGATTCGAAGATGAGAGCCTGCTGCAAATCGATGCGCTGGGCGATGCCGCACGATCCTTCCACGTTGAGATGTTCGGAACGGAGCGGAATGGAGCGTTCGACATTACTGACAACTTTTCCATGTTCCGGCGAATGCTTTGGGAGTTTACGACGTCAATTAGCTCTGGTAAGCCGGCGATTCCTGCCGAACGCACGCTGGAGATTATGCGCGTCCTTATCGCTGGCCGAACCTCATGCAAAGAAAGCAGGGAAGTGAGACTGGATGAAATCGCAATATAAGGATCAATTCGAGTTGACCGGAAAGACAGCGATTGTCACCGGTGCGGTGGGAATTCTCGGCCAGGGCTTCTGCCGAGGCCTCGCGGAATTTGGCGCCCAAGTCGTTGTTGTTGATCTCGATCAGGAGCGTTGTATCCAGTTCGCCGAACAATTGCATGCTGACTACGGTATTGCCGCGCTGGGAGTCGCTTGTGATATTGCCGATCCGGCGTCGGTCGCAAGCATGGTCGAAAAAGTAGTCGCCCGTTTTGGGGCGATCCATATTCTGCACAACAACGCAGCTTCCAAATCCTCTGATCTGGATGCGTTTTTTGCCAGTACCGAGGAGTACGCACTTTCGGAATGGCGAAAGATCATGTCGGTGAATGTCGACGGTATGTTCCTCGTTGCGCAGGCAGTGGGGAAGCAGATGCAGAAACAAAAGACCGGCGGCAGCATTATTCAGACTGCATCCATCTACGGTATTGTCTCTTCTGACAAGCGAATCTACGAAGGTTCGTTCTACCTGGGGCGTCAGATCAGCAACCCGGCGGTTTACTCGACCTCAAAGGCGGCAGTTGTCGGTCTCACTCGTTACCTTGCTGCTAATTGGGGAGACCAGGGGATCCGCGTAAATGCGCTCGTTCCCGCCGGAGTGGAAAGCGGCCAGAACGATACCTTTAAGTCGCGGTACTCGGCCCGCGTCCCGCTCGGACGCATGGCAAAAGCCAGCGAGATGGTTGGGGCGCTTGTGTATCTGGCTTCGGACGCCTCAAGTTACGTCACAGGCCATTGCCTGGTGGTTGATGGCGGCCTGAGCGCCTGGTAGGGTGCCTGCCATTCACCTGAATCTGGTACCGTCTTTCGTCGGCGTCTGTGTCGAGCGTGAAGTCTCGAGCAAGCCGGAATTCGAAAGCATTCTGCACGATCTCAGCGACAAATTGGTCCTTGGAGTTACCCGTTAAAAATGAGCCGCGCCGTAACAATTGTGATGTATCACTATGTGCGGGACCTGGCGGCTTCACGATACCCGCGAATCAAGGGCCTCACCGTCGACGGCTTTAGGAATCAGCTGGATTTCATTGAGGCCAATTACGCCCCGATTTCCGCAGAGGAACTTCTCGAAGCGGTCGCGTTTCCCCATCGCAGGCTGCCTGAGAACGCGATCCTTCTCACTTTCGACGATGGCTATAGTGATCATTACAACAACGTGTTCCCGCTTTTGAAAGAGAAGGGAATCAAAGCATGTTTCTTCCCGATGGCTCAAGCCATCCTTGAGCACAGGGTGCTCGACGTAAACAAAATCCAGTTCATCCTTGCAGCCGTTTCACACGTTTGGCCGTTGCTCGATGAACTTTTCGAAGCTCTGGATGAGTTCCGCGGCGAGTATCCGATCAAATCCCGTGAGGCCTATTTGATGGCAATCACGGAGAAGCATCGGTACGATGCCCGCGAGGTCACGCTCTTCAAGCGCCTCCTGCAGCGAGAATTGCCGGAGCCCGTGCGCGCGGAACTGGTCCGACGCCTTTTTGCTCAGCATGTGACCGCCGATGAGGCCGGCTTTGCAGGTGAACTGTATCTGTCCCTCGATCAGCTGCACGAACTTCACCAGGAAGGCATGCATATCGGCAGTCACGGCTACACGCACGCATGGCTGAACAGTCTCTCGGCGGAAGGGCAGCAGACCGAGGTGGATCTTTCCCTGGGGTTCCTGCGGCAGGCTGGCATTTCGCTCGACGTTTGGACGATCTGTTACCCGTATGGCGGATACGATGAGTCTCTTCTGGGAATTCTCCGCGCGCGTCGATGCGGATTGGGATTCACAGTGGAACCGCGCATTGCGGATCTCGATCGTGAGGGACGCCTGACCTTGCCTCGTATCGATACCAATGATCTGCCCAGTTGAAGCTCTATGAAAAGCATGATGGAGATCCTTCGCGATCTCACTCCATTGAATCGGGCCGTGTGCTCCCGAGGTTACGACGAGGCTGTGGAGTATCTCATGAAGGTGCTCCCCTTCAATCTGATCCGCGTCCCAGCAACAACTGAGCACAACGGGTGGGTGATACCCCCGTCATGGGACGTTGGTGAAGCCACGATATCCAGAGGTGGGAAGATCGTTTACGACGGAACCGCACATCCCTTAGGCGTCATAGCACTCTCTCGGGAATTCAAAGGCACCGTACCCTTTGACGAGCTTCGCAAACACCTTCACTATGACCATCGCGATCTCGATTCCATTCCGTTCCACTATCGCCAGCAGTTTCGATCCTGGGAACGTGACTGGGGCTTTTGTCTTCCCAAGCGCGTCTACGATCAGCTGACACCCGGTGACTACGATGTCATGATCCGTACCGTCGAGGGTCCGGGGGAGATGAAGATCCTTGAATATGTCCACCCTGGGGCATCACGCCATACCGTCGTCCTGGGTGCGAACCTTGATCACGCTGGCGTTGCAAATGATGGCTTGGCAGGCTGCGCGGTGGGTATCGAGGTCATGCGTCGCCTGGCTTCGCGACAAACCAGACTCAGCTACTCACTTGTACTCTCGCCTGGGATCGTTGGGTCGGAGTTCTACCTCGCGCGACTGGATCCAGCAACGCGAAGGGACATTCTGGAGGGTGTCTTCCTGGAGATGCTGGGTTCCGGTACGCAACTGGCAGTGCAGGAATCGCGAAACCCGCTCGCCACGGTGGCACACGCCATCAAAGCCAGTCTTGATCATTTGGAAGTGCCTTACCGCACCGGTCCATTTGAGGCCATCATTGTGAACGACGAGTACATCTGGGAGAACTACGGTATTCCAATGGTCTCCTTCTCGCGATTTCCCTATCCCCAATACCACTCCAGCAAGGACTCAATGGACATCATGCGGGAGGACAGCTTGGAAGAAGCGGTTTCTGCGCTCATGGGAGCTATCGACATCCTCGAGTCCTCGCCAATCGTCACCCGGCATTTCTCGGGAAATATCTGCCTTTCCAACCCTCGCTTCGACCTTTATGTCGACTACGGTCAGGTCGCGCTCGGCGATGCGCTCTCAGAAAACAAGCGCAAAATGCGTCATTTAATGGACTTTATCCCCGCTCTGGATCGTCCCATGAGCGTCCGAGCCATCTCCGACCACGTCGGTCTCCCTGAGCCCGATGTCCTCTCATATTTGCGGCGTTGGGCAGACAAAGGGCTGGTTGAACTCGCGTAACCCCTGGCGCATGTGTCTTGCGTCCTAGAAATCCCACTTTCGATACTTGTTCCAGAGAACGCTATAACCTGAGAATGATCCAATGAACATCCTCGTCACCGGTGGTGCCGGCTACGTCGGCTCTACTCTCGTCCCGCTTCTGCTTGCTGAAG
>Ga0335080_10003868_pt1 | contig 15206 bp, 11 predicted proteins | sample Lox_Sample_34_FD_206720 | JGI IMG/M metagenome (GOLD analysis project Ga0335080, IMG submission 206720) | Soil microbial communities from Loxahatchee National Wildlife Refuge, Florida, United States - Lox_Sample_3.4 | ecosystem: Environmental > Terrestrial > Soil > Wetlands | place: USA... | reverse complement strand
TTTTACCAAGTCAACAGATTCCTACGGCGGGAGACCCCAAGCATGAACACAGCTCCTGCGGAAGTGAGTCCCCAGATTGAATCGCCCGATTCGCTGGGACCGCAACCGGAACCACCGCAGCCAAGCGGTAAGGTGAAAAGCGCGCGTGTTTGGATCGCGCTGATCGCGATCGGTGCAATATTGGGGCTCGTTGTTTTCGCCGCTTTGCATAGCCGCACGCGAACAGCAATCCCATCCGAAAAAGGTCTCCTGACGGGTTCCGAGCAGCAGTTGCGGCTCAAGGGGACGACCGAGGCAGTGCAGTCGCGCTCGCTCATCGCGCCACAGCTTGCGGGCAGTCAAGTTCCGACACTCACTATCATCCATCTGGTTCCTGGCGGAAGCCGCGTGAAGAAGGGCGACCTATTGGCAGAGTTCGACCGCCAGGCGCAGATGCGCGATTTCGTAGACAAGCAGGCGGACTATCAGAAGCTGGTCGAGCAAGTCGCGCAGGAACAAGCAAAAGAGGTCGCGGCCAAAGCCAAAGATGAAACAGAGCTGAAGACGGCGGAAGACAACCTGCGAAAGGCCGAGTTGGAAATCGGCAAAGCCGAGATCGTTTCGCGCATTGATGCGGAGAAGAATCAGGAGACACTCGAAGAGGCCAAGGCCACCTACGACCAACTGCGGGAGACATTTGACCTAAAGCGGAAAGCGGCGCAGGCTGCAATCCGAATTCTGGAAATCCAGCGCGACCGGACGCAGCAAACGATGTTGCACGCGCAGTCGAACGCAGACCTGATGCAGGTTCACGCTCCGATTGATGGCGTCGTCGTTCTGAATGAGATCTGGAAGCAAGGAACGATGGGCGAGGTACAGGAAGGCGACCAGGTTGAACCGGGAACTCCGTTTCTGCAGGTCGTGGATCCTGCGACGATGCAGGTACGGGTGCAGGCTAATCAGCAGGACTTTCCGCGGCTGCAAGTTGGTCAGTCGGGAAAAGTAAGGCTGGATGCGTATCCGGACCTCGTGTTCTCGGCCAAGGTAGACCAGCTTGCGCCGATTGGCGAGTCAGGAAGTTTTTCCGACAAGATCCGGACGTTCGTCGTCATTATCGCGATCCAGGGAAATGATCCGAAGCTGATGCCCGATCTGTCGGCCGCAGTGGATATCGATACAGGGAAAGAGCCGGTTACGACGCAGGTCGCGGCAGGTGGCGCGCATGACTGAAAGACTTCGCCATCTTTGGCGCCAGCGAAAGGGTCTTCTCGTCGTGATTCTCCTGCTCGCGGGAAGTGGGGTTGTCCTTGGCGCGGTAAGGCTGGGCCATCGAGCGCCGCCCATTCCAACGTTCGAGGTAAAACGCGGAGAGTTTCAGGATTCTCTGCAATTTCGCGGAGAGGTGAAGGCATTGAAGTCGATCACTCTCAGCGCGCCCGCCGAAGCCGGAGACCTGCAGATCATCAAGTTGAGTGCCGAAGGAGCAGCCGTCAAGCCGGGCGAGGTCGTCGTGGAGTTTGACAAGACGAAAACGGAGCAGGATCTGGCACAGTTCCGGTCGGCGCTGAAATCGGCCGAGGCCACAATCGAGCAGGCGCGGGCACAGGCAAAGCTGGCGGAGGAGGAAGACAAGACTGCGGTGCTGAAGGCGCGGTTCGAGGTGGAAAAGGCAAAGCTCGAGGCCAGCAAGCAGGAGATTGTTTCGAAGATCGAAGGTGAGGAAGCGAAGCTAAAGTTGCTGGACACCGAGCAAGCGCTCAATGAAGCGGAGGCGAAACAGAGATCGAACAAGGCCCTGAACGATGCTGCCATCAAAACCGCAGTCGATGGCAGCGCGAAAGCGAAGTACGACGTAGAGCGAGCCGAGCGATCCCTGGCCCAGATGTCCCTGAAAGCTCCGTCCGCCGGGAATGTCACAATTCTGCAGCACTTCACATCCGGCAATATGATGCCCTATCGAACAGGAGACAGAGCATGGCCGGGAGCAGCGATCGCTGAACTGCCAGACGCTTCGACACTGCGTATCTCGGCGCGAATCGATGAGACGGAGCGGGGACGTCTCGCCACCAAGCTGCCCGTCACTGTGCAGCTGAACTCGATTCCTGACCGGCAATTCACGGGACACATTGAGCACATCAGCGAAATCGCCAGCCTGGATTTCTCCGGGGGGTGGCCGATCAACCGCAATTTCACGCTGGAGATTCTCCTGGACCAAACAGACTCGAGATTCAAACCTGGCATCACTGGGCAGGTCACCGTTGTGGTGGACCATGTGCCGGACGCGATCAGCGTGCCAGCGCAAGCCCTGTTCCAGAAATCGGGACAGAATGTCGCCTACGTCTGGACGGGTTCGCAATTCGATGAACGGACTGTGCAAGTAGACCGGAAGAGCGGCGACAAGGTCTTGATTGCCAACGGACTCAAGGCCGGCGAGCAGATTGCACTGCGGGATCCTTCCACGAAGGAGTAGCACGGAGAGGATGAAAAAGCGACGAACAATCATCGGCATCGCGACGGTGTTGGCTCTCTGCGTATTTGCAGGGGCGTGGGCCGTCACTCACCGCGGCTCCGTGGACGCCAGTTCTGGAGCCATTCCAACGAGCGCCGTCAAACGCGGCGATCTGGAAATGAATGTTTATGCTACGGGAGAACTTCGCGCCAGCCATTCGGAAATGATGACAGCTCCGCCAATCGGCGGAGGCTCGCTGGAAATTACCCACCTGCCGCATACGGGAACGCGCGTGAAGAAGGGCGAGTTGGTGATGGAGTTTGATCCGAGCGAACAACACTACAAGCTGGAACAGAACCGCTCGGAGCTGCAGCAGGCCGAACAGGAGATCGCGAAAGCAAAGGCCGATGCTGCCGTGACGGCAGCACAGGACAAGGTGTCGTTGCTCAAGGCGCGGTTTGACGTGAGGCGCGCCGAACTCGACGTGCAGAAAAATGAACTGTCGAGCGCCATCGACGCGCGCAAGAACGACCTGGCGCTGGAGTCGGCGAAGCGCGTTCTGGCAGAACTCGATCAGGATGTGAAGTCGCGCAAAGCGTCGGGCCAGGCGACCATCGCGCTCGCTGAAGAAAAGCGCAACAAGGCCAAGCTTGCCATGGACCAGGCGCAGCAGAACATCGACAAGATGCGCGTCATGGCGCCCATGGATGGACTAGTTGCGCTGGAGAAGAATGAACGCGCCTCCGGCGGGATTTTCTTTGGAGGAATGACGCTGCCCGAATACCGGCAAGGTGACAAGGTCGAGGCGGGAGCCAACGTCGGGCGAGTGATCGATCCTAAAGAGATGGAACTTGGCGCGAAGATCGGCGAAATCGACCGCAATAATATCAAGGAAGGTCAACAGGTTGATATTCATCTGGATGCTCTGCCCGGCACGGTTCTGCACGGAACGGTGAAGTCGCTCGGGGGAAGCAACAGCAGAATGTTTTGGGAGGCCGATACCGCCTCGAAGTTTGATGTCACCATCGCGCTGAACGGCAATGACGCGCGGCTGAGGCCCGGCCTGACGGCGCAGGTGATCATTCACGGCGAGCCTAGGAAGAATGTCTTGTATCTGCCTCTTCAGGCGGTGATGACGAAGGAAAGCAAGCGCATCGTGTACGTGAAGAACGGAAGCAATTTCGAACCGCGAGAGCTGAAGATTCTCGCGCAGAACGAAAGCCGGGCCGCTGTCGAAGGAATTCCGCAGGGGACCGAAGTTGCCATGGTCGATCCCACTGCGCCCACCAAGACTTCCAGTTCCAGTCCTGCGGCGGCGCCCGGAGGACAACCATAGTGTCCACACTGGTTACGTCCCCCGTGCGTGCGTTCCGGCCCTCGCGCCAATGGCTGCCCGACATCCAACTGGGTTTGCAGAACCTTCTTCTGCACCGGCTACGAACCGCTCTCACCATGCTCGGAATGATTTTCGGAGTGGCGGCGGTGGTGTCGATGCTGTCGATCGGCGCCGGTGCGCGGCAACGCGTGATGGCGTTCATCGAACAGATGGGCGTCCATAACCTCATTGTGGAAGCGAAAGAAACGCTGGATTGGCAAGCACAGCGCCAGGTCCGCAAGGTCTCTCCGGGTCTCACATTTCAGGACTTTCGCGTCATCAGCGATGACGTCGGCGACATCGTGTATGGCACGCCGCGCAAGCGGATGACTCCGACCAAGACGATCCCGAAGTCGCAGCAGGAACCACCTTCGGTGTATGGCATAAATCCTGTCTATCAGAAGATCGCCGGCTTGCATCTTCTGGAAGGTCGATTCTTTACCGACGACGAGGAAACGAACGCTGAACCTGTTTGTGTTTTGGGAGCGGCGGCGCGGACGAGCTTGTTTGGAAGCGCTCCGGTATTAGGCCAGTATGTGAAAGCGAACGAACAGTGGTTTCGGGTGATTGGAGTCGTCTCTCCGCAACTCAGTTCGCAGACAGAAGTGGCCGGGATGCCCACGCAGGATACGAACAATGTGATGTATGTCCCGCTGAATTCGGCGGTCCGGCGCCTGGAAGACTCGTACAGCGACCGCCGCGATGAAATCGATGGTATTTATCTGAATATCCGCGAGAGCGCGAACATGGACTCGGTAGCGCAGCTGGTGAGGGCGATCCTGAACTCATCTCATCATTCCGCGGGAGATTTCAGCGTGATCGTGCCCGCTGAGCTCCTAGCGGAGCAAAGGCGGACGGAGAAACTCTTCAATGCGGTCATGGTCGCGATCGCGTCGATTTCATTGCTGGTCGGCGGGATTGGGATCATGAACATCATGCTCGCGAGCATCCTGGAACGGACTCGCGAGATCGGGGTGCGTCGAGCGGTGGGCGCGCGGCAGGCCGATATCGTGCGGCAGTTTGTGGTGGAAGCGATCCTGATCTCATTTGTGGGAGGAAGTTTCGGAATTGCGTTCGGCTTCGTCATGTCGCGCCTCATCGCGTGGCTGGCCGGATGGTCCACGATTGTGACGGCTACTTCGATCCTGCTCGCGTTTGTGGTTTCGATCAGCGTTGGATTGGTGTTTGGAATTTATCCTGCGGTAAAAGCGGCCCGGCTGGACCCAGTGGAAGCGATCCGGTACGAGTAGAGCGGCGGGCTCATCTTCACGTAAGTCAAATACAGTCTGGAGGGAATCTGGGATGCGATGCTCTCGCGTGGTTCTGGGCGTTTGTCTTGTCTTGTTTTCCGTCATTTCTTCGCGGGCACAAAAGGAGGAGAGCTACGGTCAATCGGCGACGCCGCAGATGCGCTCCGGGAAAATCAGCAGCCCCGAACGCCTGCGCAGTTACGTCGTGGATGGAAAGCTCCGGCTCAGCTTGCGGGATGCTGTGGTACTCACTCTGGAAAACAACAGCCAGGTGCGCGTCCAGGAGACACAAATCGAGGCTTCCAAGTTCGACTTGCTGGCGTCCCACGCGCCCTTTGACCCGATTGTTGGGAGCCTGGACAGCATCACCAGCACGATTACGCCTCCGTTTGCATTCATCAGTTCGATTGGCGGGAATAGCTTCAACTTTAACTTCAAAGATACGACGAAGAACCTGCAATTCAATTACACGGAAACGTTCGAGACCGGGACCAAGGTCCAAGCCGGACTGAGCACGAATATCGATGCGACGAACGTTCCGCTCGGGTTTTTCAACCCGTTCACGACGTCAGCGCTGAATTTTCAGTTTACGCAGCCACTGCTGAGGAATGGATGGTTCGCGGCAAATCGTGGACCGATTGTGGTCGCGCGGCGCAATCTCGAGGTTTCGCGCGCGACCTTCGTATCGCAGGTCAACAACAACGTACTACAGGCGGTGAACCAGTATTGGGCCGTAGTTCAGGCGCACGGCAGTCTGGAAGTCTCCAAGGCCTCGATGGACTCGGCCGAAGCAACCTACAAGCACGACAAGAGATCTTTGGAACTGGGAGCGTTGCCACCACTGGATATCTATCGCTCAGAATCCCAAGTCGCGTCGCGGCGAGTGCAGGTCATCCAGAGCGAATATGCGTTGAAACAGGCAGAGGACGAGCTCCGGCTAACGATCGGAGCGGATCAGGATCCTTATTTCCAGGCTCTTGACATCGAATTGACGGAAAAAGCTGCACCTGACGGCGAATTGCGCACCATCGACGCCGCAAGTGCCTTGCAGGAGGCGATGACAAAGCGTCCGGAACTAGATGCGGCACGTTCGGCAGTGGCAAGAGATGAGATGCAAGTCCGGGTCGCGCGAAACCACCTGTTGCCGCAGCTTGACGTGACGGGTTCGTACTCCAGCAACGGAGTTGGAGGAGCCGGGCTCAACGGAACCGGGCAGCCCATCAGTAGCTCATGGGTGAATCAAGTGTTTGGATTCAATTACCCGACCTATCAGGCCCAGTTGACTTTGAATCTTCCGATCAGAAATCGAGCCGCCAAAGCCGAGATGGGCACCGCACTTGTTGCCAAGAGAAATGACCTATACGGCCAGAGACTGGCGCAGGAACAAATCAAGCTCGACATCAGCAATGCCGTGCACCAACTCGAGCAAGCGAAGCTGAGCATAGCAGCCAGTAAGGAATCCCTGGATCTGGCACAGAAAACGATGGCGGCCGAACAACGCAAGTATGAACTGGGAAACAGCACCATCTTCCTGGTGCTCGAAGCGCAGACTGAGTTCGCCACCGCACAGCAGGTCTTGTTACAGGCCGAAGTCGGATACCAAGTGGCCGTGGCCGCCGTCGATCACGCCACTGGAGGACTGCTGGACCCCTACAACGTTCAGATTGCGGAGCTGACGAGGTAAGGGGACGTCATCTTTTCTGTGATCGGGAAAGCAATTACACTAGGAATCGACCGCGTGCGAAAGTGGCGGAATTGGCAGACGCACCAGACTTAGGATCTGGCGGGTAAAACCGTGGGGGTTCGAGTCCCCCCTTTCGCACCATCCTCTCATCACGCGATCCTTGGACTTCGCTCAGCATTTGCGAGCTCCCGCTTCCCTATCGCGTCGACTTACCGCTCTACCGGATTGGAATGCGGTAGATATTTCGGTGTGGTTGGCGGCGACCGAACGCGTACAGAGACACAAATGGGCCGGGGTGAGCAAACTCATTGATGGCCCGAACTCCGCTCAAACTCGTCAGATCACTCTCTGTCTTTACACCCGTTGCCGGAAGCTTGGGGAAACTACTCCCGTCATGAAGAGGAATAATGAAGGTCTTGTAAGCGTCCGCTTTCTGGCCACCAGGTAAGGCGAGATACAAGAATTTTCCATCTCCTGTCCACCGCACAAGGCACAATCCATAACAGACGCGTTGCGGAGTTCCATCCGACACGCGATATGCGACGATCCCACGCTTAATGTCCTCGCCGACAACGGCTGACTCCACGACAGCCCACTTTCCGTCGGGCGAGATTGTCTGGAAATGAATCGCAGGGTCGGCCGTCACTCGTTTCTGCGAATCGTCTTTCAACGAGCGATGATACAGATACAGGTTTCCACTTTCGTGCGCCAGAAAGAACAAGTCGTCCGAAGACCCAAACAGTGGACTACTTTCGGGAACGTCGGACTCTAGCCGCCGCGGAGGAGATCGGCGGTCAAGTCCCGCGACCCACAAATGAATCCCACTCTGCGCATTCGCTTCGTCGAAGACAATTTGCTTGCCGTCAGAGGACACATCATAAGAATTGATTCCCGAGACCCCAGGCAATGCTCGTTCGGTCGATCCTGAAGCCAGGTCCGCAACCCATAGTTCCTCGCCATCTTTGGCGCTGAGCGTACCCAAGAAATACAATTTGGTACCATCCGGCGAGAAAAGTGCCCGTGAATTACCCTGGGCCATGGGCAAGCGAGCCGAGCCTTGAAACAGGACTTGCCGATCTCCTGACTTGTCGTTCACCCAAAGAGTGCTGTTGTCGAGACCCACCGAACTCAGGATTGAGCGCCCGTCCGGGGCCACGGCGAGGCCTTCCTGTTCAGTAGGACCGAAAGTAATCTGCTCGGGTGCTCCATCCGGAAATTTCTGGCGCCATAGGTGGAAACCGGAGGTCCAATTCGTAGCGCTGAAATACATCCAGGTACCATCGGGAGACCAGCCTGCGTAAGTGCAAGAGTAGCCAGAAGGGCCAACCACTCTGCCTGGAGAACTACTGTCGAATGGAACCAATCGGCAAGGGAGAATGCCCGAGTCATCCATTCCGTACGCGATCAGTACCCATTTGTGATCCGGTGAGAGGTGGGAGTGGTGCGCCATCCCGTCTTGCGTCGGGGGAACATAAACGTCGCGCTCTTCTGTGCGGCCCTCGGTCGCAGTGACCACACCCATATGCGTTCCGCTCTTTATTTCTGAAAATAGAACGTGCCGATCATCGACCCAAGTCAACCCTGACGCGTTGGGCAGCATCAAGCGACTGTTGCCGCCCAGCACTGGAGTCACCCATGTATCCCAAAGTCCTGCCACGGTATACGCGACTCGCGAACCATCGGGCGAAAACGTCGGGGTTCCTTTTACGGTTCCATCGTGAGTGAGTTGAAAAGGCTCGCCCTGAGGAAGCATCTTCAAATAGATATCGCCGGTAGAAACGAATGTATCTGGGCCGCGTAGAAAGACGAGCATGTGCCCATCGGGTGACAGTGCCGGGGCGACTGCGGAGTCCGGTAAGTTCGTAACCTGTTCCCACTCCTGCTCCGGCGCTGCACCCCGTGGTCCACGGCGATAGAGGTACACCGAAACCGCGGTAACAATGATTAGAGCGGCAATAGCCCAGGAGGCGTGGCGAGTCCGACGTGGCGATTGCTTGTTCGCATTCGAGATAGCACGGTCGCGCGTTCGGGAGTCGGGAAGATCTGAAATTGCCTCCAGCGCAAAAGCTACGTCTCGCACGGAATGGAAACGTTCGTCCGGATTCTTCTCCAAGCAGCGTTGCACAACTCGCTCGAAGGCGGGTGACACCGCAGGATTGTTTTCCGTCAAAGGATGGGGATCACGGTTCAAAATAGCTTCGATCGTGTCGGCTGTCGTCTCTCCCTGGAACGCTCTTTTGCCCGAAAGCATTTCATAGACGACCGCGCCCAATGCAAAGATGTCGGCGCGTTGATCAATGGCGAGGCCGCGAACTTGTTCGGGAGGCATGTACCCGACAGTTCCCATCATGGCACCTTCCATCGTCACTCGGGTGAGGGTTCGGGTATTGGGAGAGGCGGCCTGCGAATCGACTAGCTTAGCCAGCCCAAAATCAAGAATCTTCAGATGTCCATCTTTTGTCAGAAAGATATTTTCGGGTTTAAGGTCGCGATGAATGATGCCTTTATCGTGAGCGGCCGCTAGCCCCTTAGCCATCTGCAACGCGAGGTCGACGACCTTGCGCGTAGGGAGCGGACCCCATCTCAAAGATTGCCGAAGAGTCTCGCCCTCCAGCAACTCTGATACTACGTAGGAAATACCTTCCTCTGTAGTGCCAATGTCATAGATTGCGAGAATATTGGGATGACTGAGAGCTGCCGTGGCCCGCGCTTCCTGCTCAAATCGGTGGAGGCGTTCCGGATCGTCCGAAAATAGTTTGGGCAGAATCTTAACCGCCACGTCACGCCCCAGGCGTGGATCGTGCCCGCGGTAAACCTCGCCCATTCCGCCGGCGCCCAGCAGCGACTGAATTTCATAGTGTCCCAATCGGGCTCCGGACGAAAGGAGAATACGAGGTTTCGACGCTTGGAGAAAATCAGAACAGCACTGGTCGCCGGACAAAAGCAGCGAATCCACGTCTCTACGAAATGAGTCTTCGCCGGAGCAAGCTCGGTCCAGAAATTCGGCGCGCTTCGCGTTCGGAAGCTCGAGTGCTTCGTAGAGCACTGCCTTCATTCTTTGCCAGCGCTCGGGAGTCATGCTGGTCATGCGCGGCTCATCTGCTTGTTCAGCCAGAGGCGCGCCGTGGTCCAGTCGCGCTTGACCGTGGCGGGCGAAACGCCAAGAAATTTGGAGGTCTCCTCGATTGACAATCCGCCGAAAAATCTCAACTCCACGATGCGACCCTGCTGCGGGTCGAGCCGGGAAAGCTCATTCAGCGCGTCATCCAGCGCGACCAAATTGAGCTCCCTTCCTGCGGGTAAAGCCGTGGCTTCGTCCAGCACAAGCTTGAGACCGCCATCGCGTTTCGCAGCGCGTTGTCCGCGAGCGTAGTCCACCAGTATCTGCCGCATCAACTGAGCTGACATGGCAAAAAAGTCGGACCGCCTCTCGAAATAAACTTTCTCTCTCTTGGTTAATCGCACATAGGCCTCGTGCACGAGAGCGGTGCTCTGGAGCGTATGGCCAGGGCGTTCCTTGCGTAGGCACTGATGTGCCAGATGGCGCAGGTCGGAATAGACCAGCGGCATCAGATCTCGCAAGGCTTGGGTATCGCCTGCTTGCCACTTGCCCAGTAACTCGCTCACAGGCCTGGATGAAAGACGGGACACGTGCCACTCCAGCGGATGGGGGCCGCATTCGCGATTCAAGATATCCTCGCGCCAGAACAAAGTCAAACCATTGAAAAGACGACATTTGTTAGTCGAGTAACTTCCACAAATCTACGCGCAGCGCAAAAGATCTTTTTTGCGTGAGCCAAACTCAATCGAGATCTCGCTGAGACAAATGAAGAACGAACCACACGTGCAGTATCGGTTCGACAACTCGGAGGAGAACATGCGACTAACCCAGAGTACCCAAGCGATTTTGATCCTGGTCATGACTGCGTGCCTGGCCGCCGGCGCAGCCGCCCAGAACTCAACTCAGCATCGGTCTTGTCAATCGATCGGCGGAATGTTGATGACGAACCTGGGGGCGGTCGATGACAGCACCACCATGGGCCCAGCAACCGGCGATTTGAAGGGCTCAGGCGGAGCCACCATCCTGGGCAGCGAAATCGTAGGAAATAACCTGGTCTTCCATGTGCAGCATCATTGGGTCACGGAAGCAGGGGATACTCTCGCGTTTGATCCAGCAACCGCGACCACTACACCGGTGGCGCCTGGCCTATATGCCGTCGTGAGCTATCCCGTGCACCTGAAAGGCGGAACGGGTAAGTTCGCAGGAGCAATTGGAGACATGAACGTTATCGGAGAAGCGGACTTGAATAGTGGAGAGCTTGTATTTCGCTATTCGGGAAAGATCTGTTTTGCGAAGTAACCCGACAAAATCCAGACGATCGACGAAGAAAAACGAATGCGGTCCTTCCCACCATTTCCATAAAAGGAGGCAAAAGTGAAAACCATTTTGCAGATCGTTGTGCCAGTATGCTTTGTGTTGGCCGGCGTCGCCGTTCTCGCCGGCAATGAGTCGTTCCGGGTGCACGCGAAAACTCCAGCCTGTCGCGTCGCCGTCTTGCGAGGCGGATATGGAGCCGGCACCACCGGCCTCATCAACAGCTCCAGCAATGCGAATGACATCACCATCCCAAGCTTCGTGCCGTTTGCCGAGGCTGCATATTTCCTCTTCGATGGCCACGGAAATCTCTCTGGCTCTTCCAGTGTGACATTTGGGGGGATTGTCTCTGCGGTGACGTTTACCGGCAGCTACACGGTGAACGCCAACTGCACCGGCAGCATGACCGTCGAAACGAGTGATGGAGACAGCGTGCACCGCAACCTCATCATTGTTGACGATGGCAAGGAGGTAGAGTTTGTGAGTACTGACCCGGGCGTCGTGATCGCCGGCTATCTCAAGAAACAACATGCCGACGGCGAATGATAATGCCGTCGCTGTACAATGCCTTCCCATGCTTGAATCTCGAAGGGAGATTTAGTCATGCGCAGATGGCCGCTGCTCGTTGTCTTCTCGCTCTTCTGTTGCGCTCTCGGCTTGACGCAGGACTTCAGCAAAGTCCAAATGAAGGTCACGAGAGTAGCTGGCAACGTTTACATGCTGGAGGGCGAGGGCGGCAACATCGGTGCGTCCGTGGGCGACGACGGGGTCGTCCTCGTCGATGACCAATACGCTCCACTGGCGGAGAAGATTCAGGCCGCGCTCAAAAGCATTACCGACAAACCGGTCAGGTTCATCATCAACACACACTTCCATCTCGACCACACCGACGCAAATGCCTACTTCCAGAAGCAAGGACCCATCATCGCCCACGACAACGTACGCAAGCGGCTGGAGAGTGGCGGAGTTGTCGGCAATGGCAGTTCGATACGTTTCGAGAGCAAACCTCAGCCAAAAGAGGCGCTACCCAGCATCACCTTCGACCATGACGTCACCGTGCATCTGAATGGAGAAGATATCCGCGCGCTGTACTTTCCGGCGGGCCACACCGACGGCGATTCCATCATCTTCTTCCCTAAGTCAAATGTCGTGCACATGGGAGACGACTTCTTAACCTACGGATTCCCCTTCATCGACATAGACAGTGGCGGCAGCATTGACGGCATGATCGATGCCATGGAGAAGGTAATCACAATGCTTCCCGCAGATGTAAAAGTGATTCCCGGCCATGGAGCGGTCGCCAGTTTGGACGATGTGAGAGCTTACTTGAAGATGCTGAATGAGACTCGCGAAGTGGTACAGAACGCTCTCCGGCAGGGCAAGACACTCGATCAGATGAAGCAGGCAAGGATCCTGCAGCCGTGGAAGAAGTACTCTTGGGATTTCATCACGGAAGATGTATATCTCGAGACGCTCTTCAATTCACTGACCGATCGTAAGAATGGCAAGTTCATCAAACACAACTGAAGCTGATTCTTCCCCGAACGCCAGAAAGTTCTAAATTCGTAACAAGGCAATGTTAAGCGTTCGCCCTGGCAAGGACATTCTGTTTTGTTCCGAAGATTCGTTTTACTACCCGAGGTTTTCGGGATTAGGTATTGAGAACAAAGGATAGTTCTTTGCGCAGGACGGCGAAAGGATTCAGTGGTACTTCAGTTCCCCAGTTCGCATTTCGTAACGCAGGAAAAGCTCTTGAACTGCTAACCCTGATTTCGTTATACTCGCCGGAAATTTAGAAGGTTCTCTTCCCCCCGGCACTCGGGCCCCTCAAACTCAGACGCACAATACTCTGGAGAAAGCATCTTTGCGTCCCCCGGCGCATGGATCTCGCCTCCAATTCAACAATCATCGCCACCAACGTCTAAGCACTTCAAAACTAAATTTCCGACGACCCATGGAGGCGTTATGAGTCCCTCAGCAACTTTGAAAGCAGAAGTCCGTTCGATGCCCACCCGGGAGGCGAGCCCTTTCACGCATTCCAGCCACGGCCAGCCATTGCGCGGCCTGATGCGCACCCCCGCATCCCCGCAATTTCAAGGACGCTTCGGCCGCATGTTCCGGTCGCTGCCGGCAGCGCACTACGGAAGAAACGATGTCGAGAGCCGCGCGAACCTGATGACGCTGGGCACGTTCATGACCGCGGATTTCGATCCGCCGAAAGATGGAGCCGATCCCGAGGAAAGCGCAATTCCAGCCCTCTACACATACTTTGGTCAGTTCGTCGATCACGACATCACGTTTGATCCCATGACGACCTTGATCAAGCACAGCGATCCGGATGCGTTGACGGATTTCCGCACGCCGGCCTTTGACCTGGACAACGTGTACGGGCGCGGACCTAATGATCAGCCCTACCTGTATGACAACGGTCCGAAGTTTCTGTTGGGAGACGCACTGGCGAATGGCGCTCCCGATCTGCCACGCAACAATGCGACTCCGAGCCGCGCGCTGATCGGGGATCCGAGGAATGACGAGAACAGCATCGTTTCGCAGTTCCAGGCGTTGATGCTTCGCTTTCACAACCGGTTGGTCGATGACAATTCGACATTGGATTTTCCTTCAATCCAGAGACTGGTTCGCTTTCACTACCAGTGGGTTGTCCTGCACGACTTCTTGCCGCGTATCGTCAGCGAGTCAGTGCTGAATGCGTTGAAGACGAACGGCAAGTTTGAGAAAGACAATCTCAAGTTCTTCCATTGGAAAAACGAACCATTTATGCCGGTGGAGTTTTCAGTTGCGGCGTATCGATTGGGGCATTCGATGATCCGTCCTGGATACCGGCTCAATGATGACGACACGACGCTGCTGCCGATCTTCCCAGTTCCTGCGCAGAACCTGCCGAACGGATTAACAGGGTTCCAGAAGATGGCGGCGAATCGGGGAATCGACTGGGGACGGTTCATTGACATTGATGTGCGTTCGTACGGCACGGACAATGCGAACGATGCGACGACGAAGAAACGGCTCCAATTCGCGTACCGAATCGATACTTCGCTGGTCAATCCTCTGTCGGGTTTACCTCCTGCTGTGGCGTCCGATCCGCCGCCGTCGTTGCCGCAACGAAACCTGATCCGGAGTTTTGAATTGGGATTGCCGAGCGGCCAACATGTGGCACGGGCGATGCACGTGACCCCTTTGAGTGACGACGATATCAAACTCGGCAAGGCAGTCGACGATCCGGACAACAGCGGCTCGGACCCGGATGTCAGGGGCTCGATTGCGTCCATTCCGGAGTTGCACGCCTTTCACGACAAATGCCCGCTGTGGACGTACATCCTGGCGGAGGCGTTCAACAACGTCACCACGGTTCAGATTCCAGTCACGGAGCAGAAACAAATCACGACTCCGCAACTTGGACCGGTGGGAGGGCGGATTGTTGCCGAAGTTTTCCTGGGAATGATGTTTGGCGACAACGATTCTCTGCTGCAGCAGGATCCCAACTGGCAGCCCACTCTCGCGAACGGCGGTCAATTCCTGCTGAAAGACCTGGTGAAATACGCCCTCGGACAGTAAGCCGAGCGGCGCAGATTACAGAAACGGCAAATCGAGGTCGTGGGATTTCTCGAAACGGGAGAGCTTATGTTCGCAATACTTCTCTTGTCGGCCGACAGTGCATTTGCGGGCGCGATACTGAGATGTTTCGGTATCGATCGGCGAAATCTCAACTATGCCTGCTGGACCATGGGAGTTTTGGATGGATCCGCACTTCTGCTCGGGTATGCGCTTCGCATCCTGAGTGGAATGCGGATCCACTCCGTTCCGGATTGGCTTTGGTTCTGTGGAACGGTGCTGCTTTCGGTCGCGTTGGCCAAGGCAGTTCGGAAATTTCCGCGAGTCACGATTCTCGCGTTTGCCGTTCTGTTCAGCCTTGACAACCTGCTCGCAGGAATGCGTTTTGAGAGCTTGGCCTCTGTCGTGTGGGCCGCGGCACTGACGGGGATATTTGCAACTCTATTCAGTCGCGCAGGGTTCGAAGCGGCATCCGTGGTGATCTCGAGCGTCAAGGTTCACCAGATTTCCAGGCCGATTCGCGC
>Ga0335080_10003867_pt1 | contig 15206 bp, 12 predicted proteins | sample Lox_Sample_34_FD_206720 | JGI IMG/M metagenome (GOLD analysis project Ga0335080, IMG submission 206720) | Soil microbial communities from Loxahatchee National Wildlife Refuge, Florida, United States - Lox_Sample_3.4 | ecosystem: Environmental > Terrestrial > Soil > Wetlands | place: USA... | reverse complement strand
CCGACCGAGCCGGTGGGGATGACGGCGACGGGGGCGACCTCGCCGTCGCGCCCGAGCTGCATGATCGCGCCCTTGCCGAACTGCTTCTCGATGGCAGCCACCGCGGCGGCCACCGCCTTCAGCTTCTCGCTCACCTTCCCCAAGGCCTCACCTCCATCCGGGGGTCGGCGAGCAAGAGACGGGCCGCGGGCACGCCGGGGAGGATGCGTGGGGGCCGTCCGCGGTGGCGGTCGGCGCGCCCGTGCGCCTGGACGGGGTTCACCCCGTGGGTCGCTCGCCGCGCGCGGGCTCGACGCCTGCCGGCAACCCGTCCGCGAGCGATGCGTGCAGGGTGACGACCGCCTCGCGGACGCGCCGCACCAGCTCGTCCCGCTGCTCCATCGGGAGGCCGGCCGTCGCAATCGGCGCGCCGAAGGCCAGGCGGACCACGCCGGGGCGGAACGGCCGGAGGTGCGCGGGCATGCATTCCCGCGAGCCGCGGATGGCGATCGGGACGATGGGAACCCCCGCCTGGAGAGCGAGGACGAAGGGTCCCTTCTTGAAGGGGAGGATGCTGCCGTCGCGCGAGCGCGTCCCCTCGGGGTAGGCGAGGAGCGAGATGCCGCCTCGCACGCGTTCGGCGGCGGCGTTCAGCGTCCCGACTGCCTGGGTGCTGTTGCTCCGGTCGACGAACACCATCCCGGTCCAGGACATGTACCAGCCGAGGAAGGGGACCTTGCGCAGGGTGTGCTTGGCGATGAAGCGGAGGTCCACCGGCAGCACCGCGAAGGCGGCGGGGATGTCCAGGGACGACTGGTGGTTCATCACGTAGATGGCCGGGCGATCGCTCGTCACCCCGGGGGCGCCCTCGACGCGGAGGTCGGCGCCGGCCAGCCGGAGCATCCCCGGGGCCCAGAAGCGCCGGGCGAACCGCAGGGGGAGCGCGGGGTCACGCCGGAGGGTGCCCAGAAGCAGGGCGGTGGAGATCCAGAAGACGGACCAGACCCCCATCCCGGCATAGCGGATCAAGCTGGTCAGGCGGTTCAGTCCCATCGGATGTCGAAGGCGTTGACTTCGGACCCCCTGGTTCGCACATCCGGGGCAGCGATGGAACCCGACCAGCGACCCCGGGTGGTGGTCGTCGGGGCCGGCTTCGCGGGCCTCGAGGCGGCCAAGATCCTCGGACGATCGAATGACGTCCGGGTGACAGTCGTGGACCGCCGGAACCACCACCTCTTCCAGCCCCTGGTCTACCAGGTGGCGACGGCGGTGCTGGATCCGAGCGACGTGGCGGCGCCGATCCGGGGCATCCTCCGGCGCGCGCGCAACACCGAGGTGGTGCTGGCCGAGGTCGCGTCGGTCGATCGGGAGCGGAGGACGCTGCGCTTCGCGGACGGCGGCTCGGTCGGGTACGACCACCTCATCGTCGCGGCGGGAGCCCAGGACAACTACTTCGGCCACGCCGAGTGGGCCGAGTACGCCCCGGGGATGAAGAGCATCGAGGATGCGCTCGAGGTGCGCCGCCGGGTGCTGTTCGCCTTCGAGGAGGCGGAGCGAGAGGAGGACGAGGCCCGCCGTCGTGCCTGGATGACGTTCGTCATCATCGGGGGTGGGCCCACGGGGGTGGAGCTGGCCGGTTCGCTCAGCGAGATCGCGCACCGGGCGCTGCCCAGGGATTTCCGCCGCATCGACACGCACTCGGTGCGCATCCTCCTGCTGGAGGGGATGGATCGGCTGCTCCCCGCGTACTCGGAGCACCTCAGCGCCCGCGCGAAGAGGGACCTCGAGCGGTTGCAGATCGACGTCCGGCTCGGGACGCGGGTGACGGGCATCGACGCCGACGGGGTGCTGGTGGGCGGCGAGCGGATCGCGGCCCGGACCGTGCTCTGGGGGGCGGGCGTGGCTCCCTCGCCGCTGGGGAAGCTGCTCGGGGGTGCGGTCAACCGGGCGGGGCAGGTCGAGGTCACGCCGGAGCTGAACCTGCCCGGGGACGCGCGCGTCTCGGTGGCGGGCGACCTGGCGGCGGTCGTCCAGGATGGCAAGCCCGTCCCGGGGCTGGCTCCGGCGGCGATGCAGATGGGGCGTGCGGCCGCTCGGAACGTGCTGCGCCGCGTGCACGGCAAGCCAGCGGAGCCTTTCCGTTACCTGGACAAGGGAGCGTTCGCGGTCATCGGTCGCGGGTCGGCGGTGGGCTCCATCTTCTCGAGGTTCGACGTGAGCGGCGTCGTCGCCTGGTTCATGTGGGCGACGGTCCACCTGCTGTACCTGGTGGGGTTCCGGAGCCGGATCGCGGTGATGTTCACCTGGCTCTACTCGTACCTGACCTGGCGGCGCATCGCGCGGTTGATCACCTTCACCCCGTGGCTGGAGCGGCGCGAGCGGGAGGCCCGGGCGGTCTCCGCCAGGAGCCCCGGAACGAGCGCGGTCTCCGCGCCGAAGGCGGTGGCAGTCAGCGCGACCCCGGAGCGTTGAGCCTCACGGGACGACGGCCCGCATCCTGCCGAGCGGGCTCGACGGGGCGGTGTGTCCGTCGAGCAGAGCGAGCAGCCAGTCCCGCCGGTCCATCACGCGGAAGTCCACCGCCAGCTGGACGTCGACGTCCTCGATGTCGCCGTGGCCCATGATGTCGGCACGCGTCCGGGCGAGCTTGAGGATGCGATCGTGCGCCCGGGCCGAGAGGCCGTACCGGTCCATCGCGTGCCGGAGCATCTCCTCGGCCAGGGGAGTGGTCTTGCAGTGCCTCCGCACGAGGCGAGGCGTCATCTGGGCGTTGCAGCGGACGCCTGCTTCGCCCCGGAAGCGTTCCTCCTGCCGCTGGCGCGCCGCCTGCACGCGGTCTCGGTAGTACGCGCTCGGTCTCTCGGGCAGGGCCGAGGCTGCGAGCCGGTACCCCTCCACGCGCCGGGTGAGGATGGTGATGTCGATCCGATCGAGGAGCGGCCCGCTCACCCTCGCGTGGTACTCGAGCACGCGGTTCCGCGGACAGGTGCAGCTCATCCCGGCGACCGCGAGTCGCCCGCAGGGGCAGGCGTTCATCGCAGCGACGAGCATCACCTGTGCGGGGTAGGTGACGTGGTGGTTGGCGCGGGCGATGTGGACGAAGCCGTCCTCGAGGGGTTGGCGCAGCACCTCCAGGACGTTCCGGCGGAACTCGGGGAACTCGTCGAGGAAGAGGACGCCGCGGTGGGCGAGGGACAGTTCCCCGGGGCGGCCCTGTGGTCCTCCTCCGACGAGCCCGGCGTCGGACACGGTGTGGTGGGGCGCGCGAAACGGCCGTTCGGTGAGGAGCGGCCGCGGTCCCGAGACGAGCCCGCTCACCGAGTAGATCTTCGTGACCTCGAGCGCCTCGTCGAAGGACATCAGCGGGAGGAGCCCGGGAAGACGGCGGGCGAGCATCGTCTTTCCGCTGCCGGGGGGGCCGCAGAGGAGGGCGTTGTGGCCGCCGGCGGCGGCGAGCTCGAGGGCGACCTTGATCTCGCCTTGTCCTCGGACATCGGACATGTCGAGCTCGCCGGGTGGCCGATCTCCCGTCGCCTGGTCACGCTGGAAGGGAGGGATGGGCGCCTCTCCGCTGACGTGGGCCACTGCCTCCGAGATCACGGCGACGGGGTAGACGTGGATGCGGTCGACGAGCGCCGCCTCGGGAGCGTTCACCGCCGGCACGAGCACTCCCTCGAATCCGCCGTCGCGCGCGGCCATGGCGAGGGGGAGGACGCCGCGGATTGGCTTGACGACTCCATCGAGCGAGAGCTCGCCGCCCATCACCCAGGGGCGGAGCAGCCCGCGCTTCAGGTGGCCGGCGGCCTCGAGCGCGGCCAGCGCGATGGGGAGCTCGAAGGCGGCCCCCTCCTTGCGGATGTCGGCGGGGGCGAGGTTCACGGTGATGCGTTTCTGGGGGAGGTCGTAGCCCGCGTTGCGGAGTGCGGAGATGACCCGGACCTTGCTCTCCTTGACGGCACCCTCGGGGAGGCCGACGACGTTGAAGTAGGGGAGGCCGATCGACATGTCGACCTCGACCTCGACGACGACGGCGTCGACTCCGATCAGCGCACCCGAGTGGGCCCGGGCGAGCCTGCTCGTTCCCATCCGGGAGGGCGTGAGCAAGCACGGTGCCGCCGGGCTGGCCCTGAGTGAAGCGGGAGACCGTCGCGTGGGTGGGACCGGAGTCCACCTGGGTGGAGTCAGCGGCTCGAGGCCGGGCATCGGAGCCGCTGCGCATCCCTGGAGCGCCGAGTGGCAGCTCGCGCGCGGCACGTCCCCGGACCGCCGCTGCCCCCTCGGGGCAAGCGTCCCGTCGATCCATCCGTCCCGCTCCTCGTGACGACGAGAACGGTCGCGCCGTCCGCCACGCCGCCGAGGCGTCTCAACGACAAGGCCGACCCCGGGGAGCTCCCGGAGCCGGCCTCGTGTCACGTCGCGATGCGGACTACTTCGAGCCGCCGGTCGCCGGCGCAGGCGGGGGGGGCGCGCCTGACGGTGCCGGAGCCCCACCCGGGGCAGCCGGGGTCCCCGGTGCCGTCTCGCCACCCGGCAGGATGCCCGCGACCGGCTCGGTCACCACGCCGAGGATGTACGCCCCGGCCGCCCGGGTCCAGTCCAGCGCCTGCACGACGCGCGGGTAGGGCGCCTTGTCGTCGGGGATGAAGAAGACGATCTTCTCCTCGTACGTCTTGGCGGCCAGGGCCCGCTTGATGCGCGTCTTGAACGCCTCGTCGTCCAGCTGCTCGCTGTTCAGCTTGATGGTGCCGTTCGGATCGATGGTCACCACCAGCTGATCCGGCGGGAGGTCTTCCTGAGGGATTTCCTTGGTGTCCTCGTCCGGGACGCGCACCTGGATGTCCTTCTCGAGCAGCGGCGTCACCACCATGAAGATGATGAGCAGCACCAGCACCACGTCGACCAGGGGGGTGACGTTGATGTCCGAGTTCGGGCGGCCCTCGTTGATCGCGTACTTCCGCTTCTTGTGAAGGTGGTACTTGGCACCGAGACTCATCTACTTCTCCTCCACGCCGAGCTTCACTGCCTTGGCATGGGAATCCTGCGCGTCCTTCAGGACCTTGCGCACGTCCCCGAAGGTGAGCGACTGGTCGCCCTTGACCAGGATCGGCTTCCAGCTCTCGGCGGACAGCTTCGAGGTGAGCTTCGCCTTGAGCTCTTCGTCGGTCACCTGATCCTTCTCCAGCCAGATCCTCTTGTCGGAGGTGATCGAGACGATCATCGGATCGGCCTCGGACCCCTCCGCATGCTCCTTCTTGGCGGCCACCGGCAGCTTCACGTCCTTGCCGCGCTGGAGCATGGGCGTGACCACCATGAAGATGATCAGGAGCACCAGCACAACGTCGACCAGGGGGGTGACGTTGATTGCCGAAATGGCCCCGCCCCTGCCCCCTGCCGTCATCGCCATGGCGAATCTCTCCTCTGGCCCAGGGTCTACCGGCCCGAGGCCGCGGCGGCGGTCGTGCTGGTCCCGGCCTGCTTGGCGACCAGGTCGAGGAACTCGTTGGACGACTCGCTGATGTCGACCGCGCGCGCGTCCACCCAGCCCTGGAGGTAGTTGTAGGCCATCACCGCGGGGATCGCGACCAGCAGACCGAAGGCGGTGGTGATCAACGCCTCGGCGATACCGGCGGACACGGTGCCGAGACCGCCCGAGCCCGTGAGCGCCATGGACTGGAAGGCGTTCACGATTCCCATCACGGTTCCGAGGAGACCGACGAACGGGGCGGTGGAGCCGACGGTGGCGAGCAGGCCGAGCCCGCGCTTCAGGCTCTGGACCTCGCGCTGGGCCTGCCGCTCGAGGGCGCGGGCCACGGACTCGACCTGGAGGTCCTTGTCCTTGTCGGTGCTCGCCCGGAGCGCGTTGAGCCCGGCGCCGATCACCCGGCCGAGGTGGCCGACCTTGTCGCCGATCTTCTGGCTGGCGACGGTCATCAGGTCGTTCTTCTGCAGGGTGTTCGCCATCTTCTCGGCGAAGTTGCGCGACTCGGTGCGCGACCTGTTGAAGACGATCAGCCGCTCGGCCATGACGACGAGCGACGCGACGGACATGACGCCCAGCACGGCGACGATGAGTCGCGCGAACAGGCCCATGTGGTGCCAAAGGTCAGTGAGAGTGAATTGCATGGTTGGTTGAAAGCGCCTCCCTGATGCGCCGGTGAAAAGCTTCCTGTTCGACCGAGGTTCTTACTCGGCCAGCCTGAGGTTGAAGTTGAAGACGTAGCTGACCTGCTGAGGCTTCCCCTGGAAGGTGACGGGGCTGTACCTCGCCTCGGCCAGCCAGGACAGCACCGCCTGCTCCATGTGTGGCAGCGGCTTGATGACCTGGCAGTTCTCCACCCGTCCCTCCGTGGTGATGACGCACTTGACGATCATCAGGCCCTGGATCCGGGCCTCGCGCGCCTCGCGGGTGTACTGCGGAGTCTTGGTGCCGTTGGGACCGGAGATGAGAACCGGCCGGGTCATCCCCTCGCCGAAGGAGAGGGTGGTGCTGCCGAGCTGACCACCGACCACACCGCCGACGACCCCGCCCACCACGCCGCCAGCGACACCGCCCTCGACGCCTTCGGGCTGGTCGTTGGGGTCGGCCTCCTTCGGCTTCTCCTGGGGCACTTCCTTCGGCTGGATGATCTTGTCCTTCGGGATCTTCTTGTGCTCGACGGTCTTCTTCGTCGACGAGGCCGGCGGCGGAGGAGGAGGCGGCGGCGGCGGCGCCACCTTCAGCACCACCGCGACGTCCTTGTCCTCCTTGGGGGGAGGCCGGGTCGAGAACCACAGGGCGAACCCGAGGAGGCCCACGTGGAGCAGCACCGACACGATGGCGCCTGATCCGAAGCGGGACTTCGGCGTGACGCCGCGGCCCAGCACTGAATCGAACATACGTCTGTTGTCTCCTGTAGCCGCCCTTTGAACGCCAGCGGGTGCGGCTCGGACCTGAGGTCTCCCCTGAAGCCGGAAACGGCGCGCCTACATCAAAACGGGGGACTTGTACAAGCCGTTCCTGGGCGGAACTCCACCGACGCGCAGTGAGCCTCTCGTGGGGACGGACCTTCGCACCGCCTCTCCCATGAGGAAAGCGGCAACGGCGTGTCTACCGAGATGATGCAAACTTCTATTGACAGGTCAGATGCGCCCCTAGGAGCATGCCGGGCTGCTTTCCCGCTTTCCGGCCACATTGGAGGGGTCTCGGTGAGTCAAAGACAGAAAGTCGTCTGGAGGAATGCGCGCGCAGGGCTGTTCGCACTCGGCCTGCTCTGCGGCTCCGTGGCGTTTGCGCAGGCCACCTCGGTGCTCACGGGCAACGTGGTGGATGCAGCCACGAAGGCTCCGGTCGCGGATGTGGTTGTCACGGCGACGTCTCCCAACCTGCAAGGCGAGCAGGTGGTGGTGACCGACGCGACAGGCCTCTACCGCGTCCCGCAGCTGCCGCCCGGTGTCTACACCCTGCGGTTCGAGAAGGAGAGCTACCGTCCATTCAGCCGGACGGCGATCGACGTCGCGGCCGACAAGCAGCTGCGTCTCAACGTCGAGCTGCTTCCCGAGACTGCCGGATCGGAGACCGTCACGGTGGTCGGCACTCCACCGACCATCGACGTCGGCTCGAGCACGACCGGTACCACCGTCAGTCAGGACTTCGTCCGGAACCTCGCGGTGTCGCGGCCAGGTGGCCTCGGCGGCGCGAACCGCTCCTTCGAGACCCTGGCCCTGGTCGCGCCTCAAGTGCAGAGCGACCTCTACGGCGTGGGAATCAACGGCACGACGTCTCCCGAGAACCTGTACCTCATCGACGGCCTGTCGGTGAACAACACCGGCTTCGGAACCAACGGGAGCCAGCTGACCTCCGAGTTCGTCGACGAGGTCAACGTCATCACCGGTGGCTACCTGCCCGAGTACGGCCGGACGACCGGCGGTGCAGTCAGTGCGACGACCAAGACCGGCGGTAACGAGTTCCACGGGTCGATCTGGGGCACGTTCACCCCCGGCTCGCTCACCGGCACCCCGGGAATCGTCCCCACGACCAGCCGCGTGATCAGCACCTCGCGTGAGCAGGGAAACTTCGGAGACATGGGCGCCACCCTCGGCGGCTACATCATCAAGGACCGCCTGTGGTTCTTCGCCGGTATCCAGTGGGCTGCCCAGCGTTACATCTTCCACCGGAGCTTCTCGTATCAGGACACCACCCAGTCCCCGGCGGCCTACGTCCCGATCGATAACTCGACCCAGACGCGGTTCGGCGACGAGCGGAGCTGGAACTACATCGGCAAGCTGACCTTCCTCATCAGCCAGGACCACCGCCTCAGCGTGACGGTGACAGGAACGCCCACCACCTCGGGCGGAGACGGCGCCTTCCCGGTCCGCACCACCTCCCAGACGCGCGGCGTCTTCGCGGCGGGCAACTGGGGCACCGGCGACTACAACACCTTCAACGTCAAGGCGAAGTTCAACTCCCTCGACATCGCCGGCGAGTACAACGGTAGCTTCCTCGACAAGAAGCTGCTCCTCGACATCCGCGGTGGCTGGCACCACCAGGGTGACGAGGACCTCCCCGGCGACGGGAGCGGTCTGGCCTACGACAACCGGTCGACGCTGGCCGGTACGCCGTCGGTCCGCCTGCCCTCGACCCCGGCCAACATCATCGACGTCGCCGCCAACCCCGAGCTTCCTGCCTCGGTGCTCACCGCCTGCGCCATCACCACCGGCCGGAACTGCAACGTCACCAACTGGTACGTGGGTGGGCCGCAGCTGCAGATGTACCAGGCCACCTTCGACAGCTACCAGGGCCGGGCGCTCCTCACCTATCTGCTCACCGGCGCCGGCCACCACGTGCTGAAGGCCGGCTTCGACGGCCAGGTCGCCACGTACGAGCGCAAGGAGTACTACCCGGGCGGCGCGCTGTACCGCTACGCGGGTGACTTCGGCGGTCCGGACGCCTACTACGACTACCGCCGGTACGGCATCATCAGCGGGGTCGACACCATCATCGACACCCCTCTCCTCGACGTGAACACCAAGTCCACCGTCCTCGGCGGGTTCGTGCAGGACAGCTGGTCGATCATGGACAAGGTCACCCTGAACCTGGGCCTGCGCTACGACAGCGAGCACATCAGCAACATCGCCGGCCGCACCGGCATCGCGCTGAACGACCAGTGGAGCCCGCGCATCGGCGTGGTCTACGACCCGACCCAGCAGGGCAAGAGCAAGCTGTATGCGAACTACGGCCGCTACTACGAGTACATCCCCCTCGACATCGCGGTCCGTTCGCTCTCCGGCGAGCAGACCATCGTCGGCTTCCACGCCTGCAACCCGCTGACGCAGTACCGGCAGGGGTGTGACGCCAACACCGTCGGAACCTCGGTCTTCGGCAACAACCCTGGAGCGCCGGCCTTCTACAACGGCGACCTCCTGGGGGCCTCGACCAAGTGGACCCCGGTCGGAAACGCGTTCTCGTCCTCGGTCGACCCGAACCTCAAGTCGCCCTCCAGCGACGAGTTCGTGGTCGGCGGTGAGTACGAGGTCCTGCCCAATGCCCGGGCGGGCCTCAGCTACACCCACCGCAACGTCGTGAACTGGGTCGAGGACATGTCGAACAACAACGCGGTGAGCTACTTCGTCGGTAACCCCGGCCAGGGCATCGCCACGAACTTCCCGAAGCCCGAGCGCAACTACGACGCGGTCACGGTCTCCTTCGTGAAGAACTTCTCGGACCTCTGGCTGGCGCAGATCAGCTACACCTGGTCCCGCCTCACCGGAAACATCGACGGCCTCTTCGTTCCTTCCAGCACCCAGCTGGACCCGAACATCAACGCCACGTTCGACCTGGTGAGCTTGCTCGGCAACGCCACCGGTCCTCTCAGCGGCGATGTGACCCACGCCATCAAGGCCTACCTGGCGAAGGAGTTCGCGATCACCCCGGTGCTCAGCATCACCGGCGGTGTCTCGTTCAACGCCTTCTCCGGTATCCCGATCAGCGCCCTCGGTACTCACCCGATCTACGGCGCCGGCTACGGGTACATCATCGAGCGCGGCAGCGCCGGACGGCTGCCGTGGAACACCTCGCTCGACCTGAACCTCGGCGTGAACTACCGGTTCACCAAGGACATGGTCCTGACCGGCCGGGTGGAGGCATTCAACGTGTTCAACTCGCAGCGGCCCACGACCGTCAGCGAGAACTACACGACCGCCACCATCTCGCCGATTCTCGGGGCGACCCAGGGGACAATCACCCAGACCTACCCGCAAGGGGCAGGCAATCCACCGATCGTGGCCGGCGGTGTCTGTACCAGCTCCGCCGTCTCCAGCTGCACTCCAGGCAACGGCTCCCTCCCCGTTCCGGTCGCAACCTCGAACGGAAGCGCCATCCGCGTGGGTCTGCCGAACACGGCGGGCAACCTCCAGTCCGCCCTCACCCTGCTGAACTGGGGCAAGCCGACCGCCTACCAGGCAGTCCGTCAGTTCCGGTTCAGCATCCGCCTGAGCTTCTAAGCCATGAACGCACAGCTCAAGAAACTCGAGATGACGACCATGACTCGGAAGATCCTCGTTGCAGTTCTCGGAATCGGCTCGCTCGCGCTCGGCGCCTGCAGCACGGCGGATCTGGCCCCCTGCCAGGTCCTTCCCTCGGTGCAGGGCGGCTACGTCCTGCACTTCGTCCGGTCGGGCAGCGCCGCCGCCGGATGCGACACGACCAACCCCGCGGAGTTCAGTGACGTCTGGGCCCTCAACAACGACTTCCCTGCGCAGCCGCAGGGGTCGCACGGAGGCCTCCAGATCGACTACCGCTCGGCGACCATGCCCACCGACCCGGCCATCTTCGGCTATGGCAAGTGGGACGCCGAGTTCACCGACAGCTCCGGCACCTGCACCATCCCGTCGCTGGATCCCATCACGGGTGACAGCAACGCTCTGGATGGGGCGACCACCAACACCATCACCTACGCCACCACCAAGATGAGCTTCCTGAGCGGTGCCGCTCCTCAGGGCGCTTCGTTCCAGGCCACGGTTCAGGTGACGGTGGGTGCGTGCTCGGCGAGCTACGCGGTGACCGCGCTCTCGCCCATGGTGGGCTGCAACGTGGAGAAGGACTGCGATCCGACGGGGAACACCGGTCCCGCTCCGTGGAGCGGACTCCCTCCGAAGATCTTCCCGTTCTACGCCACGGGCTGCTTCCTGGCGCCGGCCCATCCGTGGGTCGCCGGGGCGGTGGCCTTCTGGAATCTCGGCGGGGTGACCACGGTGAACGGCATCTGCTTCCTCCGGAACGCCTACCCGAGCACCGAGGGCTGGGACCCGAACGCCGGGCTCCCGTAGCCTGACGCCTTCCTGAATCGGGAGCCCCGGGGAGCCACTGGTTCCCCGGGGCTTCTTCTTTGCGGGTCGGGGGAGGGTGGACCGGCGGCCGACACCCGCGTTACCCCTTGGGGGCCGTGCCGACCGTCCACGCGCTCCACGAGCAGAGGCGCCAGCTCCTGGCCGCCGAGCAGGGGACCCTCCACAAGGTGGGGTCCCTGCCGGTCGCCCTCTGCTACCCGAGCCCCTACCACGTGGGGATGAGCTCGCTCGGCTTCCAGACCATCTACCGCGAGATCCACCGCCACCCGGGCGCCTCGGCCGAGCGGGCCTTCCTTCCCGACGACGTCGACGCCTTCCGGGCCAGCCGCTCCTCGGCCTTCACGCTCGAGTCCGGGACCCCGCTCGGGAACTTCCCGGTCCTCGCCTTCTCGGTCGCCTACGAGCTGGAGCTGCCGGGCCTCTTCACGCTCCTCCAGCTCGCCGGCGTCCCCCTCCTCGCCTCCGAGCGCGACGCCCGTGCCCCGCTCGTCGTCGCCGGAGGGCCGCTGACCTTCTCCAACCCCGAGCCGCTCGAGCCCTTCGTCGACGTCCTCGTCCAGGGCGAGGCCGACGACCTGGTGCACACCCTCCTCGATGGGCTCTCACAGGGCCACTCCCGCCCGGCGCTGCTCGACCTCCTCGCGCGGACACCCGGTTTCCGGGTTCCCGGCCGCGGAGGGCCGAGCCTCTTCGTCGCCCGGGCGGCCGACGACCGGCTGCCGGCGCGCTCGCAGATCCTCACCCCCCACACCGAGCTCTCCTCGATGTTCCTCGTCGAGCCGGAGCGGGGCTGCAGCCGCGGCTGCCACTACTGCGTGATGCGGCGGACCACGAACGGAGGCATGCGCACCGTCCCCCCCGAACGGGTCCTGGAGCTCGTCCCGGACGCCGCCCGGAAGGTCGGGCTCGTCGGCGCGGCGGTCACCGACCACCCGCGCATCGTCGAGCTCCTCGCGGCCCTCGTGCGCTCGGGCCGCCAGGTGGGCGTCTCGTCGCTGCGGGCCGACCGGCTGAGCCAGGAGCTGGTGAGCCTCCTCCGCGAGGGCGGGGCGCGCACGCTCACCGTGGCCTCGGACGGGGCAAGCCAGCGCCTCCGCGACCTGGTGGACCGGAAACACTCCGAGGAACAGCTCGTCCGGGCGGCGCAGTACGCCGCCAGCGCAGGGATGGAGCGGCTCAAGGTCTACGCGATGGTTGGGCTTCCCACCGAGACCGAGGCCGACATCGACGAGCTGGTGCGCTTCACCCGCGAGCTGGCCGGGTACCTGCCGGTGGCGCTCGGGGTGTCCCCCTTCGTCTCCAAGCGCCACACCCCGCTCGACGGCGCTCCGTTCGCCGGCATCCGGGAGGTGGACGGCCGGCTGGACCGGCTGCGCCGCGGCCTCCAGGGCAAGGCGGAGGTGCGGCCGACTTCCGGACGCTGGGCGTGGGTCGAGTACATGCTCGCCCAGTGCGGCCCGGAGGCCGGCCTCGCGGCGATGGATGCCTGGGCTGCCGGCGGCACGTTCGGGGCCTGGAAGCGCGCCTTCGCCGCCCGCGAGTGCCGCCCCGCGCTCAGGGCCCGGACCTCGGACGGGCGGCGGGTGCCGACGGTGTGGCCCACGCTCGAGGCGACCGGCTGAGATCCCCCGCCGCCGTCAGGGCGCGGCGGAGAAGAAGCGCCACGCCTCCGCGCCGGCCCAGGCGGGAACCTCGTGCATGCCGTCCCAAACGCACCAGTCGAGCGGCTTGCTGCAGCCTGCGTAGGTCACGCACTCGGCGCTGTCAGGGCTGCTGGTGGTGCCGCAATGGTTCCGCTGGCGCACGTCGTCCCGGGTGGCCAGGCCCGAGGGGAAGTCGATGGTCGGGTCCTGGGTACCGTGGATGAGGATGGTGGAGACCGGGGCCTTGCAGCAGGCGGTGTCGAAACGGTCGGACGTGCCGGCGACCGAGGCGACGGCCCGGAAGGTGGGACCCTCGTTGCAGGCCATGTAGAGGGTGAAGACCGCGCCAGCGCTGAAGCCCGCGAGGTCGATCTGCCCCGGATCGATGCAGTAGCGGCGGGCGAGCTCGCCGAGCAGCCGGTCCAGTGCGAGGCCATCCGCAGAGCTCGGGCCGATGTCCCAGGTGCCCTGCAGGGCGTTCGGGTAGACGAAGATCGCCCCGCCGTCCGCCGGACCCTCGAGCTGGAAGTCCTGCCGGATGAATGTGCCGAATCCGCCCGCGCCATGGAAGACCACCACCACCGGCAGGGCGACGCCGGCGTCCACGGGAGGCACCACCAGAACCCCGCCCTTGGCCCAGAGGCCCTCCGTCCGGAGGTCGAGAACGCCGGCGTCCCCGGAGCGCGAGGCGCAGCCGGGAATGGGGAGGGGGAACCCGTTCACGAACACGCCGCCGTCGGCGGGGACGAAGCAGACCTGGTCGATGGGCGGAGGCTGGACCAGGTCCGGCCCGGAGGAGCACCCCCAGAGGACGACGGAGGCGAGCAGAAGGGGCCTCATCGCGGCTCCCGGAAATATCACCTTCCCCCCGCCCCTGGACGCCGGCTGCGGCGAACCGGGGTGGCCAGTCCGCGGTCCGGTACCCCGAGCGGAACCCGCTGCGCGGAGCCCACCTCGGCGAGGACGCGCCGAGCCGGGACCAGCGCGCCGACCGTGGTGTAGCCGCCGCTCCCCACCCGGGTGCGGGCATGGCGGAGCGGGAACTCGGCCGCCCGAGGCAGGAACCAGGCGCGGAGGTCGGGCAGCGGTAAGAGGTGAAGCTCCCGCCGGTCGAGGAAGACGTAGGCCAGCAGATCGGCCCGGCTGTAGAGGAAGCAGCCCGGGGTGTCCTTCTCGAGGTTGGAGACCAGCTCGAGGAAGTAGGTGCCCCGGCGGCCCTGGCGGTCGCCCTTCACCTCGACGCCGAGCACCTCGCCCCCCGGCTGCTCCCAGAGCAGGTCCACGCCGCGGTGCTGGAACCTCGGGTCCTCCTGGACGTCGTGGAGGCGCGACCCGGCGACCTCCTCGAGGAGATGGGCGTGGACCAGCTGCACGGCCCGCGTGGCCGCGTGCTGCACCGCGCTCAGCGTGTACGCATGCCGGGTCACGTCCAGGCCCTCCTCCGGCCGGTGGCCGGGCGGCCAGACACAAAAAAGTGGCTCTTTCCGCAGGATTGCAACATGCCAACGCGCGTTGACTCGTCCTCCCCACTTCCGGGATGGTTCGGCCTTTCAGTCGCGAGGGAGGGGATGTGGTGAAAACCGCTCGCAGTGGATTCTTTTCTCATGCAACGACCGTCGTCGGGTGGCTGATCCTATCCGTGGGGGGCGTCGCGCACGCCCAGGCGCTGACCTCGGTGCTGACCGGAACGGTCACCGACGCCTCGACGAAGGCCCCGGTCGCGGACGTGGTGGTCACGGCGACCTCGCCCGCGATGCAGGGCGAGCAGGTGGTGGTCACCGACAGCAGCGGTCTCTACCGCGTCCCGCAGCTGCCGCCGGGCTCGTACACCCTCCGGTTCGAGAAGGAGAGCTACCGGCCCTTCACCCGGACCGGCATCGACGTCGCCGCCGACCGCACCCTCCGCTACAACGCCGAGCTGCTCCCGGAGACCGCCGGCGCCGAGACCATCACCGTGGTCGGCACGGCGCCGACCATCGACGTGGGCTCGTCCACGCTCGGGGCCACGGTCTCCCAGGACTTCCAGAAGAACCTCGCCCTCGCCAGGCCCGGTGGCCTCGGCGGCGCGAACCGCTCCTTCGACTCGCTGGCCACGGTCGCCCCCGAGGCGAGCGCCGACGTCTACGGCGTGGGGATCAGCGGGGCCACCTCGCCCGAGAACCAGTACCTGATCGACGGCCTCTCGGTGAACAACCCCGCCTACGGCGTGCTGGGAACCCCGCTCACCGCCGAGTTCGTGGACGAGGTGAACGTCGTCAC
>Ga0335080_10003866_pt1 | contig 15207 bp, 9 predicted proteins | sample Lox_Sample_34_FD_206720 | JGI IMG/M metagenome (GOLD analysis project Ga0335080, IMG submission 206720) | Soil microbial communities from Loxahatchee National Wildlife Refuge, Florida, United States - Lox_Sample_3.4 | ecosystem: Environmental > Terrestrial > Soil > Wetlands | place: USA: Florida... | reverse complement strand
CACCATCGGCCGCGTGGCCCGCAATTCGCAGCCTTACATCGAGCAGGTCTTCATCCGTCGTTCGGCCGGCATGGACCAGGCTGCGTTTGAGCGCAAGCTTTACGTCCTGCAGAAGACGTCCGCGGCGGAAGTCGCCAACACCGACCTGAAAGAGAAGGAGCTTTTCTATGTTCCTTCCTTCTCTTCGCGGACCATCGTTTACAAAGGCCTGCTACTCGCGCCGCAGATTCCGCGCTTCTACAAGGAGCTCTCCGATCCCGAAGTGACCAGCGCCATCTGCATGGTGCATCAGCGCTTTTCTACGAACACGTTTCCGAGCTGGCAGCTGGCGCATCCCTATCGCTACATCTGTCACAACGGCGAAATCAACACGCTTCGCGGCAACATGAACTGGATGTACGCGCGCCAGTCCGTGCTCGCGTCTCCGCTTTTCGGCAAGGACATCCGGAAGCTGCTGCCGATCATCGCTCCCGGCGGCAGCGATTCCGCCATGCTCGACAACGCCGTTCAATTGCTCACGCTCGGCGGACGCTCGCTCGACCACGTGATGTCCATGCTGATTCCCGAAGCGTGGGACAACGCCCCGGAAATGCCTCCGGATGTAAAAGCCTTCTACGAATACCACGCATCGCTGATGGAGCCGTGGGATGGTCCGGCTGCTGTCGCGTTTACCGATGGGCGCGTGGTCGGCGCGAAGCTTGACCGCAACGGATTGCGCCCCGGGCGCTATGTCGTCACCGCGGACGGCCTGGTCATCATGGGCTCCGAAGCCGGCGTGCTGCCCGTGAAACCCGAGGAAGTCCGCATGAAGGGCCGCCTCGCGCCCGGCCGGATGCTGCTTGTCGATACAGAACAGAAGCGCCTGATCTCGGACGAGGAAATCAAGAAACATCTCGCCGCGCGCCAGCCCTATGCGCAATGGCTGAAAGAGAATCAGATCACTCTCGACGACCTGCCGGCTCCCAGTAATGTCCAGCCCACCAATCACGAAACGATACTGGTGCGCCAGCGTGCTTTCGGCTACTCCGATGAAGATCTGAGAGCGATTCTCGAACCCTCGGCGCTCAAGGGCGAAGAACCCGTCGGCTCCATGGGTATCGACACGCCGCTCGCTTGCCTTTCCGATAAGCCGCAGCTGCTCTTCAACTATTTCAAGCAGACCTTCGCGCAGGTCACCAACCCCGCGATCGACCCGATCCGCGAGGATCTGGTCATGTCGCTCAACAGCTATATCGGGCGCGAAGGCAATCTGCTCGACGAAACTCCCAAGCAGTGCCACACCCTCAAGCTGCGTCATCCGATTATTTCCAACTGGCGCCTGGAAAAACTCCGCTGCGTGAACTGGGGCGACTTCCAGGCCACCACGCTTTCGGCGCTCTTCCCGGTGAAGCTCGGCGAACACGAGCTGGCCATCGCGGTCGAAACGCTCTGCATGCGCGCGTCCGCAGCGGTCAAGCAGGGCAATACGCTCATCATCCTTTCCGATCGCGGCACCGACGCGGACCACGCGCCGATCCCCAGCCTTCTGGCTCTTTCCGCCGTGCACAATCACCTGATCCGCGAAAAGACGCGCAACCAGGTCGCCCTGATCGTCGAGTCCGGCGAACCCCGCGAAATCATGCATTTCGCGCTGTTGCTCGGCTACGGCGCCAGCGCCGTGAATCCCTACCTCGCCATCGAGACGCTCGAAAGCCTCTACCGGCAGGGCCACTTCCCTGCCGACTACTCATGGGACAAGGTTTTCAAGAGCTATATGAAGGCAACGGACAAGGGCTTGCTAAAAACGTTCTCGAAAATGGGCATCTCAACCCTGCAAAGCTACCAGGGCGCCCAGATTTTCGAGGCCGTCGGCTTGAACAAGTCGTTCGTGGACCGCTACTTTACCGGCACGAGCTCGCGCATCGAGGGCGTGGACATCGAAATCATCGCCCGCGAATCGCTGATGAACCACGCTTTCGCCATGCGGCCCGCCGGCGAATCGGAAACCGAGCTTCGAGTCGGCGGCGAGTATCAGTATCGCGTCCGCGGCGAACGCCACTTGCTGAATCCCACGACGATCAGCAAGCTGCAGCACGCCGTCCGTCAGGCAAGCTTCCCGACGTTCGAGGAGTTCGCGAAGACCGTGGACCAGCAGAATCGCGACCTGCTCATGCTGCGCGGCATGTTCGATTTCAAACCGAGCAACGGCGGAGCAGTGCCGCTCGATGACGTCGAGCCCGCTTCGGAAATCGTGAAGCGCTTCGCCACCGGCGCCATGTCCTTCGGCTCGATCAGCAAGGAAGCGCACGAGACCCTCGCCATCGCCATGAACCGCATGGGCGGGCGCTCCAACACCGGCGAAGGCGGAGAGGACGAAGCGCGCTTCCAGCCCGACTCGAACGGCGATCTCCGCCGCAGCGCCATCAAGCAGGTTGCCTCCGCGCGCTTCGGCGTCACCACGAACTATCTCGTCAACGCCGACGACTTGCAGATCAAGATTTCACAGGGCGCGAAGCCCGGCGAAGGCGGCCAACTCCCGGGCCACAAAGTCGATGCCATCATCGCCAAAGTGCGCCACTCGATTCCCGGCGTGGGATTGATTTCGCCGCCCCCGCACCACGACATCTATTCGATCGAGGATCTCGCGCAATTGATCCACGACCTGAAGAATGCGAATCCCCGCGCCCGCATCTCCGTGAAGCTCGTCGCCGAAACCGGCGTCGGGACCGTCGCTGCGGGCGTCGCCAAAGCTCACGCGGACGTGATTCTTATCAGCGGCTACGACGGCGGCACAGGCGCTTCGCCGATCAGCTCCATCCGCCACGCGGGAATCCCCTGGGAGCTCGGCCTGTCCGAAACCCAGCAGGTTCTGGTGCTCAACGATCTCCGCAGCCGCGTGCGCCTGCAGGTGGACGGCAAGCTGCAGACCGGCCGGGACGTAGCCATCGCCGCGCTGCTCGGCGCAGAGGAATTTGGCTTCTCCACGACGCCGCTGATCACCATGGGCTGCATCATGATGCGCAAGTGCCACTTGAACACCTGCCCGGTCGGCATCGCCACGCAGGATCCCGAGCTGCGCAAGAAATTCCAGGGCACGCCCGAAAACGTGGTCAACTTCTTCTTCTACGTCGCGGAAGACCTGCGCCGCCACATGGCCCACCTCGGATTCCGCACGGTCGACGAAATGATCGGCCGGGTCGATTGCCTCGTCCAGCGCGAGGACATCACGCACTGGAAAGCCAGGAAAATCGACTTGTCCGCCGTCCTCTACAACCCGCCCATGCCCGGCCACGTAGGCCGTCGCTGCATGCAGGCGCAGGATCATGGCCTCGAGCAGGCGCTCGACTATAAATTGATCGAGATGACGCACGAGTCGCTCGAAAATCACGCGCCCGTCACGCTCAGCATGCCGATCCGCAACATTCACCGCACCGTCGGCACCATGTTGAGCGGTGAAATCGCCCGCCGCTACGGCTCGGCAGGCCTCCCGGACGACACAATCAAGGTCCAGTTCACCGGCTGCGCCGGCCAGAGCTTCGGCGCGTTCCTGGCCAAAGGCGTCACATTGGCGCTGGAAGGCGACGCCAACGACTACGTCGGCAAGGGCCTATCGGGCGGCAGGCTGGTGATCTATCACCCGCGCAAGTCGGAGTTCGTGCCCGAGGAAAACATCCTCATTGGCAACGTCTGCCTGTATGGCGCCACCAGTGGTGAGGCGTTCTTCGCGGGCATGGCCGGGGAGCGCTTCGCCGTCCGTAACTCCGGCGCCACAGCCGTGGTCGAGGGGGTGGGCGACCACGGCTGTGAGTACATGACTAACGGTCTCGTGGTGGTGCTCGGCCGAACCGGGCGTAACTTCGCTGCCGGCATGACGGGCGGAATCGCCTACGTCCTCGACCAGTTCGGCGACTTTCCGTCGTTGCGCTGCAACCGCGCGGAAGTCGATCTCGAGCCGGTTACGGACCAGAAGGACATCGACCGCCTCTACGAGCTGATCGCGCGCCACGCGGAGTTGACCGCCAGCACGCAGGCGAAATGGATCGTCGAGAACTGGGAAGTCACCTTGCCAAAGTTTGTGAAGGTCTTCCCGCACGAGTTCAAGCGCGTGCTCGGGATTCCGCGCGTGGCTCCCGGTGTCCTCGCCGCGCATGCCGGCAAACAGTCCGGCGGGCAGGTGATCCGTGGGTAAGGTCACCGGTTTCAAGGAATACGGCCGGGAGGCGCCCGCGCGCCGCCCCGTTCCCGAGCGCGTAAAGGACTACCTCGAGGTCTATCTCCCGTACCCGGACGAGAAAGTCCGCACCCAGGCCGCGCGCTGCATGGATTGCGGCATCCCTTTCTGCCACACGGGATGTCCGGTCAACAACATCATTCCGGACTGGAACGACCTCGTCTATCGCGACGAGTGGAAAGACGCGATTCGCGTCCTGCACTCGACGAACAATTTCCCGGAGTTTACCGGCCGCATCTGCCCGGCGCCTTGCGAAGCCGCCTGCGTCCTTGGAATCAACGAGCCTCCGGTTACGATCAAAGTGATCGAGAAAACCATCGTCGATCACGCCTGGAAAGAAGGCTGGATCAAGCCTGAGCCTCCGAAGACGCGCACCGGCAAGCGCGTCGCCGTCGTGGGTTCCGGCCCTGCCGGTCTCGCGGCCTCTCAGCAACTGAACCGCGCCGGCCACCTGGTCGAGCTCTTCGAGAAAGCCGACCGCATCGGCGGACTGCTGCGGTACGGCATTCCTGATTTCAAGATGGAGAAGCACGTCCTCGACCGCCGTCTCGAGCAGATGGCGTCCGAGGGCGTCATTTTTCGCGCGAACGCGCACGTAGGCGCCGATATTCCCGCTGCCGACCTTCGCGACCAGTTCGACGCTGTGCTTCTTACCGGAGGCGCCGAGCACCCGCGCGACCTCAACGTCCCCGGCCGCGAACTTAAGGGCATTCACTTCGCCATGGACTACCTCCCGCAACAGAACAAGCTTGTGGCCGGCGATTCCGTGCCCGATCAGATCCTCGCCACCGGCAAACGAGTGGTGATCATCGGCGGGGGTGACACCGGCGCGGACTGCCTCGGCACTTGCCACCGCCAGAACGCCAAATCCGTTCTGCAGTTCGAGATCATGCCCATGCCGCCTGCCGAGCGCGCCGCCAGCACGCCCTGGCCTCTCTGGCCGCTCCAGCTGCGAACGGAAAGCGCTCACGAAGAGGGCGGCACGCGGGACTGGGCGGCGAACACCGTGAAGTTCAGCGGCGACAAAAACGGAAATGTCAGCAAGATTCACGCCGTCCGCGTGGGCCCGCCGCCGAAATTCGAGGCCATCCCGGGCAGCGAATTCACCATCGATGCCGACCTCGTCCTGCTGGCCATGGGTTTCACCGGGCCGGTGAAAAAAGGGATGCTCGAGCAGTTCGGCGTGCACCTGGACGCGCGCGGCAACGTGGCCACCAACGGAAGCTACATGAGTTCAGTTCCGGGAATCTTCGCCGCCGGCGACATGCGCCGCGGCCAATCGCTCGTCGTCTGGGCCATTTCCGAAGGCCGCAGCGCCGCGCAAGCCGTCGGCGACTACCTCCGTGGCTCCCGCGCCTAGGCTACTTCAGAATCCAGTTACCTGTTTTCTCGATGAACCGGAATGCGTACTGCGTCGGCTCGCCTTCGCGTACGTCCGTCCGGACGCAACGCGCCCTGGCCACCTTCTGGCGCCCATTTTTCGCCAGAAATACCTCGACAACCGAGTCCTTCTGGAACGCCGTTGCGCTCGTGCACATGAATCCGCTCAAGCTGACGTTTTCCGTCGTGGCTGTCTCCTCGAACACCGCGCCGTTGCCGTTCGATCCGCACAGTTTCAGCGGAATTCTCAGCCGCACGCGCACTTCGCTTCGCGGCGTCATCGTATGCCGCTTGATCGTAGCCAGGCGGGACCTGAGCGCATCGAAATCAATTGGTTTGGTGAAAAAAGCGGAAGCGCCCAGAGTCGCGCAGGCTTCTTTGGCAGCGTCGGTCAGCGCGCCGCTGATCACCAGGATTGGGACCAGATTCGTCTGGCTGAACGAATGGAACGTCCGGCACAAATCCAGCCCGGAAAACTTCGGCATGTGCAGGTCCAGAAGAATGGCATCCGGCTTGTGCTCCATCGCCAGCGCCAGCGCTTCCTCCGCATCGGCTGTGTCGATGATTTCGTAATCGTCGCCCAGATTCAGCCGGAAGAGCTTCCGGATCGCCTCGTCATCGTCCACAAACAGCAGTCTTCGCAATCGACAACTCTCCTCAGCGAGCTCGAATCGGTTCTCCGGCCGCTGCTTCGGGGGATTCCGCTTGGAACGATCCACCCGAGTCGAGGACTTCCCGCACTTTTTGGAGCAAGCCTTCTTCGGTGAAGGGCTTCTGCAGCAAGTAGGTCCCGGGCTCGAGTACGCCGTGTTCGGCTACGGCGCTGTAGGTGTAGCCTGACATGTAAAGAACCTTCAATCCGGGGCGCGACCGCAACAGTTGATCCGCCAGAGCCCGTCCGCTCATCCCCGGCATGATCACGTCCGTCAGTAGCAAGTCGATTCTTCCGTGGACGTCTTCCGCAGCCTTCAGGGCGGCGGCGCCGCTTTCCGCGGTCAGGACCAGGTATCCGCTCTGCTCCAGCAGCGAGCGCGTCAGCGTCCGTAGGGCGTCCGCGTCTTCGACCAGCAGTACGGTCTCCGTGCCTCCGGGCGTCGGTGTATGCGGTTCCACGGCAGCGCTTTCATGCCTTTCCGCGGCGGCCTGCGGCAGATACACGCGAAACGAGCTGCCCTTCCCTAACTTGCTGTCCACCCAGATATACCCGCCGCTTTGCTTCACCACGCCGTAGACCGTCGCCAGTCCCAGCCCCGTTCCCTTTCCCGGCTCCTTCGTGGTGAAGAATGGCTCGAAAATGTGCGCCAGGGTCTCCGTGCTCATTCCCGCGCCCGTATCCGTTACGGAGAGGACCACGAATCGACCCATCCGCGAGCCGGGGTGATCGTTCGCGAACGCTTCGTCCAGGTTCACGTTTGCAGTGGCAATTTCTAGCTTTCCGCCCTTCGCCATCGCGTCCCGCGCGTTCACCGCCAGGTTCATCACCACTTGCTCGATCTGGCTCTGATCGGCCAGCACGCTCGCGAGTTCGCGGTCGAGTTGCAGCACCAGTTCGATGTCCTCGCCGATCAGCCTTTGCAGCATCTTTCCCGTGTCTGCGAGCAGCGTGTTGAGATTCAGGACTGTGGGTGCCAGCACCTGCTGCCGGCTGAACGCCAGCAGTTGCCGTGTCAGCGACGCCGCGCGTTGCCCTGCCTTTTCGATTTCTTCCGCATGGTCTCGAAGCGGGTTTTCCGGAGTCAGCCGTTTCTTGAGCACTTGGCTGTATCCGATGATTACGCCCAGCAGGTTATTGAAGTCGTGCGCCACGCCGCCCGAAAGCCGCCCGATTGCTTCCATCTTCTGCGCCACTTGCAGCTGCCGCTCCAGCGTTCGCTTCTCGGTCTCGTCCTCGGCGAAAGCCTCCACGCAAGCCCCTTCGTCGCCCGGCCCCTTGACCAAGATTCCGCTGCAACGCAGTGTCGTGACGCTGCCGTCCTTGCGCTTCGATTCGATCTCGAAGCCGTTGAAGCTTTTCTGCTTCGCAAGCTGCTCGAAAATCCGCCCAAGGTCGGCTGGATTGCTGAACAAATCCCCCGACAGGTTCCGGCCGAGGAGCTCGCCTTGAGAGTCGTAGCCCAGCATCTTCTGCAGGGCCGGATTCACGCGCAGTAGCTTTCCAGAAGAGGTGGCCAGAAAAATTCCGTACGGCGCGTTCTCGACCACGGACCGAAAGCTGGCTTCGGACTCCCTGAGCGCCTCGGTGGCCCTCTTTCGCTCCGTCATATCCCGATTCACAATGACCAGCTTGTCCGGCACTCCCTTCGCATCCTTTATGACGCTCGACCTGGACTCGAAGACCCGCCACGACCCGTCCTTGTGCCGGATGCGGTATTCCAGCGACTCCCCGATTCCTGTCGCGCGCGCCTGATCCGCGGCCCTCTTCACTCGGTGACGGTCGAGCGGATGCACCTGTTCGAGCGACGACGACCCTTTCAACTCTTCCGGCGAATACCCCAATACCCTCTGATAGGCCATGCTGTTGTAGATTCGCCTTCCGTTCATGTCCACGACCGCGATCATGTCCGCGGCGTTCTCGCTGATTAGCCGGAACAGCTCCTCACGCTCCGACAGCCGCCTTCGGATGCGCTGAATCTGCAGCTGCTGGTAGACCGTGTAGCAGTCGAAAACCAGCACCAACCCGATCAGCCCCCGAACAGCCAGCCGCATCGACACGCCGTAGAAGAAGTCCGGCGAGCTCCAGTTTTGCGGCAGAATGAACGAGCCGATTCCCGCGGCCAGCAGGACCATCACCGCAATGGCTGTAGCCCAAAGCCACCATTCTTGCCGTTCGATCTTGCGAAACCTGGCGGCTGGCGCCGAGTAGGCGTCGGTTTTCGCGCCGCTCCTTTCATTTGTTTCGCCTCGCGGAGGCTCGTGGGCCGAGCGCGGTACGCCCGGTTTTTCTTCCGTGGTCACAGTTGCCTTCATCAATCGCCCCAGCCAAGAAACCTGCGGTACGTACTGCCCCACGCAAGTTGGCAGCCATCGCTGAATGCCTGATCGCTTCGTAAGTGCCTGAGGAAGTTGATCGGCCGGAACTCCGTGTCACTTCAAGTCGATATGGTGAGGTTCACAACGGTCCAGGCACTGCGGGTAGATTAGAAACTTCTAGTCTGGGAGGCCCACCTGTGCGATCAAAGAGTGGGTACTACCGTTTGCTCTGCAGTTGGTGATACCCGAATCGCTTCCGCGCTTCGTCCAGCCGCATGCCCTCGCGCACGCTCTTGCGAATCGCATCTTCCGCTTCGGCGATGCCCTCGGCTATGGACAGCACCTCGGCCTCGTGCTGTCGCGCAATCGCCACCACGCCGTCCGCATCGCCGCGCAGGATGTCGCCCGGCGCCACGCGCGCGTCTCCGATGTTGGCCGCGATCTGGGTAGCATCCAGCTGCACGCGGTCTTTCCCGGTACGCATCGAATAACTCTTGCTGAACACGGGATACCCGAGTTCCATGCACAGCGCCGTGTCGCGGCACGCCCCGTCGATCACCGTCCCCGCGATTCCCCGCCGGTGTGCGATTTCCGTAAGGATATCGCCCCACACCGTCGCATTCTCTCGCCCGCCGTTGTCGATCGCGATCACCGAGCCCGGCGCCACATCATCGATGAAGTCGCCCACCGTACCTGCCGGCTTCCCCACCGGCCGGTACAGCATGGTGAACGCCCGCCCCGTCATGCGAAAGCGCGGGTCGCGTGGCTTGATGTTCAGGCACTGCCCCGGGATCCCCAGCCGGTCGAGCGCGTCGCTGATCGTCGCCGTGTCCAGCTTACTCGCGCGCTCCACCGCTGCATCTGAAGTCGGATGTGCCAAAGTCTGCTCCGGCTGGATTCCGCTAGCTTCTCAGCATGTTCTCGTAGTTCGCGCCCATCACTTCCGTGATCGGCTTCCCCTCGCGCAGCGCCGCCGCCATCGCCGCTTCCCGCGCGAAAATCTCCTCCGCCACCTTCAGCACGCGTTCGATAGTCTCCGACGCGATGAAAACCACGCCGCTGCCGTCCGCGATCACATAGTCGCCCGGCTTCACGGCCACTCCCCCCGCCGTGATCGGACCGCCCGTGGCCAGTTCCACCAACCGCCCGCGCGCCGTATGCGTCGTTACGCTCGTGCCGAAGACCGGGAAGTCTAGCTGCCGGGCCTCGTCGATGTCCCGCACGGGTCCGTCAGCGATCGCCCCGGCCACGCCCCGCAGCTTCGCGCCCAGGCTCAGAATCCCGCCCCAGCTGGCCGCGTTCACGCCACTGCGCTGTTCGATCACAATCACATCGCCCGGCTTAGCCGCCTCAATGGCCGTCGTGCTCACGTGCCGCAATTTGCCCGCGGGAACCTCGCCCACTCCCAGCTTCACGGTCAGCACGCGCCCAGCGATCCTCCGCGTCGTCGAAAGCTGCGCGATTCCGGTGACCGCGCCCTTCAGCCCCAACTTGTCCAGCGCGTCCGACACCGCGCAGCAATCCAGCTTGTTCAGCCTCGCAACCAAGTCGCTCGCCGCCGCTCCCGCGCTCATCCTCTTTGCCGCTCCGTCCTCATTGCCAGTAGACAAATCCCATCGCGCTGCCCGTCCCGGCCTCGGTACGGTAGCACGCCACATAATCCACCAACGTCATTTTCTTCCCCAGCGAATTCATCCCCACCGAAAGCGGCATCCAGTTCCGCAGTTCGCAGGTGTTTCCCAGCAGGTGGCTCTCCGGAGTCGCCGCCAGCGCCGCTTCGTCCCTCTCCTGCATCGCTTTCAGGATGCGCTGGTCCAGATCCTCGTCGATCACGAAATGCGTCAGCCCGCCCGACGCGAACACGGCCACCTTCGCGTCTTCCTTCCATCCTTCGATCGCCTTCATCAGCGCCCGCCCGAACTTCAGGCAGCGCGGAATCTTCGGCTGATTGTTCGGAATGCCTGCGTTCAAGAACACCGGCACCGAGGGCGGCGGATTATCCGCCATGATCCTCCGGTAAAGGAACCCGAACGCGTGCGGAATCCCGTGCTCGTGGCCGTTCACCTTGGGCAGCTTCGACGACTCCGAAACGTCGAATTCCTGCTCGATCAGCGATTTCACCAGATGCACGCCCAGCTCCGCCGATCCGTTGTACGTCGCGCCGCCCGGCGGGCAGTGCCCGATTTCCGCGATCGCGATTCCCGGAGGCCACTTGGCCTTTTCTTCTTCGCTTTCCGGAATGTTTTCGATTCTTGCGCCGGTATAGACCAGGAACGCCGGCGTGTTGTCGTCGGTAAAAAGCTCGCGTTGGTCGTTCCCGATGATCACCACCACATCCGGCTTCGCTTCCGCAAACTTCGCCGCCATCTTGTCGAGCGCCCGCTGGCACTGATCGTAGCGCTTCTTGCACTCCTCCGCCGTGATCGAGCTCGCGAACCCCGGCTGCCGCGCCGCCAGCAGTTTTTCAAAGTCGTACATCTGTCCGCGATAGAAATGCTTCGGGTTCTTCTTGTCCGCGCCCGCCCGCAGGTGCCACATGTCCGGCGGCGTCGAAAGCATCGGCCCGTGCGACGATCCCATCCCCAGCACGATCTTCGCCATGATCAGCCCTCCCTTCTCAGCTCCACACCCGCCGCGCCGTCTCCGCCACCAGCCGCAGCTTGGCCCACTGCTGCTCTTCCGTGATCAGATTCCCCTGCATCACCGACGCGAACCCGCACTGCGGGCTCAGCGTCAGATTTTCGAGCGGCAAATATTTCGCCGCCTCGCGAATCCGCGCGGCGATTTCATCCCCGCTCTCCAGCTCGCCGCGCTTCGAGCTGATCAAGCCCAGCACGGCGATCTTATCGCGCGGAACATATCGCAGCGGCTCAAACGTACCCGACCGCGCATCGTCGTATTCCAGCAGGAACCGGTCCACCTTCAGCGTCCCGAACAGCTTTTCCGCCACCGCATCGTACCCGCCCTCCGCGTACCAGTGGCTCTGGCTGTTTCCGCGGCACAGATGAATCGCCAGCGTCACTCCCGGCCGCCGCGCCGCCTCAAAGCACGCGTTGTCCGCCCGTATCGACTCCTCGAACCACGCCTCGGGTTCCAGTTGCATTTCCGTTTTTACCCACTGGCGCCATTTCGGGTCCATGAAGTAGCTGTATCGCGGCGCGTCGATTTGGATGTACTTCACGCCCTCCGCCGCCAGCCGCGCCATCTCCGTCTTCATGATTTCGACGATGTCCCACAGCATCGCGGAATAGGTCGGATATGCCGCCTCCGACCGCCCTCGCTTGTACGAAATCGCCGGAAACTGCGTCGCGCTCGGCAGCGTCATCTTGATGTCGCCCGGGCTGTGCTCCTTCACGAAAGGCAGTTCGTGTCCGGTCAGCGGCCGCACGGCGCGGATCTTCTCAACCACGACGCCGGCGACTCGCCCCTTCCCCAGCGTCGGTCCCGACGGTGCCGCCGTGTCCCAGGCCCGCACCACTCCGTCCGAAAAATCGAAACCCTCCACCGCGTCCGTGAAATCGCCCATGAAATTCGACCGGCGGAATTCACCATCGGTGAAAATCTCGAACCCCAGCTCTTTCTGCTTCGCTAGAACGCGCAGGATCGCGCGGTCCTCGATTTCCCGCAGCCGGCCGGGATCGGGCGGATCGGTCAGCCGCGCCTCCAGCAGCTCCTTTGGCCGCAGGAAGCTGCCGACTTGATCGGCTCTATATTTGACGGACATAGTCAGCGCCCTCCGGTGCGTTCGGCGTTCTGAGCGGGCGCCTAGTTTGCGGTCTTCGCGCTGACATCGAGCCGGAAGAGTTTCTTGGCGTTGGCTTCGAAGATCGTTTTCTTCTCTGCGTCGCCGAGCCACGCGAACCCGTCGATGTACGACTTCACGTCGTCCATCCACTTCCCTGTCTCTGGATTCTTGGCCGTGCCCACGCCCGGGCGCTCCGTCCCGAATACGCACCTGTCCGCGCCCACCGTCTTGATCAGCAGCTCGCACGCCTGCGGCGTATACAGCACCGTGTCGTAGTAGATCTTTCGCAGGTTCTCGTAGAAGTTGCTCTGCCCGCCACGCCGCAGCGTCGGTGCGTAATACCGCCCCGCGTGATAGGGCACCGCGCCGCCGCCGTGCGAGCACACCATCTTCAGCTTCGGAAAATCCTGAAACACGCGCGAGCCGATCAGCGACACCACCGAAATCGTTTCCTCGTTTATGAAGTGAGTAGAGTAGCTGTGCCGCACCGACCGGCAGCCCGCCCCGTGGATGTACCCCGGCACGTCCAGCTCCACTAGCTTCTCGTACAGCGGATACCAGTAGTCGTCCCCCATTCCGGGCGTCTCGTAGTTCGTTGCCTCGCCCGGATCGGGATTGATCAGGCAGCCCACGAATCCGTGCTCCTTCACGCAGCGCTCCAGCTCCGGCAGCCAGCTCTTCACCGGCGTCTGCTGCGATTGCGGCAGCCCGCAAATCCCGCGAAACACGTTTGGAAACAGCCGGCACTGCTGCGCCACCATGGTGTTGCATTCCTCGATGAACCACTGCGATACCTTCGCCGGCTTTTCCGCCATCATCATCTGGTACGGCCGAGGCGACAGCAATTGCACGTCCGTTCCGACTTCCTTCAGCAGGTCGAAATGCGACTTCCCCGTGTTGAAGGTCGGCTCCGCCAGGAACGCGATCATCTCGTCGTCGCTCACCTCGACCTTGCCCCGGCCGTGCGAGCCGCGATGCGACAGAATGTTGGCTTTGAAAACGTAGAGTGAATCAGGCGCGGTCAGATGACCGTGAACGTCGATGACCATTGCATTCCACCCCCGCACAGATCGCTCACCCCGTTTCGCCGGGTGAGCCATTTCCGATTTACCGTTCGACGACCGGCTGGCTACAGCCTCTCTTATCTCCGAACCCACTCCGTGTCAACCGTGCCGCGCCTGCGCGGCCACCGCCTCGCCTGTCGCGGTTCACTCCGCGAAACGCGCTCTTCGGTTTCACTGTTGACGTATCCCCACCCGCGTCATAACCTCCGCTTCGCCTCGCGCCACTCACATGCCCGACGCCAACGATCCTCACAAGCCGCCTGCCGCAACGCCCGCCGCACGCTACGCCCTCTTCATGCTCACCCTCATCTATACCCTCAATTTTCTCGATCGTCAGGTCATAACCATCCTCATCGACCCCATCAAGCGCGACTACCACCTCTCGGACAAGACCATGGGCTTCATCTCCGGCTTCGGCTTCGTCATCATGTATTCGATCCTCGCCGCGCCTGTCGCGCGCTGGGCCGACCGCGGCAACCGCCGCGCCATCCTCACCTGGGGCCTTGTCATCTGGAGTGGTATGACCGCGCTCGCCGGCGTCGCGCGCAACGCCTTGCAACTCACGCTCGCTCGCTTCGGCGTCGGCGTCGGCGAAGCTGCCGGCACCGCGCCCTCCGCCTCGATCATTTCCGACCTCTTCCCCGGCCACCGGCGCGCCACGGCGATGTCGATCTATCAGCTCGGTCCCGTTTTTGGCGGATTCCTCGGCGCTTTCATCGGCGGCTGGATCAACCAATACTACGGCTGGCATCGCGCGTTTCTCGTCGCGGGTATTCCAGGACTGCTCGTCGCGCTCATTTTCCGCCTCACCGTCAAAGAGCCCGTCCGCGGCACCACCGAAGAGACCAAGGTCGACACGCGCCAGCAGCCCATCGCCGAGACTTTCACCTTCCTCTTCCGCCAGAAATCCTACGTCCTGTTGTTGATCGGTTTTTCTTTCACCACCTACATCCAGTTCGGCTTCGGCAATTGGGCCGCCCCGTTCCTCGGCCGTGTCCGCCATTTGAACTCGGCGCAGATCGGCACCTACCTCGGCACGGTCCGCGGTGTCGCGGGACTCATTGGCACGCTCATCGGCGGCTACCTTACCGACTGGTTCGGCCATCGCGACCCCCGCTGGCGTCTCTACGTTCCGGCCATTTGCTCGATCCTCGCTTGCCCGGGCGCGCTTCTATTCCTTTTCTCGCCCAGCCCGGTCCTGGCGCTGGCTGGCTTCGCGCTCATTTCCGCCGCCAGCCCCGTGCATGTCGGCCCCATCGTCAGTGTTTCGCACTCCATCGTCAAAGTCGGCATGCGCACCTTCTCCACTTCCGTGCTCTATCTCATCTCCGAGCTCATCGGCATGGGTGGCGGCGCGCTTCTGATCGGCGCCCTGAACGACCACTTCAACCCCACGCTCGGCGTCAACGGCATCCGCTACTCCATGTCCACCGCCGCGGCAGCCACCCTCATTGGCGGCGTCTTCTTCATCATCGCCGCCCAGTTCCTGAAGGACGACGTCCCCCGCACGCTCTCCTAGACGCACACAGCCGCGAGAAAGATTTCCATTGAATTTCAAGCTTCGCGAACCACTTTCATTCCCCACCAAGACCCGAATTGCATCCCGTGCGCGGCACATGATAAATTTCTGAACTTCGATTATCCCGGGGGAAGCTTGGTAGACAAAACTTTGAAATCAGTGGAAGCGGCGGTCGCTCCCGTTTTCGACGGCGCCACCATCCTGCTAGGCGGTTTCGGCGATCCCGGCCTGCCCGGCCAGCTGCTCGAAGCCCTGCGCCGCCAAGGCGCGAAGAATCTTACGGTTGTGCACAATGGCTCGGGCGGAGGCGTTCACTCGC
>Ga0335080_10003861_pt1 | contig 15213 bp, 16 predicted proteins | sample Lox_Sample_34_FD_206720 | JGI IMG/M metagenome (GOLD analysis project Ga0335080, IMG submission 206720) | Soil microbial communities from Loxahatchee National Wildlife Refuge, Florida, United States - Lox_Sample_3.4 | ecosystem: Environmental > Terrestrial > Soil > Wetlands | place: USA... | reverse complement strand
TGGAAGCCCTCTGCGGCGGCGCCGCCCTCTGCGTCTTTGCTTTGTTCACCCGCGAAACCCGCGACTTTCATTTCGCCGACGTGACCTCTCGGTCCTGGCTTAGCTTGGCGTATCTCATTGTGTTTGGCTCGGCCTTGGGCTTCAGCGCCTACGTCTACATCCTTAAGCACAGCACCGCCGCGCATGTGGCTACCTATGCGTTCGTGAATCCCGTGGTGGCGCTCTTCCTTGGCTGGTTCTTTGCCGCGGAACCGCTTTCGCTTCGCATCCTGCTCGCCAGTGCCGTCATCCTCGGTGCCGTAGTCCTCGTCATTACCGCGCCTCACAAAACCGCGCAGGAAGCCCAGGAAGCGATTCCCGCTCCCGGTGAGTCGTAATCTCTTGCCTCGGCGCCGCATCGAATTTGCCTGACGAAATCGGATAGATACCCTTTTCCGCCCGCGCTAAGCTATGCCCATGAACACCCAACAACAAATCGCGCCGGCCCCCGCCATCCCGCCGCAGATCGCGGATCGCTATTGGCAGGCCACGCTGCACCGCGACACCCAGGCCGACGGCTCTTTTGTTTTCGCCGTGCGCTCCACAAACATCTACTGCCGTCCGTCCTGCCCCGCTCGCCGGCCCCTCCGCCGTAACACGCTCTTTTTTCGCACGCCGCAGGATGCCGAACGGCAAGGTTTTCGAGCTTGTCACCGCTGCCGCCCGAAGCAGCAGGATTCCGCCGCAATGCTGGTGCGCCAGGCAGCCGCCCTGCTCGCCGCCTCCCCGGATGAATCCACACGCCTCAGCGAATTGTCGGCGAAACTCAACGCCTCGCCCGCACAACTTCGCCGCGCTTTTCATCGCGTCACGGGCTTATCTCCCAAGGACTTCGAGCAGGCCTTCCGTCTGCGGCATCTGAAAAAAATGCTTCGCGAAGGCGCCAGCATCACCGACGCGCTTTACGCTTGCGGCTATGGCTCGTCCAGCCGCCTCTATGAGAAAACCAATTTGCACTTGGGCATGACTCCAGCTTCTTATCGCAAAGGGGGAGAAGGTATGAAAATTGGATTTGCCGTAGGCAACACGACCCTGGGAAAAGTTCTCGTCGCATCCACTGAGCGCGGCGTCTCCGCGGTCTATCTCGGTGAGCACGAAAAAACACTTGTCGACGAACTGCGCCAGGAATATCCCAAGGCTGAACTGGTCCGCGCGGCAAACGACCACGAGAACTGGCTCAACGAAATTTTGCACCGCGTCGAAGGTAGCGCGCCGAGTATGGACTTACCTCTCGATGTCCAAGCGACTGCCTTTCAGCGCAGGGTCTGGAACGAACTCCAGAAAATTCCGCTTGGCGCCACGAAAACCTACACGCAAATTGCCCGCGCTCTCGGTAAACCCAAGTCGGTTCGCGCTGTCGCTCGCGCTTGTGCTACCAATCCGGTTTCGATTGTCGTGCCTTGCCATCGCGTGATTCGTACCGATGGAACGTTGGCGGGCTATCGGTGGGGACTTCAGCGCAAACAGAAACTTCTCGAACGTGAAGCCGCTACGCGCGCGTGAACCGCTCTACTCCCGCGGCTTCTCGATCTTCGTGCCCTTCGGCCAGTCCGGCTTGAATTTGCCGTCCCCCAGCTTCAGGTTTTTCATCACCTTCGTATAATGCGAGATGAAGTAGTCGCCCGAACCGGCTTCGAAAAACTTTTGCTGGACCGGCAGCCACGACGATTCGTCCACCCACATTTCAATCTTGCTGATTTGCTTCCGGACGTCGTCGGAGTTCGGCACCAGTTCCAGCACCGCGGCCTTGTGCCCGTCCAGGTCTTCTTCGCCGTTCATCGTGATTGCGTAATTCTTGCGCAACGCGTCCGTCCGCGTGCCGAATCCCAGTGCCAGATACTGATCCGCCATCGCCCGGTTTTTGCCGATGTTGTATTCCACCACGCTATTGATTTTCGGCGTGTAGATGTACAGATTATCTCCATTCCGCAGGATCGTCCGCGGATCGGGCGACTGAAAATCGATCCGCATCTTCGAGTCCTTGCGCACGTAAATCTCGCCGGACTCTGTTGACGTATCTTTCACCACCGCCGTGAACTTGATGTGCTCGATCGCCGCGGTCAGGCTCTTAAAATCCTGCGCCGATCGATCCATCATTGACAGCACAAATTCCAGGTTGTTCTTGCCGCCGGCCTGGTTCGGGTACGACGCCCAGGGCATGAACGCAGCGAACGACAGTGACATCAGCGCTAAACAAAGGGAACGGGATAGTCTCAAGCGCGATCCTCTGGACAGATAATCAGCATTTTCGCATCTCAGAAATCCTAGCACACCCCGGCTTTCGTTTCTGTTTCTTGCCCTATTGGCACGCCGCTTCGTCCACGAACTGCTGTGACGTTACCATCGACGCCATCGAGCGTCCGCAGGTGAGCAGTCTCTGATCCAGCGGATCGTTGGCCAGTGAATCCGGCGCAATGTAGTTCATGCTCTTGGTCATCTGCATGTATTTATCAGACAGCGCGCCCATGTTGTTGAACTCATTTTGCAGATACGGAAACGCCTTGTGGTCCATGTCGGTTGTCGCGGCAACTTCTGCCAGGCGCAAACTTTGCTGCGCGTTGCGCCGGAATGCATCCAGCCATTCCGCCGACAAGGGATACCCCCTCTCAATCGCATTGCGCAAGGCCGCATGCCATTCCCGTACCTGCGCCATGGCCTCAACCCCTGATCTTACGAATTCTTTCGAGAATCCAGTCGGGGTCGTAGTTGCTGCTGTTTGTGTTGGTGCGGAAGTCGGTGCGGTGCTGCTTCCTGGCAGCGACAGCACAATCTGATTTCCCGCGAATCGAATCGATCCTCCCGTCACCCGCGCCAATCCATCCACCTCGACATAATTCTTTCCTTGCACTTGAATCACTTTCGCTTGACCCCGTTGGCCGTCGATCGCCAGCGAACTCGTCTGTTGTGCCAGAACGACCAATCCTGGCAACAAAATCAGCACCGCCACTCGCAAGCACTTCCATTTCAGGCTTTGACGCATTCTGACTCTCCTTGGCTCACGGCCCCGCCGGCCGGACCGCCAGTACAGCAACTCTGCCTTCGGCTTGGGAACGAGCACTGTCTTCCGCACGGCATAATATCAAACCGTTGGTGCCATGTAGCTCAAGAGAATTTGCCGGGAATCTCCCGAGAATCCCGTATTTTTCGGCAACTCCTTCCCGTTAATGCTTTTTCCGCACAACAAAGCAGGGTGCAGCTCGGAAACAGGACGTGAATTTTGACCTGCAATCTGCGAGGGCGGCCCGCCACTTTCCCTCAAGTGCTTGCTGGCTGATCCGGAACCAACCATTGCCAAAAGGAGAATTCGCCGTGCCGAAATTCAAACTCGCCGTATCCCTCATCTGTGCTGTACTGGCTCTGCTCGCCCTTTCTGCCCGCTCTCAAGAACCCAAACCGCCATTTCCCGCCCAATACGCTGCCACTGCCGTTGGCGAAAGTGGCACCATCGCCGGCAAGACCTTTGGGATGAATATCTATATCGACGGCGTCACCTCCAACGGCGAAGTCGATGAACTGATCGGAATCTTGAAACAGAAAGGACAGGACGGCTTGGTCAGCAAGTTCGCCGACACCAAAGACCTCGGACGCGTGTCGCCTACCGGCGGTGTCGGCACGGGAATGCGTTTCCTGCGCATTCGTCCCACAATTGACGGAGGCCAGCACATCGTCCTTGCTACCGACCGGCCTATTTCCTTTCCGGAACTTTATGCCGGCACCCGCTCGCGCGACTATCCCATCGGCATCGTGGTCCTCGACGTGGACAAGGACGGAAAGGGAAGCGGCTCCTTTGCGCCGCTCTGCAAGGTGAGATTCAACAAGAATGGCGAACTCGAAATCGAGAACTTCAGCCAGAAGCCTTTCCGTCTCGCCAACGTCTACCGCGAAAAATAGACCTTAGGCGCTCTCTAGTCGCCGGCTGCCAATCAAGAAGATGCTGTCATCCCGAACGCTGTCTTGCTCGCCAGCGGCGAGCAAGCGTCAAGGATCTCAACTGATACAACCTCACGGACCTTCTTTTTCTATTTGGCTGCGCTCTCGTTCCGCACCACTTCGCCGCCCTTCATCACGAAGCTGACGGACTCCAGCACCTTCACATCGGCCAGCGGGTCGCCCTTCACCGCAATCACATCGGCATAATGTCCGGTTTCCATCGTTCCCACCTTGTCTTTCCACCCAATGAGATCGGCGGCATTGATGGTCGCCGCCTGAATCGCGTCCAGCGGCTTCATCCCAAATTCCACCATCTTGGCGAACTGCTTCGCGTTGTCTCCGTGCGGGTACACCCCGGAATCCGTTCCATACGCAATCTTCGCACCGGACTGGAAGGCATGCCGGAAATTCTCGCGTTGCTGCCGCCCGATTTTCTTCTCTTTTTCAATCGATTCCGGCAGCATTCCCGCCTTCTCGCCCTCCTGCAGGATGTAATCGTCGTTGTAAATATCAAACACCAGGTACGTCCCGTGCTGCTTGGCGAGCGCGATCCCTTCATCGTCGATCAAGCTCGAGTGCTCGATCGAATCAATTCCTGCGTGAATCGCATCCTTGATCGACTGCGTTCCGTGCGCGTGCGCCGCCACTTTCCGCCCCAATTTGTGCGCCTCTTCGGCGATGGCGGTCAATTCCTCGAGCGTATATTGCGGAGTACCCGGCAAATCGCCCTTGCTCAACACTCCTCCCGACGCGCACACCTTGATCACGTCCGCTCCATATTTCACCACCTCGCGCACCTTCGCTCGCACCGCCCACGGCCCGTCGGCGACACCGCCCTCTTTGTAATGAAACTCGTAAGGCAACAGATTATTGTCGCAGTGCCCTCCGGTGATGCCGAGCGGCGGTCCGGACACGATCATGCGCGGTCCAGGAATTCCCCCTTCATCGATCCCGTCGCGCAGCGCCACGTCCGTAAAATTACTCGCGCCCACATTACGCACGGTGGTAAATCCGGCGCGCACCGTTCGTGACGCGTTCTTTGCGCCGATAATCGCCTCGCGCGGCACGGATACCCCGAGCCCTTTGTAACCGTTGTTCTCCGGATCCCCCGTAAGGTGCGTGTGTACGTCGATGAGTCCCGGCAGGCAGGTCATACCCGAAAGATCGATAGGCTTCATGCCGCTGGGCAGCGCTGGCGCTGAGCCTACCGCCTGAATCACTCCCTGCTCGTCGAAAACAATAGTCTGGTCTGACAGTAATTGGCCCGTCTTTACATCGAGAAGCTTCCCGCATCGGATGGCTCCGGGAGCTGCTTGCAGACTGCTGGATGCGGCAAAACACAGGAAACAGACACACAGAAAATTGCGCATGGAATCCCTCAGGCTGAAATGAATGGTCACAGCATACTAGAAACGCAGTTCCGCACAAACACAGGAATCGCTTGGGCTGCGATGAATAAGCGGAGTGAGCTTTGCTTTAAGGAGTTCGGGAGGGCGATTACCGCCGGACTTCCACTTGGTACGCGATTACGTTTCCTTTTTCGTCCCGAATCGCTTCGATCGTTCGAATCGAAAATCCGCCATCGCGCAAATCGGGGCTGGCCTTCTGCAGCGCATTGTGGAGGTCATTCGATAACGCAGGGGTTCGTTCCGGTGGCGCCAGCACGCTCGCGTTCACCCGGTAAGTTTCCGTGCCGTCCAGTCCCACGCCGACCCGCTCCACTTGCGTCGCATTCGCCGGCAGCCCCACTTGGGGCTGGTCATGAAACCACCGCGTGGGCGTCGCCAGCACGAACAATACGATCAGAATCACCGCCACGTCGTATTGCCACGTGCCCCGCTCATACGACCAGAAAAACGTCCGCGACACGATTTGCCCGATGCTCGCCATCTCAATCCGCCGGAATGCCGTCTACAATGATGCCGTCCCGCATGTGCACCACCCGATCGAAATACGCCGTGGCCTCCGGGTTGTGCGTGATCATTACCACCGTTTGGCCTAGGTCCTTGTTCAGCCGCCGCAACATCTCCAGCACGATCTCGGAATTCTTGGTGTCGAGATTTCCCGTCGGCTCGTCCGCCAGCAGGATCTTGGGCTCGTTGATGATCGCCCGCGCAATCGCCACGCGCTGTTGCTCACCGCCAGACATCTCCGATGGACGATGGTGCAGCCGCCCTTCCAGTCCGAGCATCTTCGTCACAACTTCAAAGCGGTGCGGATCGAAGCCGTCGCCGTGAATATATTGTGCGATGGCGATATTCCCCTTGGCGGAAAGCGCCGGCAACAGATTGAATCGTTGGAACACGAATCCGATTTTGTGCCGCCGCAGTTTCGTCCGGTCCGCGTCCGTCATCGTCGAAAGATCGTTGCCGTCCACATACACCTTGCCGCGCGACGCCTGTGCCAGGCCGCCAATCACATAAAGTAACGACGATTTCCCACAGCCCGACGGCCCCATGACCGCCACCGACTCCCCCGGCAGCACGTCAAAATTCACCCCGCGCAGCGCCGGAACCTCCACTTTGCCTGCGTGGTACAACTTCCATAAATTCTCGGTTTTGAGTATCGGCTCCAAAGTCTTTAGCTCGGGCTCCGCGCCGGGCGTGCTTTGCGTCTGTATTCTAACCGTGATTGACATGCCTGACTAGTTTCCTGCCTCTCTCTGTTAGTCGTAGGAAAGCGCCTGCACCGCATCCTTGCGGCTGGCCAGCCATGCTGGATATGCTGCTCCAGCTAAGGCTCCCACTAGCGCGATCAGTCCTGCTCGCACGATCCAGCTTGGCGTAATCAGAATCGATAACGTCGGGAAAACCTTCAGAAAACCGCTGCGAAACAGATAACTGAACCCCACACCCGCGGCGATTCCCATCACACACAGCAGCGCCGTTTCCGACAGCAGTGCGCGCACGATCAGCAGCTTGCTTGCGCCCAGTGACTTCAGCACTCCAATGTCCCGCGTGCGCTCCAGCACGGTTGTGTACAGCGTCAGGAAGATCACTAGCAGCCCGATCGACACCGCCAGCGCAATCATCGAATTGATGAACGTCTGTAGTGCCGGTATGTTCGTCGACGTCATCAGCGTCATGAATTCCTTTACCCGGTGAATCTCGTATCTCGGAAGCAGATCTTTCACTTCCTGCATCACATCGTCGGTGTGGTCCTCCCGGCTGCACTTTACGAGAAACAGCGTCGCTTTATCGCGCGCGCCTACCAGGTCTTGCAGAGTCGTGATCGGCACAAAAATGCGTCCCGCCTTGCCGTGTTCCACAATCGCAACCACTTTCCATTTGTGGCTCAGCAGTTCATAGCTGTCCCCGACCTTGAGGTGCTTCGCCTTTGCCTGCCAATCGTCGATCACCACATCGTCCGGCCCCTGCAGGTCGCGGCCCTGCAGAAATACAAAACCCCCGGAAACCGCCCGGAATTCACCCGGATCAATTCCCCAGATGGTTTCTACTCCCCCGCCCGACATGCTGAACTGCAGTAGTGCTGGCGCGACCGATTGCACGTATCTCAGTTCTCTAAGTCGGTCGCCGATTTTCGCCGGCATGGGCGACCCGCTCATCGAAAGCCACATCTGCGAGCCCGGCGGCTGCACCATGATGTCCGCGCCAATCCCCTCGATTCTCTTTGCCGTTTCTTGCAACATTCCGGAGGTCAATCCCACGATCACGATCACCAACATCACTTCAAACCCGATAGCTAGCACTCCAATCGCTGTCCGCACCGGCCGGTGAAACAGATTCCGGTAAACAAACTGGCCCATCATGGCTTCTTCTCCTCCGACGCGTCGCCCAGATGAACCACTTCTGCTCCCGCAGGCGGCTGTAACTCAAAACGGTCCGCCGTCAACGTTTCATTGACCACTACCTTCGTCACGGTCATGTCTAGCCGGTACTCGTCTCTCGGCCGGTCGATGCGAATTGACATCGGATATTCAACTAGTCCCGCCACCGGGCTCTGCAGCGGTTGCCAGTTCCCGTAACGCACGTCCGAGAGCAGCGCGCCTTTCGGGCCATACGATTCCAGTCTCACGATGTGCAAGTCCGCCCGGTCGAACCACACCTTCCGCAAAATCTCCTTCTGATAGCCCCCTCGCAACACCGTCAGCACATAATAGCGGCCGGAATCCTCATTGAATTCCTCCGGCAACGTCTCCTCTTCTTTCCGCACTTCCGGCCATAGCACCGCTTCTATTAGATGCTGCGGGCGTAGATTCTCGATTGGCTTGGAACTCGGCCGGTTCAGCGATACGGGTCCTACCAGAAAGCGATTCTTCGATGGAATCGCCACCTCGAAATCTCGTCCGTCGCTCGCCATGTCAAACACCGTCTTGCCGATCACCGGCACTTGCCCGATCATTCGGATGTTGTAAGGCCGCGACGCCAGCAGAAACGCCTTCACTTCGTGGTATTCGTTGATGACTCCGCTATACTCAGACCCTGTCGAGGGTTTCAACTCCACCGTCGCATCCACCGACTGCAGATTTCGCGCCACGGCATTGTAGCGGTCCAGCAGTTGTTCCGGCGTCGCCTCCAACGCCACCGGCCGCGACGTCACCGGCACTGTTGTTGTCTTGGTGACGCCGCCCTTTCCACCGCATCCGCCAGCCAACGCGGACAGTGTCAGCAAAATCATGCATTTTTGGGCAAATTTCATCGAAATATCGAGTGTTCCCGCCCTCGAAAAGCAATTGTTCAACCACTGGAGCGCGCTCAACGGCGCGAAGGAAACCCCACGTCCAACAAACATGAAACACTTGCAATGGACGCGGCGCTACCCGCGCGAATCTACAGGCAGTCCCTCTGGCACTATGTCTTTATCTTAGCGTACTTCCCGTGCTTATTGCGGTCGCGCGATATAAACGGCAAACGCTTGTAGCGAAGGCCGCACCCGCCGGATGATCTCGCTGGGCCACAACGATTCGCTCAGCACTGTCACCCATCCGTCGCTTAGCTCGCAGATCGCACAGAAGGTGTAGCGTCCATACGCGTTCTGGTAACCGTCCAACCCGCTGCGCGAAAGCTCATTTTCCAGGGCCGCATCCTCCTGACGCGCAGCTTCTCCCGCACGCAATCCAAACGTCTCCCCTTCGAACCGACCCAGCACCTGTTGCAGGTCATCCTTCGAAGGCTGCAAAATCACCAGACATCGTCCCGCCGATTCCCGGAACGCAATCTCGTGGGTCTTGCAAAACTCCCGTACACGGTCAAGATGGCTGAAAAAATCCAGTACGAAATATTCGTTTGCGGTTATGGCCAGAGTTGCCGCCGTCCAGATCTCGATCGCTTCCGGCCCCCGCAACGGCTCCCGGCTCTCGGTTTCGATTAATTCCAGGCCGACCGCCTTCGTTGCCGCGCCCAGGTCCATCGCCTGGACATCCAGCGAGTACGGCGGCAGTTCGGGTACGCTGTCCTCGGCGTGCATTTGCTATTCCTCCGAGGTTTCAATGTCGCCGAATTTGTCACGGAATTCCGGCGATGCTTTTCGCACTTCCAGCCAATCGAAAAACGCATCCGGCGTCTCCAGCCAGATGCGAAACCATTCCGCGATTTCCCGCTTCTCCGCTCGTTTCTTCTCTTCCACCTTACGGTTGTGCGAAATCATTTCCGCGCGGCGCTTTCCCAGTCTCGCGATCTCCATCACCCGCTCCACTGCCGCAGGCTCGCCATGCGCCCGGAAGCGCCGTAGTAATTCATCCAGTCGCGTCAGGCTGACCTCCGCGTCGCCTAGCGTCCGGAAATGCAAAATATCTTCGAATTCTTCCTCGAACTGTTCTTCCGCGTCTTCGCGTTCGGAAATCTGCACCTTCCAGCCCGTCGATTTCAACACATCTGCGATGTAGTCGTTGCTGCTCTTTCCTTCTTCGCCATGATCCGCAATCAACTTGCGCCTCAGTTGATCGATTTCCGCCGAGCTCCACCGCTGTATGCCTAACTCTCGCGCGGCTTCCAGGATTTTTGCCTTTTTGGTTTGCAACGCGTCTGTCATCGTTTGCCTTTGTGGGCCGAAGCGCTGCCCCGTGCAGCAATCGGTGCGGGGGACGGCGGCGGATCGGCGGGCTGCCCGTTCAGCAGTCGATGATATTTGGCCACATTTTGGTTGTGTTCCGCCAGTGTCGCCGCAAAGAAATGCCCGCCCTGTGTGTTCGCCACAAAATACAGGTAGTCCGTCTGCGCCGGGTGCAGCGCTGCCCGCAGCGAACTCTCCCCCGGGTTTCCAATTGGCCCCGGCGGATATCCCGTGTGTACGTATGTGTTGTAGGGAGAATCGACACGCAGGTCCGCGAACGTGAGCGGCGGATTGTATTTGTTCTGCTGCTTCAGCGCGTACACCACCGTCGGATCGCACTGCAGCAGCATCCCTTTGAGCTGCCGGTTCGTGTACACCCCCGCCACCAGCGGCCGTTCCTCCGGCTTTGGCGTTTCCGATTCCACCAGCGAAGCCAGTGTCACCGCGCGAAATACCGGGCTCGGGGGCAACCCCACGCCTTCATTCAGCAGGTTCGGCGCAATGTGCTGCATCTCTTCTCGAAAATTTCTGACCATCATCGCGGTCAGATCCCTGGCTTTCATGTTATGCGGAAGGTTGTAGGTCGCCGGAAACAGGAATCCCTCAAGTGTGGGCGCTCCCGGCGCGATGTCCTGAATCTGTGAAGCGTCGCGGGCCGCTTCCAGAAATTCCGAACCCTTCATGTACTTCGCTGCTTCCAGATTCGCCGCGATATCGAAAATCGTGTCTCCCTCATGCACCGTAAACGGCTGCTGAAAAATCTCGCCGTGTGCCAGTTTCCAGAACACGTCCTTGCCGCTCATGGCGTGGTCGAAGAAATATTCCCCCGCCACCAGCGTTCGCCGCGGATGCCTGCGCGCATAAATCTCAAATGCCACCGCGCTGCGGATGATCCCATTCTGTTCAAGAATGTGAGACACACCGCGCCGCGACGCTCCATGCGGGATCTCCACGAACATGCCTTGTGCGGGAATCGTTCCGTAGGGCTTTTCCACTGCGTACCACAGATAGGCCGCCGCGCCGGCACCGGCAAGAAGCAGGATCAAAAGTAGTGAAAGCACAAAGCGCAAACTATTTCTCCCCGGCTGAGTCCGTTTGAGTCAGATATTCCCGCAAAATCACCATCGCAGCAATCGCATCCACGGTGTATTTGCCTTCGGAGATACCGCCCACCCGTTTCCGGCCTTTTGGCGTTTCTTTGTGCGTGATGCGTCGCCCGAATTCCTGCTCCAGAAGTTGCTCCGCTTGCCAACTCGTCAGTCGCTCGTCTACCAACTCCACGGCCACTCCGATTTGCTTGCGTAGACGTTTCGCAAAGCGCGTCGCTTCTTCCGCCATCTCTCCGCGCGAGCCATCCAGCTTCAGTGGTAAGCCCACGATGATTTGCTTCACGTCATGATCGCGCACAAACTCGCGCAATCGCCGCATGTCCTCGTTCCGGTTGATCCGCTCGAGCGTGTCATGCGGTTCGGCGATGCGCGCATGCGCGTCGGCCAAAGCCATTCCAATTTTCTTACGCCCATAATCGAGGCTCAGGATTCGGGCGGTCGCGGCGGGTTGCGTCACCTACTCAGTATATCGTTTGTCGAGCCACTGTCTGAATCGAGGCCGCCAACACCTAAGCGACCATTACGGACCCGTGATCCCTTCAACCCCAACAACCATGTGTCGTAGAATCAATTGGTTAGCTGGTTGGTTCGCCTCTCCCGTTTACATCTTTTTACAATCGTTTGCCCACGCTTGACACTTCCCCTTTCCGGGGTCTTTATAGTTTTGCCGTCACCCTGAGGGTGGGGCTCACACAAAGAGGTCAAGAATGTCCAAGAAGTGGCGTCTGACAGATCGCACTCGCACCTTGCTCCTGATGGAGCTCGCGATCACCTTGCCCGCGCTGGCCCTCATGGGTTTCAGTATTTGGAACCTCAAGCATATTCAGCGCGACAAAGCCATCGAAGCAGCCATCGCGCGCGACCTTCAGTACGTTCTCAAAGGCGTCGAGCATAAAGCCTGGGACAAATCCGTCGCCCTGATTACCCCGGTGCAAAAGGAATTTCCTAGTCCCGACGATCCCGAAAAAGCCAAAGCCAAGCTCGGCGAACTCCTGAAGGCTCATCCTGAGTTTTCCTACGCCATTTTGTACGACAAGAAAACCAATCACTTCATCAGTCGCGAGCAGCCCGGCCGCGAAAACGAGGCGGCTTTCTGCGCGCTCGCTGACGAAGCCATTCACAGCACGTCGCAGTGGCTCCCCATGGAAGCCGGTACATTGGCCGAGCAGGCGCGCATGATGGAAGAAAAAGATGATCCCGGAATCGGTTTCTTCGGCGACTGGTCTAACCGCGATGGTGCAAAAACGTTTTCCGCTCTCGCGTTTTTCGTGCCAAGCAACACTCCCCCTGATCGCGTGACCTTGGGTGTTCTTGGCTTCGATCCCGACTATCTACACGATCATTTCTTTCCTCGAATTATCAAAGACACTCTCAGCAACACCAAGAATTCCAATAACCCTCCGGCTATCATCCTTCGCTCCGCTCACGACTACACCCCCTGGGTGGCTTCCGAGAATTGGAACGGAGGCAAGCCCGAGGTTGATCGTGCTTTCATGGACGCATTTCGTGGAGTCACCGCTTCCATCAAATATCCGAGCATGACCGTTGCCGACATGGGCACCAAGTTTCTGCACTACAACTACACCGTGCTCGCCGCTCTCTCCATTTTGATGCTCGGTGGCATCTTTCTCACTTACCGCAACATCTCCCGTGAGATGAAACTCGCCAAGCTGAAGTCCGACTTCGTCGCCAACGTCTCCCACGAATTGCGCACCCCTCTCGCGCTCATTCGTCTCTATGCCGAAACGCTCGAACTTGGCCGCCTGACTTCCAAAGAGAAGTATCACGAATATTTCCGCATCATTCGCGAAGAGAGCGAGCGCCTGACTGCTCTCATCAACAATATTCTCGATTTCTCTCGCATCGAAGCGGGCCGCAAGGAATACGAGTTCAAGGAGACCAATCTGGCCGAACTCGTTCGCACTACGCTCGATTCCTATCGCTTCCAGATCGAACAGAATGGGTTTGCCTTCGAGGAAAAAATCTCCAGTGATGTCCCCCCGGTCGCTGTCGATCGCGAAGCCATCGCCCGCTCGCTCCTCAATCTTGTCAACAACGCCCTCAAGTACTCCAAGGACCAGAAGTACATCGGTGTCAGCCTCTACCGCACCAATGGCTCCGTCAATCTGGAAGTGCAGGATCGAGGCATTGGCATCGCTCCCGCCGAACAGGAAAAAATCTTCGAGAAGTTCTACCGTTGTGGCGACCCGCTCGTCCACAACATCAAGGGTTCCGGTCTTGGTTTGTCGCTGGTGCGCCACATTGCCCGGGCGCATGGCGGCGATGTGAAAGTGGAAAGCGTTCCCGAAAAGGGCAGCAGATTCATCATCGCGTTGCCGATCGATCCAGCCCTGCGGCTTGCGGGCGGCCCGGCAACCGCGTGAGCGAGGCTTTATGACAAGCGCAACTGCACGGCGGAAAGGCGAGGGAGTGGTCATGGCTACGACGAAGATTCTCATTGTGGAAGATGAACCGAATATGGTGTCGGGCTTGCGCGACAATTTCGAATACGAAGGTTTCCGCGTGGCCACCGCTATGGACGGCGTCGAGGGCCTTGAGAAGGCCCTGCAGGATTCTCCAGACCTCGTCATCCTCGACGTCATGATGCCTAAAATGAGTGGCCTCGACGTTTGCCGCCAGCTCAAATCCAAGCGGCCGTCGATTCCCATCATCATGCTCACCGCCCGCGGCCAGGAAGTTGACAAGGTCGTGGGACTGGAGCTTGGCGCCGACGACTATGTCACCAAGCCCTTCTCGATTCGCGAGTTGCTCGCCCGCGTAAAAGCGGTCCTGCGCCGCTCGCAAACTGTTCCCAAAGAGCAGGAACGCTACACCTTCGGCGACGTCGAAGTGAATCTCCGCAGCTATCAGGTCCTCCGCAATGGTCAGGCCATTGAGTTTTCCAACAAGGAGTTCGAACTGCTCAAGCATTTCCTTTGTCACTCCGGCGAGACCCTCAGCCGCGACCGGTTGCTTGACGAGGTCTGGGGCTATGAAAACTTCCCCACCACCCGCACCGTCGACGCACACATCGTTCGCCTCCGCCAGAAACTTGAACCCGTTCCCGACCAGCCAAGATTCTTTCTCACCGTCCATGGCGTCGGCTACAAATTCGTAGGATAGAAAAATGATGGCCCTGACCGAACACCGCGTCCCCGCTATCTCCCACGTTGGATTGCCACAGCCCACTGTGCAGCCCTCGCTGCTTTCCCTCCGCGAGGAACTCGATCGCGAACGCCGCGAATACGCAAAGCTTCAGCAGGCGGTCTTTGAAGCGGCGCAAATCCAGCGCGTTCTTTGCGCGCCCCGCGAACTCATCTCCGGTGACTATGAAATTGCCGGGGAAATCTTTCCGGTGCGTCACCTCTCCGGTGACTTTTTTAAAGTGATGGAACTCGACGGGCTGTTGGCCATCGCCGTGGGCGACATTGCAGGGAAAGGGCTCACCGCGGGCATTTGGCTCACCCATCTCCTCAGCCTGGTCCAACGTGCCGGCCGCACTTTCTCGGATCCCGCTCGGGCCGTCGCGGACGTGAATCGCCAACTGTGCAAGGAGCAAAGCGAGCCGCCGCTGACCGCGCTGTTTTTCGCGATGCTCAACCCGTGCACCGGCGAGCTTTACTACACCAATGCTGGCCTTCCCGCTCCTTTGCTCCTGCGCGCCAGTCGCGCCGGCGTCGAACGCCTCGACATCGGTGGGCCTATGCTCGGCGCCATCGAGAATCCCGCGTTTGATTCCGGGTATCTCGTCATGAACCCGGGGGATATGCTCGTCGCATATTCCGACGGCGTCACGGAATGCCGCAATCCCGAGGATGAAGAGTTTGAAATGGATCGGCTATGCGCCGCTGCGCTTGCCGCTCACGGCAGAAGCGCGAATCCCGCACTCTTCTCCATGCTGGGCACCGTTCTCGATTTTGCCGCCTCAAATACGCCCGGTGACGACTTGACGCTTCTCGTCGTTCGTCGCCGCATTGAGCCTTCTCCGGAAGCGCCCGGCCAACACAAAAAAGATTACTCCGAGCCTCTACCAAAGGCGGCCACGGTTCCACGGCTGAAAAAAATCAGCCCGCGAGGCCGTAGCTCCAAGTAGCCGACGAAAGTCATCGGTCCGCGGCACGCG
>Ga0335080_10003860_pt1 | contig 15215 bp, 10 predicted proteins | sample Lox_Sample_34_FD_206720 | JGI IMG/M metagenome (GOLD analysis project Ga0335080, IMG submission 206720) | Soil microbial communities from Loxahatchee National Wildlife Refuge, Florida, United States - Lox_Sample_3.4 | ecosystem: Environmental > Terrestrial > Soil > Wetlands | place: USA... | reverse complement strand
GATTGAGTGATCTGCTCGAGTTCCGCTCGTTCATCGGCGTTCAACGCAATGGGCTCAGATCCGAAGGGCATGTCATATTAGACACCGCCCCCATGCTAATTGTTTCTTTGCGACAGGCCACTAGACCTGCTGTTGACGGACGTTGTGATGCCGGATCTGTAGGGCCCTCAATTAACACAGTATTTGCAGCACCTCCTTCCGCAGATGAAGGTCCTCCACACGTCGGGTTATCCCGAACCCCGGAAGCCGAACTCTGCGCTGCCATCAGAGGTGGACTTTATTCAGAAACCGTTCACCAAAGAAATCTTGCTGCGCCGCTTGCGGGAGGTGCTGGAGGGCAGGAACTCTCGAATAGAGCGGCTCTCCGGCAGTCCACAGTGATTCTCAAAAGCTAACACCTGCTTCCAGAACAACGGTCGGCTGAGTCCATCCCGCATTGAAGATGTAGGTTGTGAATTCCATCTTCTTGTGTGAAAAACCGACAAAGAAGCCTCGTTGCGTATCGAGGCTAGTGTGGTACGCCTTGGTTCGTTGCGCCACGAGACCAACACGAAGCCAGTTGACGGGTGAATAGCTCAACTGGGGCCAAGCGTAGTAAAAGCTGGCGGCTTGATTGCCTGTGTCGACGACAAATTCATTGAACACACTGAGTTGGATTTTCTTGTAGGTGACAGAGGCCTCACAGCCAGGTGCGATACCCGTCGTTCTGCCGAAGACGCCCCCAATTATCGGCGTCAGGCTGAACATCAGTTCTTTACCCGCACTGAAGTTGTATCCGACCCAGACCGATCCGGTTCTCAAATTCTCATAGTCGTAGCGGGCTTCAAGGTGGAGCCATCCCCGGTCCGCCGCGAAGGTTGGAGAAACATACCCGCCTTGATTGGGCACAATGTAACCGTCGGCAGTGAGTGTGAACGCCCACGACTCTTTGCCACTCGGATCCGGGCCTACCGGCGCTGCTTGAGCCAAGGCCATGCTCGTCTGTAGCACCGCGACGGAAAACAGGGCGAGCTTGCAAAGTTGTTTCATCCTCCCAATGCGACCGCTATACCAACCATCGCGAACCCGAGCACGACCATAACAACCCCGACCCGCAAGGGACGCTCACTTGCATGGCGGCCTAACGCATAACCAGCAAGGAACAGCAGAAAAATGGCAATGCCGTGAGAAACCCAGAGCGCCAGTTTGGCATCGTTCATGAAAATGAACGGAATGACAATTGGGAGAACAGACCCAAAGCCCAACAGGAATACACACAATGCCCCTTGCCAGTCTTCTTTGGCGAGTCGAGGCCGTGCAGGCAGTTCCGGCAATTGGCTCAATTTCTGTCGTAACGAGTCGAACACAGCCGGTTGCAGGTTGGAGGCTATCAGAGGCGGAAGGACGCTGGCGATGGCGCGTCCTGCTTCGTCGGGATCGGCAGCTCTGTGTAACCGCCTCAGGAGCAAGAGGTTATGCCCTCGCTCGCTAATACAACCTAAAAGAAAGAACACGGCATCAATGATCCCCCAAGCGAGACTGCATCCAATCGCACTGATGAGCATGGCGTGGACTTCGCCCCGGCCGACCCGTGTCGCGCTGGAAGAGCAGGTAAACGTAAGGACGATGATTAGACCAAATAAGACCTCCGAAATTCTCTCCATCGGCTCTAATACCTGTCTGGACTCTCTCGTGGAGTTTTCAGCCAGGGTTTGCATTTGGCATCCTCTGCGCGGGTTTGGCCTCCATTCGTTGCCCTTAAGGACGATGTTCCACCGGCAGGAGCGCGGCGACGGCGCTATCCACACCCCAGAAAACATTAGCCTCCCCAAGGCGATCGAGAAAGCCGCTCCGGAGGAAGAGAGCACGAACGGGGTCCGCAATCCTTGCGAACGCCAATCCGATACCATTGTCTTTTAGTTCGCTTCTCAACTGCTCCAACGAGTCGAGCACAGTGACGTCGATTTCCGGGCTCGCCTCCAGGTTCAATATGACCTCTCGTATCGGGCTAGCAGCGTCTTTGACTGCCGCTCGCAACCGGTTGCTGAAGCGGTTCGCATTGGCGAAGAAGAGAATCCCGTTCGGGCGGAAGATCAATAGGCCCGGAATAGCCTCTGCGGCGGGATGTTTTTCCAAATCGACAAATGTTCCCGTGCCGGGAAGCCTGCCCAGCACCGAGTCTTGCGGCGCAGAGACTTTCTTCAACAGCGCGGCCAAAGTCAGACACATCGCCAGGATCAGGCCTTTCAGCACACCGAGCACCAGCACCCCGGCGAGCGCGGTCAGCGCAGCCCAGATGCTTCCGGTCTTGAGACTAGCCAGTCGACGCATCTCCTTGACATCCGCCAGGTGCCAGACGGCGTGAATCACAATCGCGCCCAGCACGGCTTCCGGAAGGTTCTGGAAGAGCGGCATAAGGAAGAGCAGCGTCAAGACCGAAATCAGTGCTGTGGTGATGGTGGAGATCTGCGTTCGGGCGCCCCCAGCCTCGTTTGCTGCGGTCCCCGACATGCCGCCACCGACAATGATTCCTTGCGTCAAGCCAGAAGCGAGGTTCGCAACCCCCATCGCCGCCAGTTCCTGGTTTGGCCTCACCTCATATTTATGCTTCGCGGCAAAAGTGCGACCGGCCGCGAGGGCCTCTGCGTAAACAATCAGCACGATCCCAATAGCGCCCGTGAACAATTCAGACAGGTCGTCCCGGGAGACCAGGGGTAGTTCCAGTTGCGGAAGACCAGCCGGGACTCTGCCGACGATTTCCACTCCATGCCGGTTCAGCTCGAACTGCTGAACCGCAACAATCCCCAGCGCGAAGACCACGAGCGCCGACGGGATTCGCGGCGCCAAGACTCCCAGCAGGACGATGACAGCTACAGCACAGGCGCCCACTGCCAAGGTCCATAGGTTGGACCGGGGTAAAGAGACGACCACTTGCCAGGCTTGTGCCATTGTGTCGCCATGCCCTTTTTCGATGCCTAGCAGCTTCGGAGCTTGTTTCACCATGATCGTGATGCCTAAACCGAATACAAACCCTCTAAGCACGGGCTTAGAGATGAATTCCGACAGGAAGCCCAGCTTGAAGGCGCTGGAGAGAAGGAAAAGAAGGCCCGCCAGGATGGCAGTGGCGGAGGCGAGGGCGGCATATCGTCTCAAATCCCCAGCCGCCAGCGGCGCCACGAGTGCGGCCAGCATGGCGGCGGAGCCGGAGGTGCACGAGACGGCGAGGTGCCGGGACGAACCGAAGAGCGCATACACAGCCAAGCCTGCGGCCGCCGAATACAGCCCAGCCTGGGGTGGCACCCCAGCGATACCGGCGTATGCCAAGCCTTCCGGCACGAGCAGGCCAGCAAGCGCAGCGCCTGCAATGACGTCCGCCCGGACCGTACTCGCGGACAATTCAGGCAGCCAATTGGCTATAGGCAAAATGCGCAAAAGCCCCCTAGGTTCGTCTTCATTTCGCATCGTTGCAATCAGGTTACTGATTGCCAGCCAGGCAAGGGGAGTCTATTTTATTGCCGCAGTACCATCGGACTTGGCCTCGACGGCTTGGTGAAGTGTTCTTGATGCGATTGGATCGGAGGATACGCCACTCCGGAAATTACACGCGCGCAAATTCCCAGGAGAATTAATCATGCCGTTTCAATGTCGGTCGCTTGTCTTCTTCGGGTTCGGGGGTTTCACCCGATCTATCTTGCCGGAACTAGTGCGTTTCAAGCACCGGGATGCTCTCGTACTGGCTTTCGACCTTACGACGATTTTCCAAAATGGCGAGTCGTTGCCGCACCTGTTGGAACTCAGAGGTATCCACCACATATTCGGCGAGGGGCTTCAATTCGGTCTGGATCTCCTGTTGCGCGCGCGTGATTCGGGAGCCGGTCATCGGATGTCTCGAAAAGAGCCTGGCTATGGTTCCCGGTTTCTTCTTATCGAGTGACTGGATTTTTTCAAAAAATTCTACGAACGCATTCGGATCGTACCCCGCCCTATACATGTATGCCATACCGAGATGGTCCGCCTCCCGCTCCATTGCGCGCGAGAACTGTAGAAACCCAAGCGGGATGGCCAAGGTGGCTGCCTCGCGAATGGCGTAGCCCGCCCATCCTCCCATGAAAATGAGAGGGATCGTGGCATAATTCATGATCGTGCCACGAGTTGCCTGCTTCGTCCCGTGACGCGCTGCGACATGAGCGATCTCGTGAGCCAATACCCCGGCCAATTCTGCCTCGTCCTCTGCTCTCAGTATCAGACCAGTGTTCACGAACATGTATCCTCCGGGGAATGCAAAGGCATTGATCTGCTCGGATTGGATTACCTTGATGGTGAAAGGAACCTTGGCATCGGAGTTGCGAACGAGATTCTGACCGAGACGGTTCACGTACTCGGTGATCACGGAATCACTGAGTAGACTCGCCTGCCTCTCTGTATCCTCAGCCAACTCCTTACCAAGGGCGATTTCCTTCTCGATGGAATAGAAGTTCACTCCCTTCGCGGGATCGGATTTGCCGATGTGATCGGACCCATTCTTCTTGTCCTTGGCGAAGGTGGAAGGAGCCAGCGCGCACGGGATCACGAGCACCAGCATCGCGAACTTCATTGTGACACCTGGGACTCTCGATTTGAGATTCAGTTTGGGAATCATGGATTCATTAAATTCTGCACGCCTCGGCAGGACGGAAACCCAAGAGGCATGGGGGGATGTCATGATCACATAAATACGCCGCCTGGGGATTCGCCAGCATCAGCAAATCGGTGGCGTTCGCCAAGGTATTTCTGTTGAATGGGTTGGGACTCGTGTTTTGGATCGCCGGCGCGATCGCCTATGCCCAGGACCTCGTTCCCAGGGCATATCTGGTCACACCGGTGGGCGCGAATGCCGTCACGGTGTCCACTTCTTTTTTCGACGGTTCTGTCTTCACTGATCCGACCGCTCCCCTTACAGACTTCAAGGCACGTTTCGACACCACAGTACTCAGCTACAGCCGCGCCTTTGAATTCTTCAGGCGGTCAGCCAATGTGGTCGCGTCAATGCCCTACGCCGTGGGGAATTTCCGAGCCACAGTTGCCGGCGACGATGCACGCGTATACCGATCCGGGCTCGCTGACGCGAGGGTTCGATTCTCCGTAAATCTCCGGGGCGCTCCCGCCATGCATCCCGAAGAATTCCTGAAGTGGCATGAACGGTTCGTGCTTGGCGCGAGTTTGACCGTCGTGGTACCCATGGGTCAATATGACCCTGCGCGGCTGATCAACCCAAGCCTTCACCGCTGGGCCATCAAACCGGAGGTCGGAATGGCAAGGCGTTGGGGCCGGTGGGCGCTTGATTTGTATGGCGGCGTGTGGTTTTTCACCGGGAACGACACCTATTTCCCCGGAACCAGTACTCGCACTCAAGAACCAGTCGGAGCCGGAGAAACACACTTCAGTTATACCCTCAAGCCGAGGCTCTGGGTATCGTTCGATGGGAACTTTTGGACAGGCGGCCGGACCACCGTCAATCGAACCGAAAACTACGATTACCAGAGGAACTCGCGAGTCGGCGGAACCATCTCGGTACCTCTGAACCGGCACCAGGCTTTGAAATTCAGCTACAGCGCGGGCGCCTACATCTCGATTGGCGGAGATTATAAGAATGTGTCCACCGCGTGGCAGTATTCCTGGCTGAGCGGACCTAAGTGAACGGCAATGAACTAGACCTGGGAGCGTCAGCGAACACAGGACTTTAGCGGTGCCTAAAGAGTTTAAGTCGGCGGCTGAGGACGCGCATCATTCCCCCGGACCAATAGAGTTCCATGGAGGCGAATTAAATGAATCCGGAATCGACTCGGCTTAAAGAGGCAGCCGACCACGGTGTCGCCTGGAAAAAATGGGGGCCTTATCTCTCCGAGCGGCAGTGGGGCACGGTGCGTGAAGATTACAGTGAGGGAGGAAACGCCTGGGACTACTTCACCCATGACCAGGCGCGATCGCGGGCGTACCGCTGGGGTGAAGATGGTTTGGCAGGCATCTCCGACGATCACCAACAGCTCTGCTTTGCCCTCGCGCTTTGGAATGGACAGGACCCGATCCTGAAAGAACGGCTCTTCGGGCTAACCAACAGCGAGGCCAATCACGGTGAGGACGTCAAGGAGTACTACTTCTATCTGGATAGCACGCCCACCCACTCCTACATGAAGTACCTCTACAAGTACCCGCAGGTGGCGTACCCCTACTGTGATTTGATCAATACCAACCGGCAGCGCAGCCGCCTTGAAATGGAATACGAGCTGATCGATACGGGCATCTTCAATCAGGATCGCTATTTCGATGTGTTCGTAGAGTACGCCAAGGAATCACCGGAAGACCTTCTCGTCAAGATCACGGTTGCCAACCGCGGGCCGGACCAGGCAGTGGTGCACGTATTGCCAACCCTGTGGTTTCGAAACACATGGTCGTGGCAGAAGAATGCCCCGAAGCCTCTGTTAGAGCAGCGGGAAGGACCTGATGGGAGTACTGTCATTATGGCCTCCCACCCCGACCTGGGTGTTCGCTATCTCTATTGTGAAGGTTCCGTGCCAGTCCTTTTCACCGAGAACGAGACGAACCAGGAACGCATTTTCGGGACACCAAATCAAGCGCCTTACGTAAAGGATGGCATCAACGATTACGTGGTGTTCGGCCGTGCTGACAAAGTGAATCCCGAAAAGCACGGGACCAAGGCGTGCCCGCATTACCGTTTGGAAGTGCCCGGAGGCGAAAGCCGGGTGATCCGGTTACGGCTGAATCCGGTTGCGCCTGGCGACCGGGTTGATCTGGCGAAGTCGTTCGATCGTTTGATAGAGACACGCCAGAAAGAAGCCGACGAATTCTACGCCTTCATCACCCCGGACGCCGTTAGCGAGGACGCGGCTCGTGTGATGCGGCAGGCTCTGGCCGGCATGCTGTGGAGCAAACAGTATTACGGCTACGACGTCGATCGCTGGCTGACGGAGCATGGTGGAAATTACCATGGCCGCAATACTGAGTGGGTCCATATGTTGAATGACGAAATCATTTCCATGCCGGACAAGTGGGAATATCCGTGGTACGCAGCCTGGGACCTGGCTTTCCACTGTGTCGCGTTATCTACCGTGGACCCCGATTTCGCTAAACAACAGTTGGACTTGATGGTGCGCGATGACTACTTGCACCCTAGCGGCCAGCTTCCCGCATACGAGTGGAACTTTGGAGATGTCAACCCGCCCGTGCATGCATGGGCCACGCGCTTTGTTTACGAAATCGAGAAACAGCAAAAGGGCCGCGGCGACCTGAAGTTTCTCGAGGAGCTATTCCAGAAGCTGGCCTTGAATTTCACCTGGTGGGTGAACCGCAAAGATCCTCGCGGCAACAACATCTTTGGAGGCGGCTTTCTGGGCCTCGACAACATCGGGGTCTTCGACCGTAGCGCTCCGCTGCCGACGGGCGGCCATTTGGAACAGGCTGATGGCACGGCGTGGATGGCATTCTACTGCCAGTGCATGCTCCAGATTGCCATCGAATTGGCGATCAATGACCCGACCTACGAGCGCATGGTCGTGAAGTTCGCCAAGCATTTCGCCTGGATTACCCTGGCCATGAGAAACCTGGGGCACGAGAGCATGTGGGACGAAGAAGACGGCTTCTTCTATGACGTTCTCAGGGGGCCTGATGGTTCCGCAACCAGGCTGAAAGTGCGCTCACTTGTGGGCCTGTTGCCATTGTGCGCGGCGACGGTGTTTCACGGGGAAGTCAGAAGCCACATGCCCAATGTGCTCAAAAAACTAAGCAAATTCCTGGAAGTTCACCCCAAATTCACTGAATCGTTGGCGGCCGAATCCATGCTGAAAGACGGCGCTGGCGGAACGCGGCTGCTGGACGTGATGGACGAGAACCAGTACCGCCGCGTCCTTTCGAAGATGCTGGACGAATCTGAGTTTCTGGGTCCGTACGGCATTCGCTCGATCTCGCGCTACCATCTCGATCACCCCTATGTCTTCCACGTGGATGGGCAGGAGTTTCGCGTGCAGTACGTGCCGGCCGAATCGGACACTGGCATGTTCGGAGGCAATTCCAACTGGCGCGGTCCTGTGTGGATGCCTATCAACCTCCTGATTGTCCGTTCGCTCTTGAACCTGTATCAGTATTATGGGGATGATTTCCGGGTGGAATGCCCCACGGGCTCTGGCAAACTGATGAATCTCTTTGAGATCGCCCAGGAGATAGCCAACCGGCTGATCCGCACTTTCCTCCGCGACGAGAACGGCCGCCGCCCTGTCTACGGCGGCGCGGAAAAGTTCCAGACCGACCCCCACTGGCGTGACTATATCCTGTTCTACGAGTTCTTCCACGGAGATAATGGCGCCGGAATCGGAGCCAGCCATCAAACCGGCTGGACTGGCACAGTTGCGAACTTGATCCAATTGTTCGGACACCTAAAGGGCGCTGAAATACTCGCGGGTAGCGCGAAGACAGCGTTCTTCAATGATCGGAATCTTCAATCCGCGAAAACTGAACATCATCCCGCCCACGCTGCTAAGGCCGCATCGCGACAAAAAGCGGGGTGAACATTGATTTGCAGTCGTTTCGGTGCCGCCGTAATCACTGCGGCTTGTCTCCTCTGCGCCAGCGCCTGGGGGCAACCCGGCACACCCAATTCCGCTACGGCTCCAGCCCAACCGGAGGCGCCCAAGGATGCTCTTGGGCGTACCACGCCTCGCGGGACGGTGCTCGGCTTCTTGAGCGCCGCCCGCAAGGGGGATGATGGAGCAGCTACACAATACCTGAACACCCGCCTGCGTGGCGAACCGGCTGCCGAACTCGCTCGTCAACTCTACGAGGTCCTGAACCGGCGCTTGCCCGCCCGTCTCAACGAGCTCAGCGACCGGCCGGAAGGGTCCCTGCCGTTTCCGGCCGAACCGAACATCGACTTGGTCGGAACCATTAGCAGCGATAGCGGAAACGTAGACATTCTGCTCGAGCGCGTGGACCGCAAAAAAGCGGGCTTCTTTTGGTTGTTCTCCCGCAAAACTCTGGACACCATCCCCGAGCTGTACGCGGAGGTAGACACGGCGTCGGTTGAGAATGGTTTCATCAAGTTCCTAGTGGAAACTCGGATCGCTCATATTCCTCTATCTCAGTGGCTCGGCTTCTTTGCCGGCCTGCCGCTTGCCTATCTCGCTACAGGACTTCTTAACCGCTTCCTCAGCCGTGCGGTGGGCCACGTGCGCCGTCGCTTGCGCGGGAAGCCGGAACTACCCAATCCTGAGGTATTCCCAGGGCCGGTTCGCCTGCTAGTATTGGCGCTTATCGTTCGCTGGGCCGTTTCCACAATCACACTTCCTCTGTTGGCGCGCCAGTTTTGGTCCAGCACGATCAACGTGGTCACCATTGCAGGCTGCGTGTGGCTCGCCATCCGGCTCAATGGTTGGGTTGAGGATTACATTCGGCGGCGGCTCGGACGCCAAAATCAGACGGGAGCTCTTTCGGTCCTTCGCTTCACACGCCGGGCAAGTGACCTGCTCGCCGTCTTCGTGGGCGTACTCGTCATCTTCCGCCTCTTCGGGATGAATCCCGCCACCGCTCTGGCAGGGCTCGGCGTCGGCGGTATCGCTATCGCACTGGCAGCGCAAAAGACCTTGGAAAACGTGATCGCCGGGGTTTCACTCATTTCCGACAAAGCATTTCGTGTGGGGGATTTCTTGAAGGTGGGTGAAACGGCGGGCACCGTCACTGCCATTGGGCTGCGTTCGACCCGTATCCGTACAAACGATCGGACCGTTGTCAACGTACCCAACGGACAGATCGCAACTGCAAGCCTTGAAAACATTTCCTTACGTGACCAGTTCTGGTTCCATCACGTCCTGGGCCTACGTTACGAAACCACTACCTCACAGATACGGTCGATTCTTGACGGAGTCAGCAAGTTGTTGGCACAACACCCTGGCGTTGATGGCGCCTCAGTTCGTGTGCGTTTTGTCAATTTCGGTGCATCCTCACTTGATATGGATATCGTCGCGTATTTCTCAGCCCACGATTGGAACCACTTTCTCCAGATACAGGAAGAACTGCTGCTCCAAATCATGGAGACTGTGCAGGTAGCCGGAGCGCAGAGGTCCCTCCCATCGCAAGCGATGTACCTGGCGGGCCCCGCTGCCCCTAATGGATCCGTCGCAAACGGCCTCCCCCAACGCCCGAAGCAGGCGGAAACCGTCGGTGACGAAGCTGGAGGCGCCAAGCCAAAGCGAAGAAGAAGGACCAGCACTGTGGTGCCGAGAGCACATCCGGCTGCTGGCAGCCTATGACACCTTAGCATCCGCCAAAGCGGGACGACATTTGCGTTGCCGCACAACCGGCTCTTATCACCGTCACTCCCACCTCTCCAGAAACTTGTCTGTGTTCAGACGCTTGATGCCTGAATCGGAAAAAGATACATCTCCGCAAAAGTGGCAGACATCAGCATGACGGGTATAGAGACCGACCTTTGCGGCCGTACAGCCAATCACGAGGTCAGGGAGGGCACGCTCATGAAACACCTATTCCTTAGATATCTCTTCTTCGTCCTTTCGGTTTGCGTTCCATGTGTTCGGGCTCAGTCGCCGGATCTGAACCAACTGAAGGGCAAGCTCGAGCAACTTGAGCAGATGATGAACGATCTGAAACAGCAGATCGCCGCGGCCGAGAATGCTCAGAGTGCACCCGCGGCGCCATCCGCACCGCTGGTCGCGCCAGCTTCGCAGCTTTCCAAGGTGCCAACGCCGCTTGTGCCGGTCGAACACATGGGCGATCTGACGATGAGACGCGAGGCAGCTAATCAGAATGCCGAGAGCGCGCCGAGGATCAACAACGAGGATATGGACCCTGCTCTGCGCGGCTTCTTCCGCTTGCCAGGGACAGGCACGCTCATCAAGTTCGGCGGATTCATCAAGACCGACGTGTTTGTGGATACCAATCAAGCCGGCTCTTACTACGGCGCATACGTGCCGTCGAGCTTCCCGTCAAGCCCTCAGCCGCACACGGTGAACGCCACCGTCTCCATGCGCCCGTCGCGTTTCTCGGCGGAATTCCGGCAGCCGGTAGGCTCCGGCGATGACAGCAATGACAGCGTAAAGGGCTATTTTGAATTTGATTTCCTCAGCAACTACGACCGCAATTCGCTGCGATTACGGCAGTTTTACGCACAATACAAGAACGTCCTGGCCGGCCAAGCTTGGACTACGTTCGGTGATGCCGATGCCTTTCCGGACACTCTCGAGTTTGAAGGCCCTCCCGGAATTATCTGCTCGCGGCAGCCCATGATTCGTTATACGCAAGCCATCAACAAAGCAAACAGCATCGCTTTTGCAGTCGAAAAAACCGGGACTGACACGCCGTTTTCCACTCAGTACGGAAGCCCGGTCGGCTCCTCCACCCGGCCCGACATGATCGGGTCCTACCGGTATGAAAATCAACATGGGCACCTCTACTTTGCCGCCATATCGCGGTCGGTGGGAGGCGTTATCCCGAACTCCACGGTGCCCGATCTGAGGAACCACGCGGAAGCATTCGGCGGCTCCCTCTCCGGTGTATGGGGCGGCTCCAAGAACAACATGGTCTTCCAGGCGGTTATCGGCAAAGGCATCTCCAACTACTACAACGATAACTACGGCCTGGGCACGGATGTGGGCTTCGATGCTCATGGCCATCTAGTGGCGACGCCGACCGGATCTGGCGAGATTGGATATCAACATTACTGGACCAAATTGCTTCGGTCCACTTTCAGCTACGCCTACTTGCAGATCAACAACACGGCCGGAGATCCAGGGAACATCTACCACATCAGCCATTACGCCACAGCCAACCTAATCGTCCAGCCAACGACCAGCTTCTTGTTCGGCGCGGAATATATCTACGGTTCACTCGAGCGCAAGGACGGCTTCAAGTGGGTTGCGCCTCGCATTCAAGCGAGCGTGACCTACTATCTCAACAAATATCCGAAGGAGAACTAAATGGTTACGAAGAGAATGCAGGCGACAACGCTGATTGTCGCGGTGTTCTTTGCCGCGGCGTTCGCCTCAGTCCCGCTCCCAGCGCAGACACGCCGCAGCCCTGTCGCTCCGAGAGACGAACAACTGAAGGCTGCCGTGAATGAAGCGTACGGGATGTTCAAGAACGACGCGACGGGGAAAAATGCCGACTACATCCCCTATCTGGCCCATGTCGATTCGAAGCTCTTCGGAATCGCTGTGGTCACCACTGACAATAAGGTCTACACCCTCGGTGATGTGGGCTACTCGTTCTCCATCCAGTCAATCTCCAAGGTCTTCACCCTTGCGCTTGCAATGGAAGAACAAGGAGCGGACAAGGTCTTCGAAAAGGTCGGCAGCGAACCGACCGGACGGCCATTCAATTCCGTTTCCGCGGTAGTAGACATGCCGACTCACACCGGCAACCCGCTGGTGAACGCAGGCGCCATCGCGACCACCAGCCTGATATCCGGGTCGAGCGTCAATGAGAAATGGAACAAGATCCTTGCCTTTTACAGCGCGGCCGCCGGCGAGAAGTTGGCGCTAATCGACGAGGTGTACCAATCGGAAGCAGCGACCAATCAGGGCAACAGAGCACTCGCGGCGCTTCTGCTCAAATATGACCGCATTTACTCCGAACCACTCGATGCCGTCGACATCTACACCAAGCAGTGCTCGGTCGGCGTGAACGTGAAGCAGCTTGCCCAGATGGGGGCAACGCTGGCCAATAGCGGCACCAACCCCGTCAGCGGCGAACGCGTAATCAGAAGTGAGGACATTCCCGAGATTCTGGCCACCATGACGATGGCCGGCTTGTACGATGGATCCGGCGGTTGGGCCTGGCACGTCGGGCTGCCGGCAAAAAGCGGTGTGTGGGGCGGCATCCTGGCTGTCGTACCGGGCAAGGGAGCTATCGCTGTCTTTGCACCGCCGCTCGATGAAGCAGGCAACAGCGTCAAGGCGCAGAAGGTGATTTCGCATGTCGCCAAGAAGCTCGACATCAACCTGTTTTCTCCAGGGTCGGTTGGCCTGCAGTAGTCGCCTCCCGCCTCGTCAACTCAAGGCCCGTATAACGGGCAGGAATATCGCAGACAGGAGCGCGAGCGAGAGGGTACCGTAGTCGCTTCAATCCTCCTGGACTGAGAGTGCACTTATGAAACAATATCAATTCGTTTGCCCGCCGCGTTTTGCGTCTACTCTGCTGATCGCCGTGGTCCTGCTGAGCCGTGTCACACCCATAGCCGCACAGTCGAGCAACTACGAATTCAACGATTCCCATTTCCACCTGACCAACTATATCCAGGAAGGCACCGACATTCACGATTTCCTGACGATTATGGGAACCAAGGTCGGCCGTGTAGCGTTGTTCGGCATCCCGTTGCAGCAGCAATGGTCGTACCGGGTTGACGGCGATCATGCGCCAACATATTACCTGAACACAGATGCGCCGTTGTACTACTACTCATTCACAGATGCATGGATCGCGATGGCATTCAAGTCCTTGACGGAGGAACAGCGGACGAGATTCGATCCCATGATCACGGGGTTCAACCCCACGGACATGTACGCTGCGGATCACATTCGTCGGGTACTTCAAACGTTCCCGGGTGTATTCACAGGGATTGGCGAGTTCACGATTCACAAGGAGTTCGTGGCGGCTAAAGTCGCGGGCGAAGTCGCTAGCCTTCAGGATCCGGCGCTCGATCGCATACTCGATTTTGCAGCCGAAGTCGGCCTCGTCATTCTAATCCATAACGATATCGATGCCCCCTTCGCGAAGGAGGGATCCGAACCGGCGCACCTCAATCAGATCAAGGCCGTCTTTAAGCGGCATCCAAACGCAACAATCATCTGGGCACACACGGGCGTGGGGCGGGTAGTGCGCCCGATAAGAAGTCATGCAGCGAACATCGAAGAAATCCTGCGCGATCCAGCTCTTCGTCACGTGTACTTCGACATCTCGTGGGACGAAGTTGCCAAGTACATCGTCGCCAACCCGCAGGCCACAAAGACCACGGCCGACTTGATGAACCGCTACCCCGACCGCTTCCTTTTTGGCACCGACGAGGTTGCGCCCGCCGAACAGTCCAAGTATACGAAGGTGTTCTATCAGTACGAGCCTCTGTGGAAGTCACTCGATGCCGAAACGTGCAAGAAGGTCCGGCTTGGGAACTACGAACGAATCTTCGACGAAGGACGCCGCAAGGTCCGGAGTTGGGAGCGCGCTCACGTGGAAGGCCGCAGATCAAACTGACACCATGTCGGGACGGGGACGGGATAAATCTATGATGATTGAACTTGCGAAGACTCGGTGGTAACTGGTGCTCAGGTGCTCAGAGGTATCGTGGCATTGATCTTTGGACTGGTTGCGTTCTCCAGGCCTGCACTCACTCTCTCGACTATTCAAGAAACAGCCATGACAACGCGTTACGATCACCGCTTTCGTGATTCTCGAAACATAAGGATCGGATCCGATTGGATGCGTTTTTGACCAGGTCAAGCAGTCCTGCGCCGCAACTCATTTGCGCCAACGGAGACCGCCGTTAATGCGCGGACAAGAGTTGCGATAGGGCCTGTCCCTTCGCTCTGGCGCTCACCGAGCTCTGGGGCCGGGAACCACCTAGCAATTCTTCGGCACTATCCGGCTCGTAATGAATGCCCTTTAGCCTGATCCTGTGTGTCAGCAGTCACTGCAGTGTCCCAGGGTCTGCACGAATTGTGCGCTACAGGCCAGCAACCTGCGAGGCCCGACACACGGCGACTGGTCTCCATTCCGAACCAGCCGCCGCGAGTTTCGGGCATAAACGGCCGCGCAGGGGGGCGTTCCTGCGAGCGAGCCGTTTTCAACCCTGCCGGAGTTTCCGCAAACAGAACGAAGCGGTAGTAAATAGTAAACCAAGTAAACCAGCCAGTGGAACCGGACTGCCAGTCTTGGGTAATGCAGGTGGCAGCTTTGCTTCGGCCACTTCGGTCGGTGCCGGAGCTCGTGCTGGGGCTGGGGTCGGAGCCGGAGCCGGAGCTGCTTCATGCGTGACCGGAGCTGGCGTCCGCGCCACTACCGGCTTGGGTGCGGGTGGGGCCTGTCCATAGACCACGGTATTGGAAGCAATCTCCGTCATGGGCTCTTCCACGATTTTCTCGGCAGAGATGACCATCCCTTTCCTCAAATCGTGGACAGACGCTTTCCGTCCGCTGACAATGAAGCGGTAGGAATCCTGTACCTTGTACATGCGATTCTCG
>Ga0335080_10003858_pt1 | contig 15223 bp, 13 predicted proteins | sample Lox_Sample_34_FD_206720 | JGI IMG/M metagenome (GOLD analysis project Ga0335080, IMG submission 206720) | Soil microbial communities from Loxahatchee National Wildlife Refuge, Florida, United States - Lox_Sample_3.4 | ecosystem: Environmental > Terrestrial > Soil > Wetlands | place: USA... | reverse complement strand
GATCTACCAACCGATTCGAGTGCGATGTTCCTGTGTACTGTACCGGCGGGCGCTTCCAGTTTTACCGTGCCTCCTGAAGTGTTGTCAGCCATCCCAGCGTCACGGAGAAACTTGTCATCCAAAGCAGCGATCTATCTGATGCCCTGGACATCCAGCAGTTTTACCGCGACCGGTCTTCAGACCGGACTCGCTGCGGCGAGATACGTTTTGGGCAAGACGGTGAGTTTTCAGTAGCCGTATGACCGGACGAATTCACATCCGAACCCTGGTTGTCATGACGAGTCTCTTCGCGTTCAATGCGCACGCCCAATGGAAGTTCCCCGATCTAACCACAGGCGGACCTTTCTATCACACCGACAAAGTGTGCAATTACGCCGACAAGCATTTTCACGATGTGACCTACGTCTACTACAAATTTCTCGGCCTGGAAGGCCCATACACCTTCTTCAAGGACATGCAAAGCCAGCCGCCCGAACTTTGCTACTGCATCGCGATGGGAGGAGGAGGCGGTGGATCGGCGATTCGCGGCCTCAAGCCCCATGCCTCCGAGGATGAGTGTCACAGTCCGGGCACCCAGGGTCAGCAAGGCACTTACGACAATTCCTCCAGTCCGGTGAGCGGAGATTGGTCCAGTTCGAGTTCACCGGACTTGCGGGCTCACGCCTCGGGATCCGCGGCCGGAGCATTCTCTTATACGGTTCCGTTCCGCGCGCTTCCTCTGGGTCCTACGTCGAGCGGCGCGCCGCAATCCGCATTGCCGGGCTGCAACTCGCAGGGTAATCCAGCGATGTATGGGATCGAGCACGTCAGCGCCGTGGTCAATCGATACGATTTATGCACGGGCGCAACAACGGCGAGTGTTAGTGTCGCGCCATTTCCGTTACAGGTGCGCGTGACCCCGGATGGCAGCCAGGCGATTGTGACTAACTACGGAAACGCGATCACGTTCATCGATACCGCAACCAACAAAATCCTGGCGAGCATGCAGACGGACCCCAACTTCACACCTTCGGGCCTGGCGATCGCTCCGGACGGCACATACGCGCTGGTAACCAATTATGAACCACCGCCGGATGCGTTTCTCGCCGTAGTGGATATCGCATCGCGAACGATCACGCGCAAAATTCCGCTCGATACGGAATTTCCGCAATCGGTTCGGATCACGCCGGACGGATTGCTCGCCTGGGTGACGTATCCGTGGGACAACCGGGTGGAGGTGATCGATATATTGACTGGCGCGGTGATCCGCGCGCTGTCCTTCTCCACGCCGTATAGTGTGGCATTCAATCCGACGGGTACCGTTGCATTCGTGGCGGGCGGCGAGAATGCCGGGTCGGTGGCAGCCTACGAGACCAAGACTTACACCAAGGTCGCGACGATTCCGGCGGGAGCGGGCGCGTGCGATCTACGCTTGAGCTTAGACGGATCGTTTCTGTTTACCAATGATGCGTTCGGGTCGTCGGTTACGATTATCGATACGCGCGCGTTGACGGGGGTCACTCAGCCGACCCAGGGGGAATCTCGCGGGGCGGTCACGGTCCCGACGCAATAAATATGGTGACAGTCACCACATTTTGGAAATATGGTGACTGTCACCGGATTTCTATACTAGGGGAGTGAGGCTTTCCGACTACGACCGTGCGGTTCTGGCCGGTGACCGCGGACCGGCGGCGCGCATGGCCATGTCGATCATCGTGCGGATGGCGGAGATCCGCGGCGCGGGCGAGCTGCTCGATATCTCGCAAGCGCACATCGACAGCACCATTTATATGGGCGAGGCCGGGCTCGAATTCGCCGAACGGCTCGCTAAGCTCGGCGCGAAGGTCGCGGTGCCGTCGTCGCTCAATGTCAGCGGACTCGATGAATGCCATTGGCGCGACTGGCCCGTCCCGGAAGATTGGGCGTCGAAAGCGCAACGGCAGATGATCGCCTACCACAGCATGGGCTGCGTGCCGATGTGGACCTGCGCGCCTTATCAGACCGCGATGGCGCCGAAGTTCGGGCAACAGATCGCGTGGGGGGAATCGAACGCGATCGTGTTCGCGAATTCGGTAATCGGCGCCCGGACGGAGCGCTATCCTGATCTGCTGGACATTTGCTGCGCGATCACGGGCCGCGTTCCGGCGGTAGGGCTACATCTCACCGAGAATCGCGCCGGCCAGTTGTTGATCCGGCTCAAAGACGTGTCGGCCGCAGTGCAGTGCGACGACACGTTCTATGCGGTGCTCGGAATCCTGCTGGGGCGGCTGGCGGGCACGCGAATTCCGGTGATCGATGGTTTAGAAGTCACGCCCACCGAGGATCAACTGAAGATGATGGGCGCGGCGGCGGCGTCATCCGGCGCGGTCGCGTTGTATCACATCGTCGGGGTGACGCCGGAAGCTCCGACGCTCGCAGCCGCGTTCCAGGAGCGGGCGCCGGACGAGGAGCATTTGGTCAGCATGGAGGAACTGCGCGAAATCCGAAGGGAGCTGACAACGGCGGCAGGATCGAAGCTTGACATGGTGGTGCTCGGCAGCCCGCATTTCTCGATCGCCGAGTTCCGCCAGCTCGCGCCGCTGATCGCCGGCAAGCACCGTCATCCCGATGTGCAGTTCCTGGTGACCACCAGCCGTATCATGCGCGATCTCGCCGCGCAAGACGGAATCGTGGCGAGCCTCGAGGAATTCGGCGGCCGGATCACGGTGGACACGTGCATCCTCGCGACACCGATGCTCCCGAAATCGATTCAGGTACTCATGACCAATTCCGGCAAGTACGCGCACTACGCGCCCGGATTGCTCGCCACGCAGATGGTGTTCGGCAACATGGACGATTGCGTCCGGTCTGCCGTGGAAGGGCGCGTGATGCGCGATGAGTCGTCATGGGGGATGTGATTCAGGGCCGGGCGGTGATCGCGGGCGAAGCGTCGGGCGAATTGCTGGTCAGCACGCAGCCGCTCAGTTTTTGGGGCGGCTACGATCACCAGACCGGAGAGATCATCGACCGGCGCAATGCGCTTTCCGGACGGATCGCGGCCGGGCGCGTGCTGGCGCTTCCGAATACCGTAGGGTCGAGCACGACGACGGCGGTGCTGATTGAGGCGATTCGCGCGAAGACAGCGCCGGCGGCGCTGCTGACGAATGGCGTCGACACGTTTCTTGCGCTGGCGTCGGTAGTGGCTGAAGAAATGTACGGCCGTGCGATCCCCATTGTGGCGCTGGATGCGCAGCAATTTGAAAAGCTGCAGACCGGCGTGAAGGTGCAGGTTCAGGCGGACGGAAAGATCGTTTTATAGTGTTGCGCCTGTTTCGCTGATGAGCGGCGCGGCCGCGCCAATCACGGTCGCCTGCCATCCGAGCGCGGCTTTCACAACAGTCACTTCAGCGCGGCTGTCGGCATTGACGTGCCGGCGAAAAGCGGCTTCGGCGGCCGGCAGGATCAGGTTATCGGCCTCGGCCAGGCCGCCGGCGACCGCGATTCGATCCGGAAAAAAGATCTGGGCCAGCGATGCCATTGCGATGCCCAGCGCTCGGCCCGCGCGATCGAGTTCGGCGATGGCGCGCGCGCCGCCTTCTCGCGCACTTTCGATCACTTCGCGCAATGTCGCGCCGCTCTGCGCATTGGCGACGATGCTGCGTTCCGAGACGATCGCTTCGGCGCAGCCGCGTCCACCACATGGGCACTCCGGGCCTTCCGGCTCAGCGACGACATGTCCGGCATCGCCGACGCATTCGCCCATGAAGCGGAGGAGTTCGCCGTTGACGATCACGCCGACGCCCAGGCCGGTGCCGGAAACCAGGCAGAGGAACCTGGTCGATCCGCGTCCGCCGCCGAAGCGATATTCGCCGAGCGTCGAGGCGTTCGAATCGACCTCGAGAATCGCGGGAACGGCGACGGCGTCCGAGATCGCGTCGCGCACCGGAAAGCCCTCCAGCCATGCCAGGTTTGGGTTGTAGCTCAGACGATCGCGCGCGGGATTGAGAAAGCCGGCTACAGCGATTCCCGCGCCGCGAATGGGATTCGAACCCGTAATGCGGGCGGCCGCCTGGCGGATGTTTTCGACCAATGCAGAAGGGTTTTCCGATCCGGTTCGGAAATTCTCGATCGCGGCGACCTCGCCGGAATGGCTGACCACGGCGACCTTGGTATTTGTTCCGCCGATGTCGATGCCGAGCGCGAGCGGCGTCACGTTTTTTCGAAGCCGGATTCAGTGGTGGTGACCAGCCCCGCATACCGGAACGCGCCGGGATCGATGCCGCGGGTCTGAGCAACGTGGCAGGCTGCGACTTGTACCGGTATGATCTCGACCAGCGGAGCGAAAGCAGACGGAACGCCCTGCGCCTGGCAGACGCGAGCTTTGCCGCCGAGCTTAGCCAAATCGATGGCCATCGCGAGATCGATCTCGCGCGTCGGCTCCTGCGATGCAAAAACGATGGCGCGGAATCGCTGGTCGACGATTTCGACGGGGCCGTGGCGGAACAGCGCGCACGACATTCCGACGGAAGGAAGTCGCGCGGCTTCGTTGAACAGCAGCGATCCTTCGCGGGCGGAGGCGAGCGACGGGCCGCGCGCCAGCAGATACACCACCTCCGAGCCTCGCAGGAACTCCTCCCATTCGCCGGCTTGCGCGACGGATTTTTCAATCTCGGCGGTCATCGCGTCGACCACGGCAGCGAGCACGCGCCGAGTCTGCTCTTCCGGCTCTTCGAGTATCGCGGCGGCGAGCAGCAGCAACAGCGCCATGGTGCCGGTATAAGTCTGCACCGCGACCATGCGATCGGGTCCGCTGGCCAGAAAAATCGGATAGTCGGACTCGCGTTCGAGCGTCGTGCCAGGTTCATTGGTGATGCCGACGGTGACGGATGTGGAATCCTCGAGACGCTTCAGCAGCTTGATAATCTCCACCGTTTCGCCGGAGCGCGAAATAAGCACCTCGGCGTCCGAGCGGCGTTTTGCGCGGCCAAAATGCAGCCATTCGGACGTCTCCACTACCTCGGCCGGAAATCCGTGCGATTCGAGATAGTAGACAGCCGGGATCGACGCGGACATCGAACTGCCCATGCCGGTGAAGACGACACTCTTCGCCGACCGGATCGCGCTGGCCGCTTGCAACAGCGCCGGTTTACCTTCGCCCAGGTGATAGTCGACCAGGCAGCGCAGCGACTCCGGCTGGCTGCGGATGTTGTCGAGCATGATGGACGGATTCATTTCGCGCCCTTGCCCCGCCATCCTTCGATGGGCTTCGTCATGCCTTTGGTATCGAACGGGAGCGCGACTTTCGCGCCTCGTCCGGCCGATGCATACCCGGCGTAGACGGCTTCGAGCACGACTCGGCCGTCCTCGCCGGTGGCCTGCGGCGTTTCCTTCCCGCGAACGCAGCGCGCGAAGTGCCGCATCTCGTGCGGGAAACCGTAGTTCCACAATTCGTCGAAAACCGGATAACTCCATCCGGTAGTGGAAGGCGCTTTTTCGACCGCGTAGCCGTAGCCGCGTTCGCTAAAGGTCGGCAGCGCGTTGCCCATGTGCAGATTGCCGTAGGACACGCCGGCGTCGCCAAAGACCTCGATACGGTCATCCATGCCGCCGCGCCGCGCCCAGCTATTCTCCACCATGCCGACGGCGCCATTGGCGAATTCGATAATGCCGATGGTTTCGTCGTCGCCGATGGTTTTATCTTTGTGGACGTAGGTGCCCATCTGGCAGTAGACGGATTCGATTTTCGGCCGGCCGAGAAACCAGTAGCAGAAGGCGATGCCGTGGCAGCCCATGTCCATCCAGACGCCGCCGCCGGACCGGTTGACATCCCAGAACCAGTCGCTGTGCGGGCCGAAATGTTTTTCGCTTTGCTTGATGAGGTGGATTTTGCCGAACGCGCCCTGATCGGCCATTTCCTTGGCCTTGACGTATTTCGGCGTAAAGAACAACTCTTCGGCGTACATCAGCAGCACGCCTTGTTGGCGGCAGACATCGATCATCTCGTCGGCCTCGTCGAGCGTCATGGCCATTGGCTTTTCGCAGACGACGTGTTTGCCGGCGCGCGCGATGTCGCAGGTCATCTGCTTGTGCAGCGCGTTTGGCGCGGTGATGGTGACCATCTCGATATCCGGCTCGCGGAGCATTTCGCGGTAATCGTGAAATACGCGCGGGATACCGTAGCGTTTGGCGAGTTCTTCGGGGTGGCCGGGAGTGGGGGACGCGACCGCGACGACTTCGGCGTCCTCGGGCATGATTTGAAATGATGCAGCGTGAATGTCGGCTTCGAATTGAGAGCCGATGATGGCGGTTTTCACTTTTCCAGTAGGCATAGAGTTTAGGACAACTCTATTCTTACCGAAATGGTGGCGGCGCATGGCGCCGCGCAGGTCTTACCGAAATCGTGCCGGCGTATGGCGGCGCGCAGGGCGCTCGCGATCGGTGAATCCGATGAAAGCTGGCGTGACCGCCGGAGTCCCGCCAGCCGGCATCGAAAGTACGCTCCGAGGAGCGCTTACTTTTTTGCGGCGACAGGAGTGACCGGCGCGCTGGTCTTCTTCGCGGTGGTCTTCTTGTGCTTGTGGGTCTTCTTCTTTTGAACCGCGGTGGCTTTGGTTGCCGGCGCATTGGCGGCCGGTTTGGCAGCGGTACTGGTCTGTGCCGCGAACGCGGTCCCAACCAACAAAGCCGCACCGAGAATCGTGCTAGTGAGAGTCTTCATAACGTGTCTTCGAATCCTTTCCTTATCGGGCCGATTGCCCTTGTCCTTATCGGGCTCATCGCCCTTCACCCATATGGACGCGGCGATTTATTAACCAGCGGTTAACGCGAAATTTAGTTTTGTTCACTGGGGCGCGGCGGGCGGCCAATTCGACAAAACCCCGGCGAAATGTTACGATTAATCAAGGCCGTCCGGCCTTTCCTGCTATGGCCATCAAACCCGCTTTCGCGCAAGGTGCGCAGATCGAACACAACAAGTACGGATTAGGTTCCGTGCTGTCCTGCAACGAAGAATACATCGTGATCAAGTTCGACGATCATGGTGAGAAGAAGTTCGTGCTCTCGATCGCGCTGCCAGCGTTGAAGAAAAGCGATCGCCAGCCTCCGGTGGAAAAGCGCCGCGCCGCGCGCAAAAAAGCCGCGCCGGTAGCCGCCGAATAGCGGTCAGTCTGTCCGTGACTTTCTAGTCGGTTCGCAGCGTGACCATCGGATCGACGCGAGTGGCTTTGCGCGCCGGGATATAGCAAGCCAGAAACGCCGAAGCTCCCAGAACCAACAATCCGGAGCCGAACATCGCGGGATCGTATTCCTTCACGCCGAAAATGATATTGGCGAGCAATCGCGCGATGGCCAGCGTCACGGGAAGACCGATCAGCAGGCCGATCCCGGTGAGCGTGAGTCCGCGGCGCACGATCATCCAGACCACGTCCGGTTGGCGGGCGCCGAGCGCCATCCGCACGCCGATTTCGTGAGTTCGTTCGTTGACCGAATAGGCCATCACCGCATACACGCCGATGCTGGCGAGCAATAATGCGACTACCCCGAAAATCCCCATGAGCACGGCCAGGAAACGAAAGCCGGAGAGCTGGTCGTCAAAAAGCTCTTCCAGTGTTTCGATGTTATACACGGGCTGATCGGGATCGATATTCCGGACTTGGCCGCGCGCGGCAGCGGTCAGATTCCTGGGATCGCCGGAAGCGCGGATCAGAACATCGAAACTACGCGCGGCCCACTGACGATTGGACCGGTAAATTGCGGGGCGTAGGAATTTGTCGAAAGGGTCACGGCGCAGATCCGCGGCGACGCCGACGATCGTCAGCCAGGGCGAGTCGGTGGATGATAATCCGATTTTGATGTGCCGGCCGATCGGATTTTGGCCCGGGAAATATTGATTGACCAGTGTGCGGCTTACGATGGCGACCGGCGGGGCGTCCTTGCCGTCGCGCTCGTCGAAGGATCGGCCGGCTCGAATCGGCAGATGTAATGTTTGGAAATAGTTGGGGCTGACGCACTCGTTGAGCGCCCAGGGCGGCGCTCCGCTTTCGCGGTTATCGCGACCTTCGATGACAAAGTTAGCGCCGGTGCTGGAAGACGAGTAGGGAAGATTTGTCGCGACGGCCGCATCCTTAACGCCGGCCAGCGGCTGAAGGGCGCGCTCGAGGCGCTCCTGAAATCGAACGATGTCGGTCTGAGCGGGATACTTCGATTCGGGAAGCGAGATTCGCATCGTCAGCGCGCTGGACGGATCCAGGCCGGGCGCCGGTTCGGTGATCAGGGCGCTGCCTTTGGCGATCAATCCCGCGCCGACCATCAGGACGAGCGCAAGGACGATCTGACAAACGACAAGAATGCCGCGCACGCGATGACGATGGATTCCGCTGGATGTTCCGCGAGTGCTGTCTTTCAACGCTTCGTTGACGTCGGCGCGCGAGCCGAACCACGCGGGCACGATCCCGGAAACAATTCCGGCCGCTATAGCCGCGGCGAGAGTGAACCAAAGCACGCGCGCGTTGATTCCCAGGCGTTCCCAACCGGGCAGATAGCGCTGGACGTTGGAGGGTAGCGACGTGCGCATAATGTCGAGTCCCCAATAGGCGAGCACCAGGCCGACTGCGGCGCCGAGAATGCCGAGCAGCGCGCTTTCGAACAGGAACTGGCGGATCAAGCGGAAGCGGCTGGCGCCGAGCGCCGATCGGATGGCCATTTCTTTCGATCGAAGCGAGACTCGCGCGAACTGCAGGTTGGCGACGTTCGAGCATGCAATCAGCAGAACGAACGCTACCGAGCCCATGAGCATCACCAGAAATTCGGCCACCAGATTACCGGAGACGTATTCGCGCAGCAGTTCGACGCGAACCGTGCGATTACGATGAGACTCCGGATCGATTTCGGAAATTCTCTCGGCCAGCGCGCCGAGTTCGGCCTCGGCTTGAGCCACCGTTACACCGTCCTTCAGGCGCCCGACCACGTTGAGCGACATGACTTCACGGCGTCCGCGCTCGGCGGCATCCATGGCGAGCGGAACCCACAAGTCGGTGGCGGGAGGATAGCGGAAATCGCGCGGCATGACGCCAACGACCCGGTAAGCTTGTCCTTCAAGCTGAATGGTGCGGGTCAAGATGTTCGGATCGGAAGCGAATCGGCCGCTCCAGAGCGCGTAGCCGAGAATGACGACGCGGTCGTAACCCGGGGTGTCCTCGCCGTCGAGAAAGATCCGGCCGCGCAGCGGCCTCGCCTGGAGTCCTTTGAAGAAGCTGACGGAGGCGCGCGCTCCGGCAACGCGCTCGGGTTCGCCGTCGCCGGTGAGATTGAGGCTCGCTTCCGTAGCGGCGCCGAGATGATCGACCGTGCGCGTCTGGCGCGCGAAATCGAGAAAGTCGGCCGGCGAGATCCGATCGAACGATTTCCGATCGCCCTTTTGAGTGCCGATGACGGTGATGACGCGATCGAGATTAGGAAGCTCGAGGGGACGGAACAGCAGAATGTCGGCGAGGCTGTAGATCGCGGTATTCGCGCCGATGCCCAGCGCGAGGGCCAGCACGGCCACCGCCGTGAATCCAGGACTCTTGAAGAGCATGCGGGCGGAATAACGCAGACTCTTGGGGATGAATTTGGTCCACACGAGGGATACTCAAGTGTCGCATGACGATGGCGCCGTTGCCGCGCACAATCGCGACGCGTCATAATGGAGCACTCAAGCGGTTTTGAGCGCTACTCGCTCGCCGAGATGCATGAGCTACCAGCCCAGCGAGGAAATAGGCCGCCGGTTTTCGGAAATTCATCCGGCGCTCGAGCCGCAAGCCGCGCTGGTGGAAGCGAATCGCTGCCTGTATTGTTTCGATGCGCCGTGCACGCGGGCGTGTCCGACGCATATCGATGTTCCGCGATTCATCAAGAAAATCGCGACAGCTAATCTGCGCGGATCGGCGCTGACGATCTTGGACGCGAACATTCTGGGCGCGAGCTGCGCGCGAGTATGTCCCGTGGAAGTGCTATGCGAGGGCGCATGCGTGATGCACCGTCACAACAAACAGCCCATCGAGATTGCGCGGCTGCAACGGCACGCGATGGATCACTTTTATTCACATGGGGCGAAGCTGGGCTGGAGTCCTGCGGCGGATCGAGCGGCGAAAGTGGCGTGCATCGGCGCTGGTCCGGCATCGCTGGCCTGCGCGGCAGAGCTACGCAAGCATGGATACGGGGTGACGATTTTCGAAAGGCGGGCGCTTGCGGGCGGGTTGAATACGTACGGGGTTGCGGAATACAAGCTACGGCCCCATGACAGTCTGCGCGAAGTGGAACTCGTGAGATCGCTCGGAGCCCGATTCCAATTCGGCGCGAGCATCGGCGATGCGACCGCCTGGCGGGAGATAGCTGGAAACTACGCTGCGGTATTTCTCGGCGTCGGACTTGGCCCGACCGAGCCGATCGGACTGCCCGGCGAGGATCTCCCGCATGTCGTCGACGCGCTGCGATTTATCGCCGATTACAAAACGGCGCAGACGATTTCGGTGGGCCGGCGAGTGGCCGTGATCGGCGGAGGCAATACGGCGATCGATGCCGCCAATGCGGCGTTACGGCTGGGCGCCGAGGAGGCCTACCTGATCTATCGGCGCGGTGAACAGGAAATGCCAGCCTTCCGATTCGAATACGAAAATGCCAAGCTGGAAGGCGTGCGATTCCGGTTTCAGACGCAGCCGGTCGCGATTCGCGAAGGCGCGGTAGAGTGCGTTCGGATGGAACTGGGCCCCGCGGACGGATCCGGACGGCGGCGCGCCGAGCCCGTGCCGGGCTCGAACTTCGAAATTGAGTGCGACATGGTAATTCCAGCGATCGGGCAGTCCAGGCTCCTGAGGTTTCTGTCGGAATTCCACGGCGTCGACGTGCATGACGGCAATGTTGTAGTCCATCCAGAGACCGGCCGAACCTCTAATCCGCGCATCTTCGCCGGCGGCGATTGCGTGAACGGCGGGCGCGAAGTGGTGGACGCGGTTGCCGAGGGTAAACGCGCCGGCTCGGCAATCGCGCGACAGTTGGAGGCGCAGAATGGCTGACCTGTCGACCGTTTTTGCGGGTGGAATTCGCTCCCCGAATCCCTTCTGGCTGGCATCGGGGCCTCCGGCCAATTGCGGCGAACAAGTGATGCGCGCGTTCGATGCCGGATGGGGCGGGGCGGTGTGGAAGACGCTGGGCGATCCGATCGTGAACGTCACGTCGCGCTATTCGTCGGTGGATTGGAACGGCCAGCGCATGATGGGGCTGAACAATATCGAGCTGATCACCGATCGTCCGCTCGAGGTGAATCTGCGCGAGATTGCCGAAGTCAAGAAACGCTATCCGCGGCATGCGGTGATCGCGTCGCTGATGGTGGAGTCGAAGCGCGAGGCGTGGCACGAGATCGTGCGCAAGGCTGAGGAGGCCGGCGCCGACGGACTGGAACTGAACTTCGGATGTCCGCACGGGATGAGCGAGCGTGGAATGGGCAGCGCCGTCGGCCAGGTTCCGGAGTACACGGAGCTGATCACCGGTTGGGTAAACGAAATCGCGCGCGTGCCTGTGATCGTGAAGTTGACGCCCAATGTTTCCGACATTCGCGCGATCGCCCGCGCGGCCAAGCGGGGCGGGGCGTACGGACTATCCGCGATCAACACCATCAATTCCATCACAGGCATCGATCTGGATACATTCATTCCGCGGCCGGATGTAGGCGGACTTTCGACGCACGGAGGATACTGCGGTCCGGCGGTGAAGCCGATCGCGCTGCACATGATCCAGCAGATTGCTTCCGATGATGCATCGAGGCTTCCGATTTCGGCCATCGGCGGCGTTTCAACCTGGCAGGATGCCGCGGAATTCTTCCTGTTGGGCGCCGGCACGGTTCAGGTTTGCACGGCGGCGATGCACTACGGATTCCGGATCGTCGAAGACATGATTGACGGTCTGAGCAACTGGATGGATGAGAAAGGCTTCAAGACCATCGGCGATTTTCGAGGACTTAGCCTCAGCCGCGTGGTCGAATGGAAAAATCTGGACTTGAACTACAAGATCGTGGCGCGGATTCACGCCGAGAAGTGCATCGGCTGCGATCTTTGTTACACGGCCTGCTGGGATGGCGCACACCAGTGCATCCATTTGGATCGGGATCTCCCGGCGAATGGCGCACATCATCGCCCGCCGGCTGAAGTTGAAGCGCAGAGTCTGCGGCGGATCGCGATGACCCCGATCGCGAAGCTGGATGGGGCGTCGAGTGGAAATGACGCGAACGCCACTCCGCCGGCGAGGGTTCCACGCGTCGATGAGCAGGAATGCGTCGGATGTAATCTCTGCGCGCTGGTTTGTCCGGTGGAGGGCTGCATCACAATGGAGCCAGTGGAGACCGGCCGCGGGTTTGAATCCTGGGCGCAGCGCACGGCACGCCTATGAGCACATTGATTCGCAACGGCACGGTGGTGAATGCGGATTCGACGATTCCGTCGGATGTCTTGATTGAAGGCGAGAAGATCAAGGAAGTCCGGCAGGGCATTCCGGCGAATGCGGCCGACCGGGTGATCGATGCGACGGGCTTGCTGGTGATGCCGGGTGGCATCGACGCGCATACGCATCTCGATATGCCATTCGGCGGGACAACATCGAGCGACGATTTCGAGACGGGCACGCGCGCGGCGGCGTTCGGCGGGACCACCACCATCGTCGATTTTGCGATCCAGGGGCGCGGCACGCGAATGCGCGACGCGCTGGACACCTGGTGGAAGAAGGCCGAGGGCAGGGCTGTGATCGATTACGGTCTGCACATGATCGTCACCGATCTGGGTGGCGCGGGCCTGGAAGACATGGACGACATGGTGAGGGAAGGCATCGCCAGCTTCAAGCTGTTCATGGCTTATCCGAACGTGCTGATGGTAGACGACGCGACCATCTTCCGCGCGCTCGGCCAGACCGCGAAAAACGGAGCGCTGATCTGCATGCACGCTGAAAACGGCGGCGTGATCGACGTGATCGTGCAACGCGCCCTCGCCGAAGGCAAAACCGCGCCGATCTATCACGCGCTGACGCGTCCGACGACGGCAGAAGCCGAAGCCGTGCATCGTGCCATCGCGATGTCGGAGATCGCCGGCGCGCCGGTGTACATCGTGCATCTGTCCTCTGAAGACGCATTGAATGAAGTTCGCGAGGCGCGGGATCGCGGCCTGCCGGCTTTCGCGGAAACCTGCCCGCAATATTTGCTGCTGTCGATCGAGGAACTCGAGCGGCCCAACTTTGAAGGCGCCAAGTATGTTTTCACGCCGCCGCTCCGCGAGAAGAAGAATCTGCCGAAGCTATGGGACGGGCTCAAGCACGATCATCTTCAGGTGGTCTCCACCGATCACTGTCCGTTCTGTTTCGAGGATCAGAAGGCGCTGGGCAAGGGCGACTTCACCAAGATTCCGAATGGCGGCCCGGGCATCGAGAATCGTTTGCAATTGATCTATCACCACGGCGTCAACGAAGGAAAGCTCAGCTTGAATCGATTCGTGGAACTGGTTTCCACCGCGCCGGCGCGCATTTTCGGAATGTATCCGAAGAAAGGCGTTATCGCACCGGGTAGCGATGCGGACGTCATTGTATGGGATCCGGCGGCCGAGCATCTGATCAGCGCCAAGACGCATCACATGCGGGTGGACTACTCGATGTTCGAAGGATTCCGCGTCAGGGGCAACGTGCGGACCGTGATATCGCGCGGCGAAGTGGTCATCGACCAGGGCCAATTTCTCGGCAAGACAGGACGCGGGCAATACTTGAAGCGTCAGGCTCGGGGCGGTGCGTGGTCTTAGCGCGGCGCCGGTTTAGCTCGCGGTGGATGCCTGCTGCTTTTCCTCGAATTCTTCCGGGATCGTGAAGTAGAACGTCGATCCGCAGCCTGGTTCGGATTCCACCCACATAGTTCCACCGCTGGCCTCCACGATCCGCTTGCACAGCGCCAGGCCGATGCCGTATCCGGGGACCTCGCGGCCATGCAGGCGCCGAAACATTTCGAAAACCTGGCTTCGGTATTGCGGCTCGATCCCCACTCCGTTATCGCGCACCATAAACTGCCAGCCATTGGCGCGTCGCTGGGCGGAGATATGGACTTCTGCCGGCACTCCCTCGCGGCCGTATTTCAGCGCGTTGGTAATCAGGTTCTGGAGCACTTGCTCGATCCGGACGTCGGCAGTGATCGATGGCAGCGGATCGCGGGTGATTCTGGCGCCTTTGTCCAGAATCATGGTCTGAAGGTTGAACAAGATCCGCTCCAGCATCTCTTCAGCTTCGAACTCGCAGATTTCGGGGCCGCGATGGGTGACCTGAGAATAGCGCAGGATGACTTCGATGAAGGAACGCATGCGCTGCGCGCCCTGTACGACGAATTCGCACGATTCGGCTATCTGGTCGGGAGTTCCGCCGCGAACATGGCGCGACAACAGTTCCACTTGCGTCATGATGGTGCGCAGAGGCTCGCTCAACTCGTGCGCCACCGCATATGCGAAGCGATTCAAATCCTCGTTGGATCTTCGCAATGCTTCTTCTGCCTCTCGAGCGCGCAGGAGAGCCTTAATCGTCGCGACCAGCACAGCGGGATCCACCGGCTCCACGAGATAGCTGTCGGCGCCGGCATTGAAGCCAGCCACCATCTGTTGAGCGTCGGTGTTGGTGGCAGAGATCTGCAAAACAATCGTCGCGGCCGATTTGGAATCCGAACGGATTCGGCGGCACACCTCGAAGCCGCTGATGTCGGGAAGATTCACATCCAGCAAAACCAAAGCCGGCTTTCTCTGAGCGACAATTTCGAGTGCCTGCCGCCCGCTGGAAGCTTCGAGCATCGTGAAGCCGGCCTGCCGAAGGACGTGCGTGCGCGCATAGCGGCCGGGATCGTAGTCGTCGACGTTTAGGATCAGGTATTCGTTCAAATTCATGGATTAGATTCAGCCGGCTGCCAGCGAAAGAACGCGCCGTTGAGCAGCTCGTTGGACCGTTGTCAACAGCAGCCGCGTCGATTTCGCCAGGTCTTCTTTGTTCAGAATGGCGCTCGCCGCACTAAGCGCCGCGAGTTCGTGCTGGCCGATCAGGCGAGCGGTGCAAATGACGACCGGTATTTCCTTCAACGGCGAGGTGGCGCGTAAGTGCTGCAACACTTGAAAGCCGTCGAGTCCGGGCATCTGCAGATCCAGGATGATGACGTCGGGCGTCATTTCGGCGGCCATTCTGAGCCCTTCCAGCCCGTTGACGGCTTCCGAAGCGATGATGCTCGATT
>Ga0335080_10003857_pt1 | contig 15223 bp, 14 predicted proteins | sample Lox_Sample_34_FD_206720 | JGI IMG/M metagenome (GOLD analysis project Ga0335080, IMG submission 206720) | Soil microbial communities from Loxahatchee National Wildlife Refuge, Florida, United States - Lox_Sample_3.4 | ecosystem: Environmental > Terrestrial > Soil > Wetlands | place: USA... | reverse complement strand
GGCCTTGCGCAGCATGGCTGGGTCCTTTCGGGGGTCAGTTCACCAAAATATAATAGCATCTTTCGGCCGGACGAACAAAGTATTTCGGGAGTATTTGCCGGGATAATCCGCAACTCCGGGGCTGTGGAAAGTATATCATCGTGATTATTTGCGACGTCTAATAAATTGTGGTATCATTTTTTTCAGTTTCCTGAATCAGTGAGGCATTCAAGCTTAATTCGCTCGGAATGCCCTGTCCCTGACTATCCAGCCAGGGTCAATATCCCCCTTTCATGCTCACGGATTCAGAAAAAGGCTCTCAAGATAAATTTTAATTTACAGGAGAGGAGAAACACATGGCAAAGCAGGTGATACGGGTCCTCGTCGTTACCAATGACTGGGAAGGGGCGGTAAACGGCGGTTTCATCCGCTGGACCGAACAGCCGGAGTCGGAAAGGGCGCATGATATGCTGGGGGCGCGTTTTCAGTTAGGCGAGTTCGTCAAGGTCCTGGAGGAAACGGTTTGGGAGGGGTTCGACCTGGAGATCACCAGGGCGCACCGCACCGTGCCCCATCCCGCTTCGAACGAAGAGCGGCTGAAAAACAGCCGCCAGGCCGATGTGGTTGGTTTCCGCTTCGACAGGGAGTTCCAGGTGAACGGGGAAACAAGGCGGCTGACTGATTACGACATGGTCCTGTTCTTTGCCATATCCCCGGAACTCTCCGAGGACGAAACCCCGGACGATCTCCGCAGGGAAGGGGAGGCAATCGCCATGTACATGGAACAGGGCGGCGGGTTCTTCGCCACCGGCGACCACGAAACCCATGGAACGGCGCTCTGCCAGTTCATCCCGCGCGTGCGGAGCATGCGCCGCTGGTTGTACGGGGAGTCTCTTCCCGTCGGAACGCCGGTCTCACCGTCGGCCGTCGGCGCGGACCGCATGGATACCATCCAGCCGGGCCTGGACGGTAAATTCATGTTCGAAAACCAGTCTGACGATATCCCGCAACCTATTGAACCGAAATGGTATGAAAAGGACCACGGCTGCAAATTCGCGTGCCCGCGGGGCGGAAGATATCCCCATCCACTGCTCTGCTCTCCGGCCGGCCCGGTCATCTACCTCCCCGATCACATGCATGAGGGTATCTGCGAGGTGCCGGATAATCTGGAAGGGCGCACGTTCACGTCTGGTGGTAAAACCTTTCAGGAATATCCCGCCTGCCCGTCAACAGACGTTCCTCTGGCTCCGGAGATAGTGGCAATGGGAACGGTGATTGGAGGGCATCCCACCCCGGCATTTAACTGCGAGATACATACTCCTTCAGACGTATTGACGGAAAGCCGGACCTTCGGGCTGATCGGCGCATGGGACGGACATAAGGTCGGCAGGGGGCGGGTGGTGGTCGATTCCACCTTTCATCATTTCGTCAACATCAACCTGACTGGGGATTTCTATCTGAGCCAGGTGCCGGGTGTGGCTCCCGACGATCAGCGCTATTTCGGCTTCTACGTGCTCGACCCCGCCACCGGCGGTCGCATGCCGAACAGGGAATACCTCAATATCCAGTGGTATTTCCGCAACATCGTCTATTGGCTGATTCCGGAGAAAAATAAAATGGAACGCGGATGACGCGGATCAGGCGGATTGACGCGGATTTCAAAGCAGTTTTTAACATGTTATCCGCGTGAATCCGCTTAAATCAGATTTGATCCGCGTGCTATTGCCTTTGATTTTTTAGGTGGCTGCATGCTCGATCATCTCGCGGGCGTGCTCCAGGGTTTTCTCGGTGATCTTCATCCCGCCGAGCATCCGCGCCATCTCCCTGGTCCTTTCCTCGCCGGTGAGCTGAATGACGCAGGTGCGGGTCCTTCCATCATCCACGAGCTTTTCCACACGATAATGGTGGTCGGCGAAGGCCGCCACCTGGGGGAGATGGGTTATGCAGAGGACCTGCTGGCATCTTGCCACCCGCTGCAGCTTTTTCCCGACCAGGGCCGAGGTGGCGCCGCCGATGCCGCTGTCCACCTCGTCGAACACCAGGGTCGGCACATCACTTTCAGGATGGACCTGTTTCAGGGCCAGCATGAGCCGGGAGAGCTCGCCCCCCGAGGCGATCCTGGCCAGCGGTCTGGGCGCCTCGCCGGGGTTCGGCGAGAATAGGAATTCGGCCCGTTCCATGCCGCTTGCCCTGGGCTCTTCCAGATCTACCAGCTCGACCTCGAAGAGCGCGCTCTTCATGGCCAGCTCCTTCAGCTCCTTTTCCATGGCGCCCTTCAGGGCCAGAGCCCCTTCCTTCCTGTGCAGCGAGAGGACCCCTCCCAGCTCCGCCATTCCTTCCTTGAGTTCCAGAAGCTTTTTCGCCAGATCGCCCCTGGCCTCCTGCCGGTTCACGAGCGACGCCAGCTCCCGGTCGATGTCCTCGCGAAAGGCGATGATCTCGGCAATGGTCGGCCCATACTTTTTCTTCAGCCGGAACAGCAGGTCGAGCCGGTCATCTATGGCCTGCAGGCGTTGCGGGTCCGATTCCACGCGGGCGGCATAATCGCGCAGCGCCAGGGCCGCGTCCTCGATCTGCAGCGCGGCGCTGTCGAGGGAGTCGGCGAGTCCCGCCAGGTTCCCGTCGATGGCGGCGATTTCCCGGATGCCGCTTTGCACCCGGCGAAGATTGCCGAGAATGCTGGCGTCGCCGCCGTAGAGGAGATCGAAGGCGGCGCGGCTGTTGTCGAGGAGCTTCTCACCGTGGACCAGGAGCTCCCTTTCCCGCGCCAGTTCTTCATCTTCGCCGATCGCAAGGGCGGCTTCGGCGATCTCCCCGCTCTGGAAGGAGAGGATGTCGATGCGCCGTTCCGCCTCACGCTCCCCCTCTTCGAGCTTTCTCAAGTCGTTCGAGGTCTGACGGTAGTCGTCATATACCGCAGCGAATTCCTCACGTGCGGGGGTCAGCGAGCGGAAACCGTCGAGAAGAAGGAGGTGGTTTTCGGGTTTGAGCAGCGTCTGGGCTTCGTGCTGGCCGTAGATGTTGATGAGACGGCTAGCCAGGTCGGAGAGAACAGCCAGGGTGGACAGACCTCCCCCGATGAAGACGCGGTTGCGCCCTGCGCGGGATACAGTCCTCTTCACCAGCAGCTCACCATCGCATTCCACGCCGTTTTCCGCTAGCCCCGCGAGGATGGAGGGATGTCCGGAGAGGTCGAAGAGGGCCTCGACGGCCGCCTCCTCTTCGCCGGTGCGGATCAGGTCGGCGGAAGCACGCGCGCCGAGGACCAGGCTTACCGCGTCGATGATGATCGACTTCCCGGCCCCGGTCTCGCCGGTCAGGACATTGAGACCTTCCCGGAAGGTCACGTGCAGGTTGTCTATGATGGCGAAGTTTTTGATAAACAGATCTGTCAGCATCTATTTTACCAGGTTCAGGTTCTAAAACGGCACAGCAGGAAGCTCCAGATGCAAGGCGCGCTGTGACTTTCGAACGAGGCGTAGCAGCGCTACGTTGCAGTGAAGAAAGGCGCAGCGCAACACCGCAGATGGACTTCCGGCGAAGCCGTTCATCTTTCGCCCCATTTCAGTTTGGTCCTCAATATTTCAAAATAATCCCTGCTGCTGGAAATGACCAGGCGGGTCCGCTTCTCCGCCTTGCGGATGCGGATCTCGTCACCGCATTTGAGTTCCACGCCTACCTGCCCGTCAAGGGTGAGAAAGACCGCCTCGTTTATGCATTTCAGCTCCACCTTGATGAGCGCGTCGCTGGCCATCACAATGGGCCGGTTGGTCAGGGTGTGCGGGCAGATGGGGGTCAATGCGAAACATTCCAGCTCCGGGTAGAGAATGGGGCCGAAGGCGGAGAGGGAATAGCCGGTGGAGCCGGTGGGAGTGGAGACGATTAGACCGTCACCCTTGAATGTTGTCAGATAGTCCCCGTTAATGGTCGTTTCCAGATCGATGATCCGGGCCAGCGCCCCCTTGTTGATGACCACATCATTCAGCACGGTGTTTTTTTCGATTTCCTTGCCGCCGCGAATCACCGTAATATGGAGCATCATCCGCTCGGAAATCTTGTAATCCCCCTGGAGATACCTTTCCACGGAGGAGCAGAGCTCATCGAGGGTGAATTCGGTCAGAAAGCCGAGGCTGCCGAGATTGACCCCCAGGATCGGCACCTCCCGTTCGCCGATCAGGCGGGCCACGGAAATGAGGGTACCATCGCCACCCAGCACCACGACCAGGTCGGTCCCGTCGGGAATATCGGTGATGCTTGACTCCTTGAACTCTATGTGCCGTGCCAGGTGCGCCTCCACCATCGGCACGAGGCCCCTTGCCCGCAGCCATTCGACAAGCTGGATTGCAACACCCTGGCAGCTTGGATCGTGGACTTTTGCGAAAATTGCGATATTTTTCATGGAACAAGTCCCTGTTTGTGGTATAAATGCATTGCCCTGTTTGTGGTGTAAATGTATTGGTTTTAGTAACATATCTAACGTGCCATGTCCAATGGAAACTAGGTGTGCGATGAAAAGAAAAATGGACAAGCTGGAAAATTTACCCGAACTCGATCCGCTGATGCTCATCATCAAATCATTCCTGGAGCACCTGGAATATACCTTGGGGAAGGATAAATATACCGCTACCCGCTACGATATCTACAACGCCCTGGCCTATACCGTGCGCGACCGGATGGTCGAGCGCTGGCTCGATACCCAGCAGTCCTACTATATCGAGGACCCGAAACGGGTCTACTACGTTTCCATGGAGTTCCTGATGGGACGTTCCCTGGAGAACAGCATCATCAATCTGGGGATCATTGACATATTCCGGGAGGCGATGGAATCGCTAGGTTATGATTTCAAGGGGCTTATGGACGAAGAACAGGACGCCGGCCTCGGCAACGGTGGCTTGGGAAGGCTGGCTGCCTGTTTTCTCGATTCCATGGCCACCATGTCGATACCGGCGTATGGTTACGGCATCCGTTACGAATACGGGATGTTCCGGCAGAAGATAGTGGACGGCGCGCAGGTGGAAATACCGGACAACTGGCTCCGCTATCGCAGCCCCTGGGAGCTGGACCGCCAGGAGCACCTGCATCCGGTCAAGTTCTACGGGAGGGTGACGAAGATCGCCGATGCGGCCGGCAGGGAACATTTTGCCTGGGTGGATACCGAGGACGTGATGGCCATGGCCTACGACATCCCGGTACCCGGCTTCGGTACCAAAACCGTCAATACCATGCGTCTCTGGAGCGCCAAGTCGTCGCGTGAATTCGATCTTAATTTCTTCAATGAAGGGAACTATATCCGCGCCGTCGAGAAGAAGATGCTGTCGGAAAACATCTCCAAGGTCCTCTATCCCTCCGATGATATCCCGGAAGGGAAGGAACTGCGCCTGAAACAGGAATATTTCCTCGCCTCGGCCACCATCTACGATGTCCTTTACCGTTTCAGGAAAAAGCACACGGACCTGAAACTCCTCCCTGAAAAGGTCGCCATCCAGCTGAACGACACCCATCCGGCCCTGGCCATCCCGGAGTTGATGCGGGTCCTCATCGACCATGAAAGGATGGACTGGGATGATGCCTGGGATATCACCGTCAGGATTTTCGCCTACACCAACCATACCATCCTGCCGGAGGCCCTTGAGACATGGCCGGTCTGGTTCTTCGAGCATATACTTCCCCGGCACCTGCAGATCATCTACGAGATCAACGACCGTTTTCTGAATGAGGTGAGATCGCGGTTTCCCGGCGATCCCGGGCGCCTTCAGCGGATGTCGCTCATCGAGGAGCACTGGGAGAGAAGGGTCAGGATGGCCCACCTGGCCATAGTAGGGAGCCATTCCATCAACGGGGTCGCCGCCCTGCATACGGAGATATTGAAGAGCGAGGTCTTTGCCGACTTCTACGAGATGTATCCGGAGAGGTTCAATAACAAGACCAACGGCATTACCCAGCGCCGCTGGCTGAATCAGGCCAATCCGCTCCTCGCCGGCCTTTTGTCCGAATATATCGGAAGCGGCTGGACGACGAACCTGTTCGAGCTGCACAGGCTCCGCCCCCTGGCGGAGGACAGCGATTTTCGGGCGCGCTGGCAGGAGGTGAAGCGGGAGAACAAGCGGCGTCTGGCCAGTTACATCCTGCGCCACAACAAGGTCGAGGTCGATGTCGATTCCCTCTTCGACTGCCAGGTCAAGCGGCTCCACGAATACAAGCGGCAGCTGTTGAACGTCCTCCACATCATCACCCTTTATAATAGGATCAGAGAATGCCCCGGTCTCGACATAGTCCCGCGCACCTTCATTTTCAGCGGCAAGGCAGCCCATTCTTACGGCATGGCCAAGCTGATCATCAGGCTCGCCAACGCCGTGAGCGATGCGGTGAACAGCGACCCGCTCGTCAATAAGCGGCTCAGGGTGGTGTTCCTGGCAAACTACGGGGTAACCATCGCGGAGAAGATATTCCCGGCGGCGGACCTGTCGGAACAGATATCCACCGCGGGCACCGAGGCGTCCGGGACGGGAAACATGAAACTGGCCCTGAACGGGGCGCTCACCATGGGCACTCTCGACGGGGCGAACATCGAGATAATGGAGGAGGTTGGCCGGGAGAATATCTTCATCTTCGGCATGAACGCCCGGGAGGTTAAAAGTCTCAGGGATAACGGGTACAATCCCAGGGAATACTATGACCGTCTGCCGGCTTTGCGCAAGGTCCTCGACCAGATCGCCGAAGGGGACTTCTCAAAGGAGAACCGCGACCTGTTCAAGCCGATTGTCGATGCTCTTCTCAACCAGGGGGACCACTACATGGTTCTGGCTGATTTCGAATCTTACGTGGCCTGTCAGGAAGAGGCCGGGAATCTCTATCGCGATGCCGACGAATGGGCGCGCCGCGCCATCCTGAACACCGCCGCCATGGGGAAATTTTCCAGCGACCGGACCGTCGCCGAATATGCCAGGGACATCTGGGGAGTGCAGACGATGGCGGTCAGCGACGCCATTCATCAGTGTGTGCAAGAAGGGGTCTGCCCGGTGGAACATAAATAAAAAAGTTCCATGTTCCAAGTTCCATGTTTGAACCTCGAACCTCGAACCTTGTACCTTATACCTTATCGGATTTCTATGGACCTTTTCGATACCCAAACCGCTGCGGATAATATCAAGGATGCGCCGCTGGCCGAACGGATGCGCCCCCGCACCCTCGAGGAATTCGAGGGGCAGGCGCACCTCCTGGGCGCCGGCAAGCTCCTGCGCCAGCTGATCGAATCGGACCAGCTCGCCTCGCTCATCTTCTGGGGGCCTCCCGGCTCGGGCAAGACCACCCTGGCAAGGATCATCGCCAATGTGAGCAAGGCCCATTTCATCTACTTCTCCGCCATCCTTTCCGGGGTCAAGGAGATCCGCGAGATCGTCAAAGAGGCCGAAGAGACCCGCAAGTACCACGGCGGCAAGACCATCCTCTTCGTGGACGAGATCCACCGCTTCAACAAGGCGCAGCAGGACGCCTTTCTGCCCTATGTGGAAAAGGGGGTTTTCACCATTATCGGCGCCACCACGGAGAACCCATCCTTCGAGGTGATCGCTCCGCTTCTCTCCCGCTGCAAGGTGCTGGTGCTGAATCCTCTCTCGGACGACGAGGTGGGGCGGATCGTCAGGCGCGCCCTGGCGGACCGGGAGCAAGGCCTTGGCGGGGCCGGCCTGGCAATCGACGACGATGCCCTGGCATTCGTGGCGGAGAGTGCCCAGGGGGATGCCCGGGTGGCCCTGAATACCCTGGAGACGGCGGCGCGGCTGAACAGGACGGGGCGGATCAATCTGGAGACGGCCCGGGAGGCGGTGCAGAAAAAGCCGCTCCTCTACGACAAGGGAGGAGAAGAACATTACAATGTCATCTCGGCCTTTATCAAATCCATGCGCGGCAGCGACCCGGATGCCGCACTCTATTGGCTGGCGCGGATGCTGGAGGCGGGCGAGGACCCGCTCTTCATCCTGCGCCGCATGGTGATCCTCGCTTCCGAGGATATCGGCAATGCCGACCCGCGTGCCCTCCAGGTAGCGGTGGCGGCGCTCCAGGGGTTCCAGCTGGTGGGGCTGCCCGAAGGAAGGATAATCATGGCCCAGGCGGTCACCTATCTCGCCACTGCTCCCAAATCAAACGCTTCGTATCTCGGGATAGACGCGGCACTGGCCGAGGTCCGCCACAGCGGGGCGCTCCCGGTGCCGCTCCATGTCCGCAATGCCCCAACCCGGCTGATGAAGGAGTTGGGCTACCACAGGGGCTACCGCTATGACCATGATTATGCCGGAGGGTATGCGGCGCAGGAGTACCTCCCCGAAGAGATCATGGGGCGGAAATTTTACGACCCCGCCGGACATGGCTACGAGAAGACGATCAAGGAGCGGTTGGAGTGGCTGAAAAAGAAGAAAGGAGAGGAGTGAGGCTTATCCGCGGAAGTTGACCTGAAAGACCTTGAATAGTCTGCGCAGGCTGACCAGGTCGATTTTCCCCTTTATCCGCATGAAATATTTTTTGCCGGCCAGGTACCCTTCGCGGCTGGGGATGAAAAAGATGATTTCATAGAGATTCAGGGTGAATTTACAGACCAGCAGATACTGTTCTTCGCGAAAATCGTAGCACCGGCAATCATGAATGAATTTACCGTCGACCATCCTTTTTGCGAATGACCGCAGTTTCTCCCCTGTTATCTCCCTGTGTTCGATGACATACCTGTCAACCCAGAAAAAATAAAGGGAGCGGACCGGCGCTTCGTAACCTTCTTCCGTAAGCTGGTCAAGGAATTCTTCCACAACACATCTCCGCGCACGGTTGCATTCCACTACTCCGGCGCTCTCGGGACAACGATTATAACCTGCCGGAATATATCATGCATTATTAATGCCGCGGATCAGTTGCCGCAAGAAGCGCATGGCTTCGGGACATACATATAACAGGGCAGCGTGCCGCCGGCAAAATTGCCGCTATTTGGCGACCTGATCCGCCACATGACGGTGCACGGCTTCCTGATCAGTTGCCGATCTCGGACAGACCTGCAATGCGCTCCGGGGAAATTTGGTCATTGCCCCCGTTATAATTGTCGAACCACTCCATGCCGGCGAGGAATGCGCCGCGGATCTTTCCGGAATTGAAGGGGCATGCGTCGTAATCCCTTCCGATTGCCCTGAATTCAACACCGAACCAGAAATATTTGAACAGGAATTCATCGTCGCTGTGCTGCTGGAATCTGGACTGCGCGGCGTCCTTTACCTCTTCTTCCTGTTCGCGAAACTCTAAATAAGTCATTTGCTGATCTCCTTGACTGGATTGGTTGTCCATCCTGCATTCGGCGGTAAATCCGCCAGGGGTAGTCTCTGCGTGACCTTCGTCAATATTTCCAGGCGATTACACTTTTTTTAAACAGCTGACGCCAGGGGCCGCCCATTGACGCAATACTCCTGTCGCCCATAATGATATCGGTTAGTCTTTCACAAACCATTTCCCCGCCGAGCCGGAACATGATCCTCTGCAGGCGGCTGTGCCCGTACAACAGGCGGGCATGACGACCAGCGATATCGAGATCGCGGAGGACCGACGTTGCAAGGCTATCCCGGTAGAGGGACACCACCTTGTCGGGGGCATGGGCCCCGTCGACAATGGCGCGGGCGGCAAGTTCTCCGCTCAGCAAGGCGTTGGAAAGCCCTTCGGCGCAGATCGGCTCGGCCAGGCCGGCAGCGTCGCCGGCGAGCAGTATCCGCCCCCTGGCAGGCGGCCCCGGCCGGAGCCTGACCGGTATCAGCGCGCCATGGAGTCGCGCCTCTGCCGTGGGTCGAATCTCCAGCGAATCCAGATAGGCTCTGAAGGAATCCCTGAGACCCTCTACGCCACGGGCCATACTGAGTACGCCCACGGACAGATGCTCCTTTTTTGGAAAGACCCATGAGTAGCCATGGCGGGGGTGTTCCAGGTCGAACCTGGCAGAGCCCCGGAATCGCTCAAGGGTCGCCTGATCGACCGGCACCTCACACTCCAGGGCGGGGATGGCCCCGTCGTTGGCCGGCCAGCCGCACCTGCGCGCCACCATGCTGCCGACACCGTCGGCGGCGATCACGAAACGGCCGTATATGGGGCCTTTGCCGGTCAGAATGGTCACTCGCCCGTTTTCTTCGGAAACATCTTCCACGGCGTTGTTTGCATATACCGTCACGCCGAGCTTCTTTGCCTCGTCCAGCAGGAGATTGTCCAGCTGTGCCCGCATGACCATGTATATTATCGGCCGGTCCCGCCGGGCTACGAAGTTCAGCTTCCTCTTCCAGAAATGCAGTTCAACGCGGTGACAGGGCTGATGGACGACCGGATGTACAGGCACAGGAAGGAGACCGGCAGCCCTGGCAGTCAGCCCGCCGCCGCAGACCTTCAGGCGGGGAAATGTTTCCTTTTCGATCAGGCAGACGCCGAGACCCCGCCGGGCCAGGTGGATGGCCGCCGTCGTCCCGGCCGGGCCTGCGCCGACTATTGCCGCATCGTAGGTAATGCCGTTCATGCAGTGACTGACTTTTTCCGATTGCCTTGAGGCAGGAATTTAATAACCGCGATCCAACATAGCAGAGTTTCCGGAAAAATGGAATACGGAGACTTTACGATATGTTCCGGGCAGGTTCGCCTTCCCGTGCAGAAGGTGCGAGAGTTCAGCAGAAGTGTCAATGACCGGGTGGTCTGACAAGCTCAAGGATATCCCCGTGCCGGTCGATCCGGGCGAATGCCGAGAGATCGGCCCGATAGGCGACAAATGGCACGCCGGCGGCCAGGGCGGCCTGGCGGTCCACCTCGGAGTCGCCGACGAACAGGGCCTCACCCGCTCCGATCCGATAGAAGTCGAGCACCTTCAGGAGTGGTTCTGGGTGCGGCTTGGGGTTGGCGACCGCCAGGGCGGTCACGACGATCCCGAAATAACGGGCAAGATCGAAATGCTCCAGCACCATCGTCATGGTTTTCGCCCGGTTGGTGCAGACGGCCAGCCCTACCTGCGGGGCAAGGATTTCGAGGGTCTCGCGAAAGCCTTTCTCCATGTGCATGAACGGAATCAGGTCCCCGTAATCAACGGCGGGGATACAACGCATGGCGGCGTCCCAGGCCCCTTCATCCGGGAATATGTGGCGCAGCACATCCTGACTGGCCCGGGTATGGAGGATATGCATCAGTTCCCCATCTCCACGGTCCAGGGGCGGCTTGCCGAGCATGAACATGATCCGGTCGTAGAAGAGGATGTTCGCAGCGAAGGAATCGAACATGACACCGTCGCAGTCGTAAATTATGGCTTTGAATTGCTGGTTCAAATAATCTCCGAAAACCGGGCGCGGCAAGCAGCGCCCCTACATGTCATCCTTGCTTTTCGCCGTCTGTCCGGTGTTTTCCATATACTCCTCCCATTCAATGGGGAGCATATGCTTCTTCCTGTTGTTGCAATCCTTGCAGGCTGTGACAACGTTGCCGTGGCTGCTTTTGCCGCCGCGCACGAGGGGAACGAGGTGGTCCATGGTGAGCTCGGCCGGCGGGAACGAGCCCCCACAGTAATGGCAGATGCCCTTTGCCAGCCGGTTTTTCCACCACTGCGTTCGGCGCAGCTCGCGAGCTTTTTCCTTCTCCCGTTTAATTTCCTGTTCGGCGACTTCGATGATGAAAACAGTCATAATGAAAACTTCAATAGCACGCGGATGACACGTATTGAACGGATTTACGCGGATATTAAACCTTTTTTCAGAACTCGCTTTATCCGCGTCAATCCGCAAAAATCAGATTCGATCCGCGTTCTATTCTTTTTGTTTTTTCTTGAAATCCTCTATCGCCTGCCTGGCCAGCTCGTCGCAGCGCTCGTTTTCCGCATGGCCGGCATGCCCCCTGACCCAGTCCCACTGGATCCGGTGTTTCCGGGAAAGAGTCATGAGCCTCTCCCAGAGGTCGCGGTTCAGGACCGGTTCCTTTTTACTGTTGATCCACTTTTTTCTGACCCAGCCGGGAAGCCACTCGGTCATCCCCTTTACCAGGTACTGGGAATCGGTGGTCAGTATAACCTGGCAGGGGCGCTTGAGCGATTCCAGGGCCGTGATTGCCGCGGTCAGCTCCATCCGGTTGTTGGTTGTGTCGCCGTCAGCGCCGGAGATCTCCTTTTCATGGTTTCCGTAACGCAGTATGCAGGCGAATCCGCCAACCCCCGGATTGCCGCTGCATGCGCCGTCGCAGAAAATATGCACTACTGCCGCCGGAGCTTCGCTCCCCTCTTCGCAGCCCCGATCATCGGGGCCGGCGGCCGGCTCACTTTTCCTCGACATAGGCACCCTCCGCCTTCAGGAGGCCGGCTATACCCTCCATAACGCGGTCCACTATCAGCTGATGTGTCTCCTTGACGTCAGGAAGGAGGAAGAGATCGGAAAAATCGAGCGGAGGCCCGAACACTATGAGCGCCTTCTGGCCGAAACCGGGAAACTTCCACTGGTTGAGGCCGATCAGGGCGGTGGGGATGACCGCCGGCCTGGTGTCGAGGATGAGCTTGCCCACTCCACGGTTGCCGCGGCCCAGGACCCCGTCCCTATGGCGAGTCCCCTCAGGGTAGAGCATCACCTTCTGGTCACGGAGGAGATCGTTTATGACCTTGCCTGCGCGCACGTCCCGGCCCCTTTTGACCGGAAATGCCCCCCAGGACGAATAGAGCCAGCCCTGGAAAGGCTTCCTGAACAGCTCTTCCTTGGCCGGGGCCCAGAGCATCTGCATGGGATGGGAACGGACGACAGCCCAGGGGAGAAAGATCGTCTCGTAGGCGGAGATATGATTGGAGGCAATCAGCACCCCGCCACGGGCCGGGATGTTCGCGGCCCCCTTGATGCGGAAGCCATTGAGTACCGAGGCGTAAAAGCCGATGACGTATGCGGAAAATACGACCCAGAAGCGGCGGAGAAAGGAAGCTTTCAAGGGACCCTCGATGGCTGAAGTTTGCTAAATATGCCTTTATAGCATTTTTCTGCGGACGAGGGCAAATGAAAGTAGATTTTTTTACATCTCTATGCCATCGATCACTGCGCTGCAGTCGGGGCATTTGCCCGCAACGATGCGGTTGTTGGCCAGAAAGAAACCGCGCCGCTCGATGAGCAGTTCCCCGCAGGCCGGGCAATAGGTGTTTTCACCTCCCTCGCCGGGCACATTCCCTTCGTAAACATAGCGCAGACCGGCATCGAGGCCGATCTGCCTCGCCCGGGCCAGGGTGGCGACTGGGGTGGGGGGGCGGTCGAGCATTTTATAGGTGGGATGGAAGCGGCTCACGTGCCAGGGGGTCTCGACGCCGACTCTGTCGGCAATGAATCCGGCGATCCCCTTGAGTTCATCGTCGTCGTCATTCCAGCCCGGTATGACCAGCGTGGTCAGCTCGATCCAGATCCCCTGCCGTTTGTACTCGATGATAGAGGCCAGGACCTCGTCCAGCATGGCATGGACAACCTCGGTGTAGAAATGGTCAGAGAACCCTTTCAGGTCGATATTGGCGGCGTCCAGAAAGGGGCTGATCATTGCCAGAGCCTCGGGGGTAATGTAGCCGTTGGTGACGAAGATGTTTCGCAGCCCTGCTTTCTTTGCCAGCACCGCCGTGTCGTAGGCGTATTCAAAAAAGATTGTCGGTTCGGTGTACGTGTAGGAGATGGAGCGACAGCCGGAGGCAAGGGCCTTTGCGACGATCTCGGCCGGCGGAAGGTCGATCCCGGTTATGCATAGCATATCCTGTGTGGGCTGGGAGATGGAATAGTTCTGGCAGTGCAGGCAGCGGAAATTGCAGCCGACCGTCGCCACTGAAAAGGACCTGGTGCCGGGCATTACATGGAAGAGGGGCTTTTTTTCGATGGGGTCCACGTGTTCGGCAACCGCCTTGCCGTAGACCAGCGTATAAAGAGTGCCGCCCCGGTTTTCCCGGACCGAGCAGATGCCGCGCCCCCCTTCGGGGATAAGACAGCGGAACCGGCAGAGACCGCAGCGGACCTTGTCACCACCGGCCTTTTCATAGAACAGGGCCTCGCGCATATTGCTTCTCCTTCGCGCTCCGATTATAGCAGAAAAGTGGCAGTGAGCAATATGCCTTAAATCCCCGCGGTCTGCCTTATCACTGATTTCACCGTCAGCGGATCGAACGGTTTTACGATATAACCCCTGGCGCCGGACTTGCGCGCCTCCTCCAGCATTGCTTCCTGGCCCATGGCGGTGCACATGACAACCCTGGCGTTATTGTCGATGGCGATAATCTCGCTCAGGGCGTCGATGCCGCTTTTCAGGGGCATCACGATGTCCATAGTGGTTATGTCGGGCAGAAGTTCACGGTATTTGCTTACCGCTTCATCTCCGTTGGCCGCTTCGCCTACAACGGTCCAACCCTCCTCTTCGACGATCCCGCGCAGCACCTGGCGCATGAACAGAGTGTCGTCCACGATCATTATTTTGAGCTCCATCAGCTCCTCCTGCGTGGCATGTCCAGCCGGGGATCAAATCTCCAGCGGGAACTAAGGGTCTGACAGCGGCGTTTCCGGTACCGGAAAGGAAGCAGAATGCAGCCGGTCGGCCGTTTGCGCGCTACAATAACCGGATAACGTCCATCAGGCAAGCATTTTTTGATGTATTTCCACACCCGGGGCATCGACTACCAGGAATTGTAACTTTACCTCGACAACGCGGATATTTTCCCGTATATTTTTCTGCATACTGTATACAAAAAGAAGGTTGAAGGTTGAAGGTAAAAAGGATGAACCTAAGGCCTGAAAAGGAGATCACAGATGCCGGCAAAAGATTTCCATTACCAGGAACCGTTCCCGCTCGCTTCCGACACTACAGCATATCGTCTGCTGACCAGAGATGGCGTTTCAACCATACTGTTTGAAGGGAAAGAGATACTCAAGGTCGATCCGGAGGCACTTGTTTTACTCGCCAGTCAGGCATTTCGTGAGGCATCGTTTCTGCTACGTCCCGAGCACAACGAGATGGTCGCCCGGATCCTCGACGACCCGGATGCCTCCATGAACGACAGGGGGGTGGCCCTGGCCCTCCTGCGCAACGCCGAGGTGGCGGCGGGGTTCGAGCTCCCTTTCTGCCAGGACACCGGCACGGCGATCATCATGGGGAAAAAGGGAGAGCGGGTCTGGACCGGGGTGAACGACGAGGAGCACTTGAGCCGCGGTGTTTACAAGGCATACACCGAGGAAAACCTCCGCTATTCCCAGACGGCGCCCATCAA
>Ga0335080_10003856_pt1 | contig 15223 bp, 11 predicted proteins | sample Lox_Sample_34_FD_206720 | JGI IMG/M metagenome (GOLD analysis project Ga0335080, IMG submission 206720) | Soil microbial communities from Loxahatchee National Wildlife Refuge, Florida, United States - Lox_Sample_3.4 | ecosystem: Environmental > Terrestrial > Soil > Wetlands | place: USA... | reverse complement strand
ATCCGGAGACCCGGCGCAGTTCCGCCGGGCGAGAGCCTGAGCGGAGTCGAAGAAGATCTTGCGCATGCCCTCTGCGTCATGACGCACGCCAGATCCTTCGCGCGGCTGGAGAAAGCGCCGCGCTTCAGGATGACGCTCAGTCGGCTGAAAGGACGAGAGGAATTTCCTAGGTCCTGGCCGGCACCGCTTCTTCCACCGGTTCCAGCTTTGCCGTGAAATGGCGCAGGAACGGGGCTTCGTAGCTAAGCTTCATGCCGCGAATGCTCTCCCGCTTCTTCCAGACCTCCAGAATCACCTCGACCACATAGTCGATGTGGCTCTGGGTATAGACGCGGCGCGGGATAGCGAGGCGAACCAGGTCCATCTTGGCGGCCGCACCGAACATCAAGGTGCCAATCTCGACGGAGCGGATTCCGCCTTCCAGATACAACTCCGCGGCCAGCGCGACCCCCGGGAATTCTCCCGGCGGAATGTGCGGGAGGAAGGCACGGGCATCGATATAAACCGCATGCCCTCCCGGCGGCTGCACGATGGGCACGCCCTGGTCGGCGATGTGATTGCCGAGATAAGCCGTCGAGGCGATACGGTAGCGCAGATAATCTTCTTCCAGCGCCTCCTGCACGCCGACGGCGATGGCCTCCAGATCGCGACCCGCCAAACCCCCATAAGTCGGATAGCCCTCGGTCAATATCAGCAGATTTTTCTCCTGTTGCGCCAGCAGGTCGTCGTTCGTACACAAGAATCCACCTATGTTGGCCATGCCGTCTTTCTTGGCTGACATAGTGCAGCCATCGCCATAAGCGAACATCTCCTGCGCGATATGCTTCGGAGACTTCGCCGCGTAACCCGGCTCGCGCAGCTTGATGAAGTAGGCATTCTCGGCAAACCGGCAAGCATCGAAATAAAGAGGAATTCCATAGCGCCGGCAAAGCGCGCTGACTTGGCGGACGTTGGCCATCGAAACCGGCTGCCCGCCGCCGGAGTTGTTGGTCACCGTCAGCATCACCAGGGGGACGTGTTCGCGTCCCACGCGCTGAATCAAATTCTCGAGCGCCAGGACATCCATGTTGCCTTTGAAAGGATGGATCAAGCCCGGCTGCTTACCTTCCGGGATGACCAGATCGGCCGCTTCGGCTCCCACAAATTCCACGTTGGCCCGAGTGGTGTCGAAGTGTGTGTTGTTGGGCACGACGTCGCCCTGCTTGCACATCACGCTGAACAGGATGCGCTCGGCAGCGCGTCCCTGGTGGGTGGGAATCACGTGCTTGTAGCCGAAGATGTTCTGGATGGAGAGTTTGAAGTGGGTGAAGCTTCGGCTGCCGGCGTAGCTTTCGTCCCCCGCCATGAGCGCCGCCCACTGATTGGTAGACATTGCGCCGGTGCCCGAATCGGTGAGCAGGTCGATCAGAACGTCGTCCGCCGCCAGAAGGAACAGGTTGTAACAAGCCGCGCGCAACAGGTCCTCGCGCTGCTGCCGGGTGGTCCAGCGGATAGATTCGACACTCTTGATGCGGAATGGCTCGATGATGGTTCTGGCGGGCATTGGCGGTCTCTCCCCATTCCAGAACACACCGGCGGCGAACAGCAGTCAGTGACAAATGTCATATCGGGATGTGACGCAGGACCGACGCTCGCTCCGCCGTGCGAAGACCGCATTCTAAAGCGGTTGCGCAAGCCTTCGCCCGGCGGAGAAAACGCCGGGCTTAGGGACGGCGCCCGGAAAGACACTTAAGGATGCAGCAAAGTGGCGCCGCCCGACTCTGCCGGCGCTATGGGACCTTCACCGACTCGCGGCTGTCGGACGGCTGATAGCGGACGGCGGCCGTGCGCTCCAACTTGTCCCAGGCGAACTTGCGGCCTTCGACGGCGCGCTTCAGGGTTTTGAACAGCACAACGGAAAACAGCTGCCGGTAGGCGAAACGCTGCAACCATACCTGGGTCAGCAGCCAAACGTCTTCGCGGGACTCGGGCTGGCGCCGCTCCAGTGCAAACGCGATAGCAGAGGTGATGAAATCGATCACCAGGAATGCCCCGAAGTACAGCACTAACTTGTGAAAGCTGGCGGGGTCGGTGGATTCCGGATGGAAGTACTTCTGCTCGAAATACAGCACCGTGCCGGCAGCGAATCCAATATCGATGAAGGGCGATACCAAAGGCAGCAAAATCTGGAAAATGACGATATTGGGAAGCGCCACCCAGCCCAGCACTCCCTTACGGGCGAATACTTCGCGATGCTTCCACACCGACTGGAGAATGCCGAACGACCAGCGGAAGCGCTGGCGCATCAAGCCATTCGCGTTGACCGGGGCTTCGGTGTAGGCGAGCGCGAGATCTTCGTACTCTACGCGGTATCCGCGCCGCAATAGCGCCATGGTCAGATCGGCGTCTTCGGCAACCGTGTCGGGATGGTATCCGCCGGCTTCGCGCACTGCCGAGGTGCGCCAGGCGCCGATCGCTCCCGGCACCACGCTCACCGCCCCCAGGACATTCAGTGCGCGCCGCTCGAAGTTCTGGCTGGTGATGTATTCCAGCGCCTGCCAGCGGGTCCACAAATTCACCCGGTTGCCGACTTTGGCGTTGCCCGCCACCGCGCCAACTTTCGGATTCAGGAAGTTGGGCACCAACTGCGAGATGGCGTCATGCGCGATGATCGTATCCGCATCGATGCCGACAAAGATCTCCGCATCCTGGATGTGCTCCAGCCCGTAATTGAGCGCCTCGGCTTTTCCCGAGTTGGGCTTGGTCAGGATCACGACTCGGCCATCCTTTTCTTCTTCGGCAAAAGCCCGGCGCGCGACTTCCAGGGTGCGGTCTTGAGAGCCATCGTCGATCACAATGACGCGCAGGTTGGGATAATCGGAATTCAGCGCACCGCGAATGGTGCGCTCGATCACTTTCTCTTCGTTGTAGGCGGGAATCAGCACGGCCACGCGCGGCTGATAGACCACACCCGAGCCCGGCCGGCCAAAATGCCGCCGCCGCAGGCGATCGAAGATGGCAAAGGTGCCGATGAACAGCAGGCGGCCCGTCATCAGCAAGTCACCGAGAAGAAAGATCCAGACGATCGAAGCGATGCCCACATCGAACAGCCAGAATCCGATCCAGTTGAGCCGCGCCGCCCAATGCTCGCCGGCGGGGATCGGCGGCATCACGTCGGCCTTGGTCTTGCCCAGGAGGCGGTAGAGCGGCGCAATCTGGTAGCCGCGGGCGCGCACGCCTTCGATGATCATGGGCAGCGCCCGGACGGTTTCCGCGCGATTGCCGCCGCCGTCATGCAGCAGAATGATGTTTCCGCAGCGCTGATCGTTGGCAGCGCAGGGCGGCAGGTGCGCCAGCACATCGGCGGTAATCTGCTCGGCGCTGCGATGCGGCGTCTCCCGCCAATCATTGGGATCGATCTTGTCGCCGACGGTGGTGTAGCCCATGTCCTGGGTCACTTCGAGCGGCTTTACCTGGTCGGCGGTGTCGGGCTCCTGATCGATGGAATAGGGGGGGCGGAAAAGAATCGTGCGCATGCCCAAACGGCTGGCAAAGAGGCGCTCCGTCAGGTTCAGTTCAACCCGCATGAAGGTGGAGGAAATGTTGCTGATGTCCGGATGGGTGAAGGTGTGATTGCCGATCTCGTGGCCTTCGCGGTAGATGCGGTCGGTCACATCGGCGAATTTATCGGCCTGAATGCCAATCAGAAAGAAGGTTGCGGGCGCATGCTCGCGCTTGAGCACGTCGAGAATCTTCGGCGTCCACTCGGGATCAGGCCCATCGTCAAAAGTAATGGCCAGCTGATTGGGGCTGGCGCCGTAGCGGGCAACGCGATAGGGCTGAGGCAGTGGGTCGAAGCTCTGGTCATCGATCAGACCCGTGTCTTTATCGACCTCGATGGAACGGGTTCCGTTGGCGGGGCGGGCTTCAATGCGCAGAATCTCTCCCTCGCCTTCCATATCCACATCCTGCCCGGGCGGAACGTCCTTCAGTTTGTCGGGCGCGCCGGGATCGCCCGGGTTATCCCACACCCGCCATAGAGAACGATCCTCCGATCCCAGGCGCCACAGGGCGAAGGTCTGGATGCCAAGGGCGCGAGCCGCGCGCATCTCGTTCAGCGCCGTCACCGCATCGAGAAACCACACATTGTGCTGGAGGTTGTGCTCATCCAGATATCGGATGTGCGGATTCATGCTGTCGGAGTCGAAGTCGACGTCTTCCTCGGAATCGCGCGCGATCAGCCAGGCTTCCTGCACCGACACGTTCACCGTGTCCTTCACGTCGGGCGGCAGCTTGCCTTTCCTGGGCCGCTGCGCCCAGTCGTATCCGTAGTTGGCGATGGCGCAAATCAGCTTGTCCTGCGGGACAGTCTTTTTTGCAGTGGCGATATTTTCGGTAAACCAGTCCTGCGAGGCCACCGGGCCCGGTTTCCCCGGATAAGGATAGTGCTCGTCGTAGTTCATGAGCACCACGCCGTCCACATTCCTGGCGATGGCCGCGTAGTTGAAGTCCTCGTTGCGCACCTGCACGCTGACGTAGAGCTTCAATCCCTTAGCGTGCAAGTCCTGCGAGATTTCTCCAAGCAGGGCGACGTATCCCGGCTGCGCCTTGGTGGGGAAGGCCTCGAAGTCGACCATCAGGCCTCCGTATTTGTCGGTCGCCAAGAAAGTGGAAATCTCACGGCGGAAGTTCGCCCGCGCCTGGGGATCGTCGAGAAATGCGCTGATGTCCACCCAGTCGTTGCCGTCGAAGTTGTTGACCAGCGGAAAGACTTCCATGCCGGTGTCTTCCGCTTTGAGGAAGGACATGACTTTGTCGTCGACGGGCCGGACGGTGTTGCCATGGATGATGTCGAAGTACCTGGCGGTTTCCGCGTCCTCGCCCTGGAGGTGTCCATCCGGAGTGAGCACATGCAGCCACTCGGGATAAAGCAGGTCGATCTGGTGGGCGTACTCACGCAGCGAAGAAAAGCTGGCCGCATCCCAGGAGACGTAGTAGGCGGCGCGAATGCCCTCCTGATCGTTGAGCTTGACCTGGGAGGGTGCAAGCTTGGACTTGCGATGTCCGCGCCGAGCCAGCAGTTTGCGGTGTTCTTTGGCTTTCTCTTTTTCCGATTCCTTCAGGGCGTGGTAGGTCCGCTTCTGCTGCGGCAATAGCAGATCCGGCAACGGCTCGCTGCGCAGAGCGGTGTAAATGAAGAACACGACCAGCAGCGTGACGGCGATGCCCAGTACGTCAAACAGCCGCCGTACCCGCTTCCACCGGGCCCGGCGAGGATCATAAAAAACAGGCTGCGGCATGGGGAGTGAACTAGATCATCGTAAGCGGTGGGGAGAAAGGGGTCAAACGATGGGAGGGTTAGGCGCAGGCTGCCCTTTTCGGGTTTGTTCTAGGTTGGGGCGGATACGTGCCGACCCTTTCCGCCTCAACCAAGAGATTGGTTGCTGCCCCGCCCTTCGCGGGTGGGCCAGCTGTGGTTTATCAAGACGTTGTACCCGTGGACGGTGCATGTTGTGGTGGAGGACGTGAATAATCGAGTTTCGCAACAACGTCAGTTTTCGAAGGGTGCGCGCACTCGCGCCGAGCGTGCACCCTCAACCTTCACTAAACATCTCTCAAATTGATTTCAAAGGGAGGAGTGAAATTGGGCGGAGAGATAGAATTTTGAACCTCCGCCCCTCGTCCCGAACCAGATACCAGGTTTAGTTAAATTTTCCCCTTGCTTACCGAGGGAAGTTTTTATATCCTACCCTCGGTTACCGAGGGATACCTTCCATGAGCAGACCTTCCGACCTGGTCCAGGGCACGCTGGACCTGCTTCTCCTCAAGATACTGGCGCTTGAGCCGCTCAACGGCTGGGCCATCAGCCAGCGGCTGAAACAGGTTTCGGGCGAGGTGCTGCAGGTGAGCGATGGCTCGCTCTATCCGGCGCTGCACAAACTGGAACAGGGAGGCTGGATTTCGGCGGAGTGGAAGGCCAGCGAAAACAATCGCCGGGCTAAGTTCTACTCGCTCACCCGTCTCGGCCGCAGGCAACTGGAACACGAAACGGCGAACTGGAGCCGGCTTTCGTCCGCCATCTCGCATGTCCTCAAGTTGAAGGAGGCCTAGCCATGCGGCTTGAACATTGGTTATACGCTGCACCTTTGCGGCTGCGTTCACTGTTTCGTCGCCAGCAGGTCGAGCGGGAACTGGACGAAGAACTTCGCGGTCATCTCGAACACCTCATTCAGCAAAATCTCACCGCGGGCATGCCTCCGGAGCAGGCGCGCGCGGCGGCCATGCGCCAGATGGATGGTCTCGAGCAGCGCAAGGAAGAGTGTCGCGACGCGCGCGGCGTGAACTTTTTCGAACACTTTGCGCAGGACATCCGCTATGGCGCGCGCGTGCTGCGGAAGAATCCGGGCTTTACCCTCACAGCGGTGCTGGCGCTGGCGCTCGGAATTGGCGCCAACAGCGCCATCTTCAGCGTGGTGTACGGCGTGCTGGTGCGGCCGCTGCCCTTCCCCGACGCCGAGCGTCTGGCAATGGTCTACGTGCATTTCTCGCCGCAGAACAGCGAGCGCGGAAACATGTCGATTGCAGATTTTCTCGACTGGAAGGCGCAGAACCGCTCGTTCGAGGAGCCGGCACTGTTCGCAGTGGCAGGAGCCGCGCAATTGCGCCGCTTCGACCTCACCGGCGTGGACGAGCCCGAAGAAGTCCGCGGCACGTCGGTTACTACCGGCTTCTTCCCGGCACTACGCGCACAACCCTTGCTGGGGCGCCTGTTCCTGCCCGGCGAGGATGCCGCCGGCAGCGAACGAAAAGTGGTGCTGGGCGAATCGTTGTGGCGTCGCCGTTTTGGATCACGGCCCGACATCGTCGGCCAAGGGATTGTACTCAATGGCATGCGCTTCACCATCATCGGTGTGCTGCCCGCAAGCTTTCAGTTTGCCCGGCTGCCGGATGCGGAGGTCTGGACCAATCTTCTGCTCAACCCGCCCACCCATCGCGGCCCGTATTTCTACAATGGCATCGGACGCCTGAAACCGGGCGTGACCCTGGAACAGGCCCAGGCGGAAACGAATGCCATCGGCGGCAGCATCGAACGCGCCAACTCCAGCTGGTACTCGCACCTGACCATGCCGGTCATCCCGCTGCGGGAAGCGCTGGTCGGTAAGGTGCGTCCCGCGCTGCTGGTGCTGTTTGGCGCGGTGGTGTTCGTGCTGCTGATTGCAGCGGTGAATGTTGCGAACCTGCTGCTATCGCGCGCCAATGTGCGGGAGCGCGAAATTGCGGTGCGCGCCGCGCTGGGCGCGGGCCGCGGCCGGCTTGTCCGCCAATTGCTTACCGAAAGCACGCTGCTGGCCCTGCTGGGCGGCGGCCTCGGCTTACTGCTGGCCTATGCCGGCATCCAGCTGCTGCGCGCATGGAATCCCGGGAACCTGCCGCGCGTGGGGGATATCCAACTCGATAGCCACGTGGCGCTGTTCACACTCTTGATTTCGCTCGCGTCCGGAATTCTGTTTGGCCTGGCGCCGGCGATGCATAGCTCTCGCGGCCTGATCGGGTCACTGAACGAAGGCGGACGCAGCGGCACGGCCGGCACGGCGCGGCGCCGCGTGCACGCAGCTCTGATGGTGTCGGAGGTCGCGCTCTCGCTGGTGCTGCTGATTGGCGCCGGATTGCTGTTGCGCAGTTTTGACTTGTTGCAGAAGGTGAATGCCGGTTTCTCCGCCGACCCGCAAAAAGTGCTGGCGCTGGACATCACGCTGAGTGGTCCGAAGTATGCAGACGGCAAAGCTCAAGTCGCATTCTTCGATCGTCTTATCGAACAGGCGAGAGCTCTGCCGGGCGTGGAATCGGCCGCGCTCTCGGACAGTCTTCCACCCAGCGAAGCCGGCGATTCAGACACTTTTGTGATCGACGGGCAGGCGTGGACCCAGGCTGGATTCCCTTCCACCGACAACGCGATTCTTGGCCCCGGCTACTTCCGCGCAATGGAGATTCCGTTGCTGCGAGGCCGCGACTTCGCCGACAGTGACACGGCCGGGTCGCCGCCGGTCGCAATCATCAGCGCAAGCCTGGCGCGCCGCTATTTCCCCCACGAGGATCCCATCGGACATCGCCTGAAGCAGAGCGATCCCAGCCTGCACGGCTCTCCATTCATGGAAATTGTCGGCGTAGTTGGCGATGTGAAGTATGACGGTCTCGACGACCACTCCGAGATGGCCTACTACACGCCTTACCGGCAGAACTTCGCGCGAAACCTGTACCTGGTGGTGCGTTCCGGTTTGCCGGCCGCGAGCCTGAGCGGGACGCTTCGCCAACAGGTCCGGGATCTCGATCCGGATGTGGTGGTTTCGCAGCCGAGCACGCTCGAGCAGGTCATGTCTGACTCGGTGGCGCAACCGCGTTTTCGCACTGCGCTGTTGGGATTATTCGCCGCGATCGCGCTGGTGCTGGCGGCCATCGGAATCTACGGCGTAATCGCGTACGCGGTGGCGCAGCGCACGCACGAGATCGGCATCCGCATGGCGCTGGGGGCGCGGCGAATGGATGTGTTGCGGTTAGTCACAATCCGCGGCCTGCAACTCACGCTTGCCGGCCTGGCGATCGGCATGGCGGCGGCGATGGCCCTTACCCGGCTGCTGAAGTCGCTGCTGTTTGGCGTGCGGCCCAGCGACCCGCTGACATTCCTCGGCATGGCGACGCTGCTCTGCACGGTCGCGCTCCTCGCTTGCGCGGAGCCGGCGCGGCGCGCCATGCGGGTGGATCCCATGGTGGCGTTGCGGTATGAATAGACACCACGATTAGTCCGTTCTGCCTGCCGAGCCTCATCCCGAAGACCGGCGCAGGATGACGCTCGTGAGGAATCACGCACTCCAAGACGGCATGCAGCGAGAACGGAGCAAGAGTAGAATCTGCGTCAAGTCTCCTCACCCATGCCCAAGCGAAAACTCACCCCGGCCTATATCGCTGCCCACATTCGCCGTGTTCTAAAAGACGGCGGCTCCGCCCCGCACGCCGAAGGTGTGCAGTGGTTCTTCAAAGAAGAAATCAAGTCCCGCGGCTGGTATACCGCAGAGATGCGCAAGCTAGCGGTGCGCTTCCGCCGCACCATGCTCCGCGAACAGAACCTGGCATTCCTGTTCGAGGTCGCCGACAAGCTTTTCAGGGGGCGCGTGCTGGAAGAAAGAGTCTTCGGAGTCATGCTGCTGGAGAAACAGACGCCACAACTCGGGGATGCGGAGTTCCGCCGGCTTGAAGCGTGGCTGTCGCGCATCAGTTCCTGGGCCGATCACGACGGGCTGGTCCATTACCTGATCGCTCCCATGATCGTCGAGAAGCCTGCCCGGGCCGCATCTGTCTTCCGCTGGGCCAGGTCGCGCGACCGCTGGCATCGCCGTGCTGCCTGCGTCGCGCTGATCCAAGGCACGCGAAAGAAGATGTTCTTCCCCCAGATCACGCGGCTGTCGAACCTGTTGCTTGGCGATGAGGACGACATGGTGCAGAAAGGCTTAGGTTGGCTGCTGCGTGAAACCGCCAAGGCCGATCCGGGACGCACCGTGCCATACCTAATGAAGATCCGCGATCGCGCCCCGCGCCTGGTGTTGCGGACCGCCTGCGAGACGCTGAAGGCGCCGTTGCGCACTAAAGTGTTGTCCGGCTGATGGAAGGGGCAGCTTAGGACTCAGGGTCCAGCCGCTAACCGATTCGCCTAAACCGCTACACTTGTTTAAAATACCCAATTGCTCATGAACCTTTCCGCCATCCAGTCTGCCCTGGCAGAACGCAACATCGATGCCTGGCTTTTCTACGACCACCACCATCGCGACCCCATCGCCTACCGGGTGTTGGGTCTTCCCGAACATATGATGGTCACCCGCCGCTGGTTCTATCTGATCCCGGCCAAGGGCGAACCGGCGAAGCTGGTACATCGTATTGAGGCCGGCCACCTCGATTCTCTGCCGGGCAGCAAAAATGTTTATTCGGGATGGCAGGAACTGTTTGAGAGAGTCAAAGCGCTGCTGGCGAATCATCGCGACATCGCCATGCAATATTCGCCCAATAATCTGGTCTTTACTCTCTCCCTGGTGGACGGCGGCACGTTGGAATTAATCCGCGGGCTGGGCAAGAACGTGGTCAGTTCCGGCGACCTGGTGGCCCAGTTCGAGGCCACCTGGAGCAACGACCAGATCAAGACCCATTTCGCCGCCCGCGACAAGGTGGACGCCATCACCGCGGCGGCGTTTCAGGAAATCGGCCGCCGGGTGCGCAGCGGGGGCACCACCGAATACGCCATGCAGCAGTGGATTATGGAAGCCTTTCGGCGCGAGAACCTGGTCACCGACGATCCTCCGGTGGTCGCGGTCAACGCCAACAGCGGCAATCCGCATTACGACCCACCCGCGGAGAACTCCGCTGCCATCCGCGAAGGCGATTTCGTGCTGCTCGACATCTGGGCAAAACAAAATATCCCTGGGGCCGTCTATTACGACATCACCTGGACGGGCTTTGTCGGCAAGGCGCCCTCCGACCGCCAGCGGGAAATTTTCCAGATTGTTCGCGAGGGCCGGGATATCGGTGTCAAGACGGTGCAGGAGGCGATCGCGGCGCGGCGCCCGATTGCAGGATGGCAGGTGGACCGCGCGGTGCGCAGTCATATTAAAGAGGCCGGCTTCGGGGAGTATTTCATTCACCGCACCGGACACGCCATTGGCACCGATGTGCATGCCAACGGCGCCAACATGGACGACCTCGAGGTACACGACGAGCGCCAGATCCTGGCTAATTCCTGCTTTTCCATTGAGCCCGGAATCTACCTGCCGGAATTTGGCGTACGCAGCGAGGTCAACGTTCTGGTGCGGGACCAGGCCGCAGAAGTGACCGGCAAAATTCAAAGCGAGATCGTAATCATCTGATGGCAAAAACCTCTGAGAAAGTCGCGGCGCCGCCGCTCACCATGATGTCGGTGGTCGCGCCCGCCGCAGGCTGGCTGATTCCGGGCGCCGGCCACCTCATCCAGAAACGCTGGGGCCGCGGGCTGCTGCTCATGGTCTCCGTCGTGACCATGTTCGTGCTCGGCCTGATGATGCAGGGCCGGATTTACCATCCCAATGGCGGCGACATCCTCGACATTCTTGGCTTCGTCGGCGACGTCGGTGCCGGCGGCCTCTACATCGTCACCGTCGTCAAAGATTGGGGCCAGGGCGCGATCGCTCAAGCCACCGCCGATTACGGCACCAAGTACCTGATCGTCGCCGGCTTGCTGAATTTCATTAGCGTTGCGGATGCCTATCACATCGCCATCGGAAAGAAGCCATGAACCTGCAACTTTCCCATTTCACCGCTGCCGCGCTGTTCGCACTCTTCGCGTCGATCGTCTTTGGCATCACCCAGCGCACCGGCGTCCGCGAACAGGTCCGTTATGGCCTGTACTGCTTCGTTATGTTTGTCGGAGGAGTGTTCGTGGCGGGGTGGGTGATGTGGTTTTTGCGAAGGTAAATCGGACCTCAGACCCCGGACCCCGGGACTACAGATCACCAAACCCCCACGCCGAACTACGAATTAGTTGTGTTCTCGCCAAGACGTTACGCAATCGGGAGTAGAGACGGAGTGCAAATCGAGCGGCTGGGGCCTGACGTCCGACGTCCGTTTCACCCTTCCCAGACAAACGCATCGAACACCCGCTGCACCTCGTATCCCAGGCGGCGGTAGAGATCCACGGCGCGGGCGTTGGCTTCGGTCACGGTGAGGGAGAGCACGGTGAAGTTGCGTTGCCGGAGATGGTTGGCAGTGGCGGCCAGCAAGGCTTCTCCCAAACCGTGGGAGCGGCATTCCGGCAGCACGCACACCTGGGTAACATGGCCGACGTCGTGGCGCACCCGTGAGCACAGAATCAGTCCCACCATGCTGTGAAGCCGTTTGTGATATGCCACAAACGAGCCCTCGGGATCGAAGGTGCCGCATCCGGGAAAACGCACGATATTGTTGAGGAAGCGCAGCGATCCACTCAAAGTACGGTATTGATCGTTAATCTGGGCGTCGACGTGTCCGCGATAAGCAGTGGTGATCACGGCAGCGGCCGGCTGGTAATCCTGTTCCGTCCAGCGCCGGATTTCGATGTCGGCGGCCAGCGGCATCGTGGGCTTGGCCGGCTGCGCCAGCGGCAACGCCATAAACAGGCGCGCGTGACGCTGGAAGCCCTGTCCCACAAACGGCTGGGCAACCGCTCCGGTGGTGTGCACCAGCAGCTGCGCTTCGATGCGATGGATGCCCGGCGACTGCTGTAGGGTCTCGATCACATGGGTGAGCAGCTTCTGCTCCACTTCATGGCCGTTGTTCGGGGAGCGGCCTCCGTTGGCGACGAAGAGATCGCCAATTACGCCCTTACTCTGCTCATAAACAAAAAAAGCGTAGCCGAAGATGCGGCCGCGATCGATGGCGGCATAGCCAGGCAGAATCTTGGCGTCCACGTAACGCAGGATCATCTCGGCTGAGCCGCTGTAATCCCAGGCCAGCTCGCGGCCCCACAGCCGGGTCTCGTCCTCCAGCAAGGGACGCAGGTCTACCGAAGAAAAGTGCCTGAGATCAAGAATCTCCACCAAGAGCTCCCGGGAGGCCAAGAAACGGGCTTCACCGCCGCGCAAAGAGCGAGTCTAGTGCCTCATCGCACTGCGAGGCAAACTCCCCGGACTGCCAGCGGGTTAACAAGAGAGATGCGCGGTGAAGGGCCGGATGAGCATTCAATATACTTGACTTAGTCAACTATCTTGAGGACAATCGGCGTCATGCACTCCGCCGACTCCCGCATCGCCGCCATCCGCCATTTCAACCGCTTCTACACCCGCCAGATCGGCTTGCTGCAGGAAGGCATCTATCGCAGTCCGTTCTCGCTCACCGAAGTTCGCGTTCTCTATGAGCTTGCTCATCGCGAACAACCGACGGCTACCGATCTTGGCAACGACCTGGGACTCGACGCCGGCTACCTGAGCCGGATTCTGCGCAGCTTCCAGAAGCGGGGCTTGATTTCGCGGATTCCATCCAAAACCGACGGACGGCGAAGCCTGCTCTCGCTCACCGCCAAGGGCCGCGAGGTGTTTGCGCCGCTCGATGTGCGCTCCCGGGAAGACATTGCGAAGCTGCTCTCCGGCCTGTCGCCTTCGGCGCAAAACCGTCTCATCGAAGCCATGCACACTATCGAGCAGTCACTGGGCGACAAGGCAAAATCGAGCGCCACCTACATCCTGCGTCCGCATCAACCCGGCGATATGGGCTGGATCGTGCACCGCCACGGGGTGCTCTACTCCCAGGAGTATGGATATGACGAGCGTTTCGAAGCGCTGGTCGCCGAAATCGCCGGACAGTTCATCCTCCATCTTGATCGCAAGCGCGAGCGCTGCTGGATCGCCGAAAAGGACGACGAAATCCTAGGCTGCGTCTTCCTGGTGAAGAAATCCAGGACCATCGCCAAACTCCGCATGCTGCTGGTCGAGCCCAGGGCTCGCGGCATGGGCATCGGCAAGCGGCTGGTCGGCGAATGCGTGCACTTCGCGCGCCATGCCGGTTATAAGAAGATGACGCTATGGACGCAGAGCGAGCTGGTATCAGCCCGGCGCATCTACGAGGCGGCGGGATTTCGCCTTACGCACCGTGAACCGAACCCCAGTTGGAGCCGGAATGATTTGGTCTCAGAGACCTGGGACCTGAAACTCTAGTGCGTCTTCGGCAGTCTGCCCAACATCTAAAATTTTGAGCGCAATATCCGGATAGCGTCGTGTTTTCCCGATTCATAAACTGAGACCATGGCCAAACTAGACACTGCCTTTCGTCAAGCCCTGGAAACCGCGCAGCAGGAAGCCATTTCGTATCTCGAGGGCCTGGATGACGGTTCCGTTGCCACCACCACTGATCTGCAAACCCTGCGCCGCCGTTTGCGCAAGCCGCTTGGCGACCAGGGCCTTTCGCCGGAGCAAGTCGTCGCCGAACTGGTGCGCGATGTGGAAGGCGGCATTCTGGGCTCGGCCGGTGGCCGCTTTTTCGCCTGGGTGATTGGCGGTTCACTGCCTTCGGCCCTGGCCGCCGACTGGCTGGCTTCCGCCTGGGACCAGAACGCGGGCCTGTACGCCTGCGCGCCGGCTGCCGGCGTAGTGGAGGAAATAGTCGGCGATTGGCTGAAGGAACTTTTCGGCTTGCCCGCGCACGCCAGCTTCGCGCTGGTCACCGGATGCCAGATGGCTCACGCCACCTGCCTCGCCGCAGCCCGGCATGCGGTGCTACAGAAACATGGCTGGGATGTGCAGGAGAAGGGGCTCTTCGGCGCGCCCCGCATCCGCTTGCTGACCAGTGATCAGCAGCACAGCTCTCTTAACCGGTCGGTACGCCTGCTCGGCTTTGGCCTGGAAAATCTGATCGGCCTCCCGCAGCAGGAGCCCGATCAATTTCCCGTGGCCCGCCTGGAACAGGAACTGAAGAAGAGTCCATCCTCGCCGACCATTGTCGCTATTCAGGCGGGCGATGTGAATAGCGGAGCTTTCGATCCACTTGAAACCATCATCCCGCTGGCCAGGCAGTATGGAGCCTGGGTGCACGTGGATGGCGCTTTCGGTCTGTGGGCGGCGGCCAGTCCGCGCTATCGCCATTTTCTGAAGGGCGTCGAGCAGGCTGACTCCTGGGCCACCGACGGCCACAAGTGGCTGAACGTTCCATACGATTGCGGCTACGCCTTCGTCGCCGACACCCAATCGCATCAGGCGTCGATGTCGCACCGCGCTTCCTATCTGGTGCACAATGCCGATGCGCGCGACGAGATGGATTGGAATCCGGAATTTTCCCGCCGCGCCCGTGGATTCCCGAGCTATGCAGCACTGCGCCAACTGGGACGGGATGGAGTGCGGGACCTGGTGGAACGCTGCTGCAGGCACGCGCATTCGCTGGTGACCAGGATCGGAGGGCTGCCGGGCGCGGAAGTTGTGTCCGTGCCGGTAATCAATCAGGGCCTGGTGCGCTTTCTCGATCCCAGGTCTGGAGCCACGCAGCAGGATCACGACCGCCACACCGACGAGGTCATCGCCGCCATCGTCCGCACCGGCGAAGCCTTCTTCGGCGGAACCACCTGGCACGGCCGCCGCGCCATGCGCATCAGCGTCTCCAACTGGCAAACTTCCGATGCGGATGTCGAGCGGGTAGTAGGCGCGGTGGCGGCAGTGCTGAAAGCGCAGGTTCCGGTCGGCTCGCCCTAAGGATGACACCACACGCT
>Ga0335080_10003855_pt1 | contig 15224 bp, 9 predicted proteins | sample Lox_Sample_34_FD_206720 | JGI IMG/M metagenome (GOLD analysis project Ga0335080, IMG submission 206720) | Soil microbial communities from Loxahatchee National Wildlife Refuge, Florida, United States - Lox_Sample_3.4 | ecosystem: Environmental > Terrestrial > Soil > Wetlands | place: USA: Florida... | reverse complement strand
TCTGGTAGGCGGCGATGGCCTGCGCGCTCGAGGCCGGGTCCATCGAGTAGTTGCGGCCCTCGATGTAGTACCGCTCGCCGGGGGGCAGGTTCTCCGCCTTCTCGACGGCGAGGCGCGAGTACTTCCGGGCCAGCTCCGGGTTGCCGAGGTTCCCGTGGACGACCGAGAGCTTGGCGAGGGCCATCGCGAAGTTCGGGTCGGCCTCGACCGCCTTCTCGAAGCAGGCCTGGGCCTCCCTCTCCTGCAGCCGCTCGTGGAACCGGCTCCCCTCGGCGTAGGACTTGAAGGCCGCGACCGAGGCGGTCGTCACCTCCTCGATCCTCTTCTCCTTCCACATGGCCCGCTTCGGCTCCGACCGCGCCATGGCCTGTGTCTCGAGCCGGCCCCGAAGACGCCCGGTGAGGTCGTCGACGAGAGCGAAGAGGCCCCCTTCGGCGTCGCCCTCGACCCGCTCCGAGGCGAGCACCTCGCCGCTCTTCGGGTCCTGGAGGGTCGCCTGGATGCGCACCTGGGAACCCGCGCGCACGAAGCTGCCGACGAGGGCGGTCGTGGCCTGCGCCCGGCGGGAGACCGTGTCCACGACCTGGGCCGAGACCGTGCGGTCGTCGCGGTGGCCGGCCTCCTCGAGGAGCTGGTAGAGCCGGCTCGTGCCGAGGACGCGCAGGCCGGGCGACTGCGAGAGGTTCGTGACCAGCATGTCGGTGAGTCCGGTGCGCAGCCAGTCGAGGGCCGGGTCGCCGGTCAGGTTGTCGAAGTAGAAGACGGCCACCGAGCGCCGGCCGTCCTCCGCGGCGGCGGGGGCGCGTCCGCGGAAGTGGAGGAGGAGCGAGACGATGGCCGCGAGGACGACGAGCGTGCCGCCCACGGCGAGGGGGAGCGCCCAGCGGCTCCCGCCCGCTGCGGCCGCCACGAGACGCGGCCGGCCGGCGGTCGTCCCGAGGACGAGCTCCCCGCTGTCCACGTCCCGCTTCAGGTCCTCGAGGTCGCGGCGCAGGTCGGTCGTGGACTGGTAGCGGTCCTCGGGCCGCTTCTCGAGCGCGCGCTGGATCATCCGCGCGAGCGGCTTCGGGATGTCGTCCCGCAGCTCGCTCGCCGAACGGGGCGTGTCCTTGAGGATCGAGGAGAGGACGGACAGGTTGGTGCTGCCGCGGAAGGGCCGCTCGCCGGTCGCCATCTCGTAGAGGAGGATGCCGAGGGTGAAGATGTCGGAGCGGTGGTCCACCGGTAGGCCCTGCGCCTGCTCGGGCGACATGTAGGCGACCGTCCCCACGATGCGCCCGTCCTGGGTGACCGACTGCGTCTCTTTCGTCGTGCTGTCGCCGTCCTCGGCGCCCTCGCGCAGCTTGGCCAGACCGAAGTCGAGGACCTTGAGCCGGCCGTCCGGCGTGAGCATCACGTTGTCGGGCTTGAGATCCCGGTGCAGGATGCCCTGCCGGTGGGCCGCGCTCACCGCGTCGGCGAGGCCGATGGCCAGGGAGAGAAAGCGCTCCATCGGGAAGCCGCGGGCCGGGATCGACTTGCTGAGCGTCTCCCCCTCGACGAGCTCCATGGTCAGGAAGCGCAGCCCGCCCTCTTCCTCGAGCGGCGTGTAGAGGGTCACGATCCCGGGGTGGCTCAACGAGGCCACCGCCTTCGCCTCGCGCTGGAACCGCGCGATCTTCTCGGGGTGGGACGCGGTCTCGGGAGGCAGCACCTTCAGCGCCACCCGGCGGTCGAGCCGGGTGTCCTCGGCCACGTAGACGTGCCCCATGCCCCCCGATCCGAGCGACTCGAGGATCCGGTAGGGCCCGAGTGTCCGGCCGACGAGGCCGCGGTCGGGCTGCGGCTGTGCCATGACGCCGATTATGACGCGCGGAGGGGGGGAATGGATCCTCGCGTGACATCTGTTCACATGGTTCTGATACACGCCGACCCGCACCCGGCGGATTCGGCGGATTGGAGCGGGCTTGACGCCGGCGCCGCCGGGCACCACAATCCCGGAACACACTCACCAAGGTCATCCGCCGGCGGTCTCCACCGGCTCTTCCTTGTTCCGCGAGGTGCCGCACATGGCCAGGAAACCCGCTCTCCCGGACGACGAGGACGCGACGCCCGCGTTCTCGCGCCGCAGCTTCCTGAAGACGGCCGGCGTCGGCGCCGCCGCCACCACGATCGTGGGGGTCGGGGCCCGCGGCGAAGCCACGCAGGTCCTCGGCCCGGACGCGGTCACTCTCGCCCTGAGGGTGAACGGCGCGGCCCGCACGGTGACGGTCGAGCCGCGCGTGACTCTGCTCGACGCCCTCCGCAACCACCTCGACCTCACCGGCGCCAAGCCGGTCTGCGACCGGGGCGGCTGCGGGGCCTGCACCGTGCTCCTCGACGGGGAGCCGGTCGTCTCCTGCCTGATGCTCGCCGCCGACGCCGAGGGCCGCGACGTCACGACCGTGGAGTCCCTCGGGACGCCCGAGAAGATGAGCCCCCTGCAGGCGGCCTTCGTCGAGAAGGACGCGATGCAGTGCGGCTTCTGCACGCCGGGATTCGTGGTCGCGGGCACCGCCCTCCTGGCGAAGACCCCGAACCCGACGCTCGACCAGATCAAGGCCGGCCTGGCCGGCAACCTCTGCCGCTGCGGGACGTACGGCCGCATCTTCGAGGCCGTCCAGAGCGCGGCCAGGGCGAAGAGGGGGTAGGCCATGAGGAATCTGCCCGCGGAGATGGCCATGGCCCTGGCCGCGTCGGCCCAGGCCGGCGACCAGGCCCCCAAGGACCAGGCGATCCAGGCGAAGGCCGGCTTTCCTTCGGAGCCGAAGCCGATGGACGTGCATCCCGGAGCGGGCGACATCAAGCCCTGGGATGCCGAGAGCTGGCCGAAGTTCACGCAGATGGGCAAGCCCCGCCCGCGCATGGAGGCGCCGCTCAAGGTCACCGGTCGCGCGAAGTACACCTACGACGTGAAGCTGCCCGGGATGCTCTACGGCCGGATGATCGGCGCCGCGGTCCCCGCCGGCGAGATCCTCTCGATCGACACCTCGAAGGCCGAGGCCCTGCCCGGGGTCAAGGCGGTGTGGACGGCCGACTCCCGGATCGTGCGGTTCGCCGGGCAGGACGTGGCCGCGGTGGCGGCGGTGTCGCCCGAGGTCGCGATGGACGCGGCGCGGCTCGTGACGGTCACCTACAAGGAGAGGCCCTTCGCTCACGAGCTGCGGGCGGCGATGAAGGAGGGCGCCCCGCTCGTCTACGACCTCGACAAGAGCCCGGCCGGCCGGGACGTGCCCCACCGGGGCAACGTCGCCGGCCCGAACAGCGGGCGCCGGGGCGGCGGCCGGGGAGACGTCGAGAAGGGCTTCGCCGAGGCCGAGGTCGTGCACGAGGGGACGTACTACTGCCCGGTCCACACCCACTCGTCCCTCGAGACCCACGGCGTCGTGGCCTCGTGGGAAGGCGATCAGCTCACGATCCACGCCTCGACCCAGGCGATCTTCGCCGTCCGCGAGGGCGTGGCCGAGGCCCTCGGCATCGACCGCAAGAACGTGCGGGTCCTCTGCGAGCACATGGGGGGCGGCTTCGGCAGCAAGCTCGGGCCGTCCGCGACCGGCAGCGCCTTCGCCGTTGTCGCCTGCCGGCTCGCGAAGAAGGCCGGCGCGCCGGTCAAGCTGATGCTCGACCGCCGGCAGGAGCACCTCTGCACCGGCAACGCGCCGAGCGCGCTCATCACGGTGAGGATCGGCGCGAAGAAGGACGGGACGATCACCGCCGTCCACTACAAGTCCTACGGGTCGGCGGGCGTCGCCGGCGGCGCGGGGACCGCGGGTCCGGCGGCGTCCCTCCACGGCAAGAACCCCAACTTCAAGGCCGAGGAGTACGACGTCTTCACGAACGCGGGGCCGGCGGCGCCGCTCCGCGCCCCCGGCCACTCGCAGGGCGCCTTCGGCATCGAGTCCGCCGTGGACGAGCTGGCCGAGAAGCTGGGCATCGATCCGCTGGAGGTGCGCCGGAAGAACGAGGCAAGCCCGGTCCGGCTCGCCCAGTACGACGTCGGGGCGAAGGAGATCGGCTGGACGCGCCGCAACAAGAAGGCGGGCGACTCGTCCACCGGGGGCTTCGGCCCGGCAAAGGGGGCGAAGAAGCGCGGCCTCGGCATGGCGAACGGCAACTGGTACGTGTTCGCGGCCGAGAACGTGGGGGCCCAGGTGAAGATCCACCGCGACGGCTCGGTCGAGGTGGTCGCCGGCTACCAGGACATCGGCACCGGCTCCCGCACCGCGATGGCGGTGGTGGCGGCGGAGGAGCTGGGCATTGAGACCTCGGCGGTCACGATGCGCATCGGCGACACCCAGTTCCCCGAGGGCCCCGGCTCCGGCGGCAGCGTCACCATCAACTCCGTCGCCCCCGTCGTCCGCCTCGCCGCGAACGAGGCGCGCACGAAGCTCCTCGCTCTCGCGGCGCCCCTGCTCGGCGTCACCGCCGAGGAGCTCGACGCCGCGAACGGGAAGATCTTCGTGGCCAAGGAGCCGGCGAAGTCCGTCACCTTCAAGCAGGCCGCGGCGAAGATGAGCGGCGAGACGATCGACTGCACGGCCCAGCGGAAGAAGCAGTACGAGACCTTCCGGGGCGACCTCGCGGGCACGCAGTTCGCCGAGGTCGAGGTGGACACGGAGACCGGCGAGGTCCGCGTCCTCCGGATGGTCTCGGTCAACGACTGCGGCTTCCCGGCGAACCCCCTCACCACCCAGAGCCAGGTCATCGGGGCGATGATCCAGGGCGCCTCCTGGGCCCTCCTCGAGAACCGGATCCTCGACCCGAACGTGGGCACGATGGTCAACCCCAACCTCGAGTGGTACAAGATCTTCACCCCCGCCGACATGTTCGAGGCGAAGTCGGTCCTCACCCCGCTCGCCAACCTCGGGAACAACACCTCGACCGCCGGCATCGGCGAGCCGCCCATCGTCCCCACCCTCGCCGTGATCGCGAACGCGGTCCACAACGCGATCGGCGTCCGCATCCGCGAGCTGCCGATCACTCCCGACCGGGTCCTCGCCGCCCTGGCCGAGGCGAAGAGGAGGGCCTGACCATGAACCGCTTCGAGCTCGCCCGCGCCACGAGCGCCGCCCAGGCCCGGGAGCTGCTCGCCGAGAAGCCGGGCAGCGTCTTCAAGGCGGGCGGCATCGACCTCCTGGACCATCTCAAGGAGCACCTCGTCGAGCCGGCGCGGGTCGTCGACCTGAAGACGATCCCCGGCCTCGACAAGGTCGCAGTCGCCGCCGACGGCTCTCTCCGCATCGGCACCCTCGTGACGCTCGCGAAGGTGGCGGCGCACCCGACGATCCTCAAGACGCATCCGGCCCTCGCCCGCGCCTGCGCCGAGGCCGCCTCGCCCCAGGTCCGGAACGTGGCGACGATCGGCGGCAACGTGCTCCAGCGGCCGCGGTGCTGGTACTACCGCCTCGAGTCCTACAAGTGCGTGAAGAAGGGCGGCGACGTCTGCTTCGCGGTCGCGGGCGAGAACCGCTACCACGTCCTCTTCGGCGGCGGGCCCGCCTTCCCGCCCCACCCGTCGAACGCGGCGGTGCCGCTCGTCGCCTACGGCGCGTCCTTCGTCCTCGACGGACCGAAGGGCCCGCGCACGGTGCCGGCCGGGGAGTTCTTCGTCCTGCCCGCGAAGGACCCGACCCGGGAGAACGTCCGGGAGCCCGGCGAGATCCTCCTCGAGATCCGGGTGCCGGCGGCGAAGGGCTGGAGGTCGGCGTACGCCGAGGTGCGCGAGCGGGCGGCCTTCGACTGGCCGCTCGTCTCGGCGGCGATCGGACTCAAAGTCGAAGGCGGCGTCGTCAGGGAAGCCCGGGTCGTCCTCGGCCAGGTGGCCACGATCCCCTGGCGCTCGGCGGCGGCCGAGAAGGCCCTCGTCGGCAAGCCCGTCGGTGCTGCGATCGCCGAGGCCGCGGGCAAGGCCGCGGTGGAGGGAGCGGAGCCGATGACCGACAACGGCTACAAGGTCGACCTGGTGACGACGCTCGTGCGCCGCACCGTCGCCTCTCTCGCGTGAGGAGCGCCATGGAAGACCAGCAGCTCGCGTCCGTCCCGGTCTGCCGCCGGCTGCGGACCAAGATGTACTACGTGGTGGGGCGGGAGCACGTGAACCTGCGCGTCTCCTCGCCGACCGCGCAGTACTGGTGCTCGCAGACGACGACGGTCATGGGTCCGGACGACCTGCCCTGCAGCCCTGAGGGCTGCCAACCCCACCGGGGGTGCTTCGAGACGGAGTAGAGCCGCCTCGGGCGCCGCGCCTTCCGGTCCCGTGCCAATCCAACGGATCGGATGCTCATTCAACGGATTGGGTGCCGGTGGCCTCGGAAGCCCTCATCCACCCCTCAGCAAATACCGTAACCGATTGTAAAAGGACACCTTAGATCCTCACGGCTTTCCCTCCGCTGGATGGAATGGTCCTTGCTCCCCTTTCGCGGCATGGTGTTGGTGTCCTCTCGGGGACGCCATCTCCGGAAAAACCCGTTCCCCCTTGGAGGTTTTGAAATGCGACTGAGCTTTCGTTGCCTCGCCGTGCTGGCGATCGCGCTCCTGATCCCGGCCGTCGTGGCAGCGCAGACGGAGTCCGGCAAGATCAGCGGCACCGTGACCGACCAGAGCGGCGCCGTCCTTCCCGGCGTCACCGTCAACCTGAAGTCCGTGGACCGCGCCACGACGCGCTCGACGGTCACGAACGCCCAGGGCGAGTACGTGTTCGCGAGCCTCGTCCCCGGCCCCTACGAGGTCACCGCCGAGCTGAGCGGCTTCTCGACCAAGCAAATCAGGACGACCGTCCCGGTCGGCACGACCGTGGCCGTCAACGTGCAGATGGCCGTCGGCGCGCAGACCGAGGTGATCACGGTCGTCGGCGAGAGCGCGGCCGCGATCAACACCACCACTCAGGACATCGCGACCACGGTGACCGAGACCCAGCTCCGCGAGCTGCCCACCATCACCCGCAACCCCTACGACCTCGTGCAGCTCTCGGGCCAGGCTTCGGTGGACAACGAGTCCAACCGCGGCACCGGCTACTCGATCAACGGCTCGCGCTCGGCGAGCACGAACGTCCTCCTGGACGGGTCGGCCAACAACGACGAGTTCGTGGCCGGGGTCGGCCAGGCCGTCCCCCTCGACTCGGTGCAGGAGTTCTCGGTCATCACGTCGAACTTCTCGGCCCAGTACGGGCGCGCCTCGGGCGGCATCGTGAACGTGGCCACGAAGTCCGGGACGAACCAGTTCCGGGGCACGGTCTACGACTTCTTCCGCAACGACGGCCTGGCCACGAACACGTTCGACAACAAGGCGAACGGGATCCCGCAGGGCCAGTTCGACCGCCACCAGATGGGCTTCAGCCTCGGCGGGCCCGTGGTGAAGGACAAGGTCCACTTCTTCGCGAGCGGCGAGTACATCCGCGTCCGCTCGACCTCCACCCAGATCTCCTGGGTCCCGACCCCCCAGTTCATCGCCGCGAGCGGCGCCGCCACCCAGGCGTTCTTCAACTCCTACGGCGGCAGCCCGACGATCAACGGAGCCATCCTCACCCGCGCCGAGGTGTCGTCGATCCTCGGCACGACGGCCGGTCCCTTCAACTCCCTGCCCGCGGGCCTGCCCGTCTTCGGCCAGGTGCGCAAGGACCTGCCTCACGACGCGGGCGGCGGCGACCCGCAGGACAACTACCAGCTGGTCGGCCGGCTCGACTTCAGCCTGAGCAGCGCGACGCAGGCCTACATCCGCTACGCGTACCAGAAGCTGGACGCCCAGCCGGGCACGAACTCGTCCGGCCCGTACTCCGGCTACGACACCCCCTACCTGAACCACAACAACAACATCCTCGGCTCGCTGACCCACGTCTTCTCCTCGACCTTCACCAGCCAGACGAAGCTCGTGTGGAACCGGCTGCTGAGTGACCAGCCGCTGAACGGCGCCGCCCAGCCCACCCTCTACATGAACCCCACCACCCCGGTGCGCCTCCAGGGCTATCGGATCGCCTTCCCCGGATACCTGCCGTTCAACCCCGGCAGCGCGATCCCCTTCGGCGGCCCGCAGTCGCTCCTCCAGGCCTACCAGGACTTCAACGTCGTGAAGGGCAAGCACGACATCCGCTTCGGCGGGTCGTACACGCACATCGCGGACGACCGGACGTTCGGCGCCTACGAGAACGCGGTCGAGGACCTCAACACCACCCAGACCGCCATCCCGTCGCTCGACAACTTCGTCACCGGCAACCTGAAGCGCTTCCAGGTCGCGATCGATCCGAACGGCTATCCGGGCGGGACGTACACGACGCCGGTGAATCCCCCCACCTTCCTGAGCAACAACACCTACAACGAGTTCGCCGTCTACGGCCAGGACACGTGGAGCGTCAGCGACCGGGTGAAGCTGAACCTCGGCGTCCGCTACGAGTACTACGGGCCGCAGACGAAGAGCAGCCCCAAGTACGACTCGAACTTCTACTACAGCGACCCGGGGTGCTCGGTGAACACGAGCAGCCCCACCCAGATCCTCGACTGCGTGCGGGGCGGGCAGACCCTTCCGACGAACGAGAGCCCGATCGGCTCCCTCTGGAAGGCCGACTGGAACAACTTCGCGCCGCGGATCGGCTTCGCCTGGGACGTCAACGGCGACGGGAAGACGAGCGTGCGGGCCGGCTACGGAATGGCCTACGAGCGGAACTTCGGCAACGTGACCTACAACGTGCTCTTCAACCCGCCGGAGTACCTGGTCGCGTCGATCGACGCGCCGACCGACGTCAAGTCGATGCCCGTGTTCACGGACAACCAGGGGCCGTTCGGCGGCGTCGCCGGCGTCACCAAGACGATCCCCGCCGGCAGCCTCCGCCACGTCGACCAGAACATCGTGACGGCCTACAACCACTTCTACAGCGTGTCGCTGCAGCGGGAGGTCCTCCCCAACACGACGGCCTCGATCGAGTACACCGGCTCCACCGGCCGGGACCTCTACGACCTGGCCGACATCAACAAGCGGGGCGCCGCCCTCGTCTACGAGGGAATCGGCACCGCCGGCCAGCGCGTGAACACCCTGTACGCCGCCTTCAACACCCGCGGCAACCGCGGGCAGTCGCAGTACAACGGCGTGACCCTGGGCATCGACACGCGCAAGCTCGGCAGCACCGGCCTCCAGTTCACGGTCAAGTACACGTACAGCGTCGCCAAGGACAACCTGAGCTCGACCTTCTCGGACTCGGGCAACGACTTCAACCTCGGCTACCTGGACGCGTTCAACCCGATGCTGGACTACGGCTACGCCGGGTACGACGTGCGGCACAGGGTGATCTTCGCCGGGATCTGGGAGCTCCCGATCGCCCGCAACTCGAGCGGGGCCACAAAGACGTTCCTCGGCGGCTGGCAGCTCAACTGGATCTTCACCGCTCGCAGCGGCTACCCCTTCACGCTCTTCGACTGCACGAACGGCCTCGGGTACTGCATGCGCGCCGAGGACCCCGTGGGCATCAGCAAGAACGCGACGGGCGGCCCGGGCACGGGCAACCCGAACGAGTTCACGCTGCTCGACCTGTCGCCGCTCACGCCCTCGGCCGGAGGCTACGTGAACCCGATCACCGGCAACTCCGACTTCGGCCCCTACCCGTCCGACATGACGCAGCGCAACGCGTTCCGCGGCCCCGGGTACTGGAACCTCGACCTGAGCCTCTCCAAGCGCTTCCGCTTCGGCGACCACTACGCCCTGCAGCTCCGCGCGGAGGCCTACAATGCGTTCAACCACGCGAACATGTACGCCGTGACCGGGAACGCCGACCTCAGCAGCTCCACCTCGATCACCGGCTTCAAGGGCTACACGGCGAGCGGCGGCATCGTGGGCGACGGTCAGCGCCGGATCCAGCTCGCGGCCAAGTTCGAGTTCTGATCCGGACAACCTGACTCTCATCCCGGGGGGGAGCCGCGAGGCTCCCCCCTTTCATTTCCGCTAGAATCGGCCGATGGCCCGTCGTCGGGGCGCTTCGCTTCGCCCGCCCGTCCCGCGACCCGCCCGCCGCCGACTGGCTCTCGTCGGTCTCGCCGTCGTCGCCCTCGCCGGCGCTCTCGCCTCGACCCGTCTCCTCGGACCGAGGGCCGTGCGCCGCGAGCGGGGCCTGAGCGTCCTCCTCGTCACGATCGACACCCTCCGCGCCGATGCCCTCGGCTGCTACGGGCGCGCCGGTGCCGAGACGCCGTGGATCGACCGTCTGGCCGGCGCTGGCGTTCGGTTCGATTTCGCCCACGCCCACGACGTCGTCACGCTCCCGTCGCACGCCAGCATCCTCTCCGGCCGCTATCCCTTCGACCACGGCGTGCGCGACAACGCCGGGTTCCGGTTCCCGCCGGGGATGGAGACCCTCGCCACCCTCCTCCGGCGCCACGGCTACCACACCGGCGCCTTCGTCAGCGCCTTCCCCCTCGACTCGCGGTTCGGCCTCGGGCGCGGCTTCGACGTCTACGACGACCGCCTCGGCGACGCGGAGGCTGGCTCCGACTTCCAGATGCAGGAGCGGGCGGGCACGCGCACCGTGGCCGCCGCGCGGGAGTGGCTCGCGGCCACCTCCGGCCCGACCTTCTGCTGGGTGCACCTCTACGAGCCCCACGCGCCGTACCAGCCGCCCTTCGAGTGGCGCGGGCGCGTGCCCACCGCCTACGACGGCGAGGTGGCGGCCGCCGACGCGGCTCTCGGGCCGCTGCTCGGCCCCCTCCTCGCCCGCGGGAACGAGAGCGGCACCCTGGTCGTGCTCACCTCCGACCACGGCGAAGGGCTCGGCGACCACGGCGAGGCCACCCACGGCGTCTTCGCCTACGAGTCGACGCTCCGGGTGCCCCTCGTCCTCCACCACCCGCGGCTCTTTTCCCCGCGGGTCGTCACGACGAGCGCGCGACACGTCGACCTCGTCCCCACCGTCCTGGACGCGCTCGGCCTGCCGGTGCCCGAAGGCCTCCCCGGCCGGAGCCTGCTCGGGGTGGCCGAGGGCCTCGCGCCGGGCGAGGCGCCCCCGAGCTACTTCGAGACCCTCACTCCCGCCCTCACGCGGGGCTGGGCGCCCATCCACGGCGTGCTGCGCGACCGCCTCAAGTACCTCGACCCGCCGCTCCCCGAGCTCTACGACCTCGCCTCCGACCCTCGGGAGCAGAAGAACCTCGTCGCCCTCGAGCCCGGCCCGGCCGAGGAGATGCGGGCCCTCCTCGGCCGGCTGAGCGCGGGGGACAAGGGCACGGTGCGCACGGCCGTGCCCTCCGAGGTGCGGGAGCGGCTCGCGAGCCTGGGCTACGTAGGCGGCGGAGGCGGGGTGGCGAAGCGCTACGCCGAGAGCGACGACCCCAAGCGCCACGTCGCCTTCGAGAACGGCCTCGAGAAGGTGATCGAGCGCTACGTCGAGGGGGACCTCGGCGGCGCCCTCGCGTCATGCGAGGCCCTCGTGCGGGAGAACCCGCGCGTGCCGCTGGGGTGGCGCCACCTCTCCTTCCTGAGGCGGAAGGCGGGCGACCTCGCGGGGTCCGTCGCCGCGGGTCGCGCCGCTCTCGCCGCCGATCCGGGCAGCGTCGAAGCCGCCGTGGAGCTGGGGCGCCTCCTCGACGAGATCGGCCGCCCGGCGGACTCGGCGGCCGCTCTCGCCCCCTACGCGAAGGCCGAGGACGCCGATCTCGACGTGCTCGTCACCTACGGGACCGCCCTCGCGCGGGCGGGGCGGAAGGAGTCGGCGATCGCGGCTCTGCAGAGGGCCCGGCAGGCCGACCCCTCGAGCGCCCTCGCCGCCTTCAGCCTCGGCACCGCGTGGTTGCTCTCCGGCGAGCACGCACGCGCCCGCGAGGAGCTCCAGGCCGCGGTCGCCCTCGAGCCCGGGATGGCGCGGGCCTACGATTCGCTGGGCCTCCTCTCCGCGGTCGACGGCAAGCCCGAGGAGGCGGCGCGGCTCTGGACGCGCGCGCTCGAGCTCGCCCCGGACGACGCCGACACTCTCTTCAACCTCGGCACCCTGCTCTGGCGGGAGGGGCGGCGCGAGGAGGCGCGGCCGAAGCTCGAGCGATTCCTCGCCGTCGCCCCGCCGGCCCGCTACGCGGAGGACCTGGCCCGCGTCCGAGCCCAGCTCGCTTCGTCCGGCGGGCGTCCGGCGCCCGCTCGACCCTAGCACGATGCCGCGGAGGGTCGTCTGCGTCCTGCTGGCCGCGGCCTCGGCCGCTCTCGGCGGCGTCCGGCCCATCTCCGGAGTTCGCACCGTTCGAGGAGGTCCGACCCGTCCTGACGGCGATGCACGAGGCGCTGCCGGAGGGGCTCACCGGCCTCCCGGACGAGCGGCTGGCCGCGGTCTGGCCGACGTGGGTCCGCGAGCGCGACAAGGCCGTGCGGGAGCGGCTCGTCCGGGGAGAGGAAGACGCGCTCGACAGACCCGGCGGCGACGAGCGCCTCGTGCTCTCGCGGTCTCTCCTCGACCGGCGGGGGCTGTCGGTCGCGACGCCGGCCGGACGCTCCCGGACCGCGGCCTGGCTGGTCGCGAGCGCTGCGCTCGGTGGGCTACCGGACGGTCGTCTTCTCGGACCGCCCCGACGACGGCGAGCATGTCATCTTCTACCGCCGTCTGCCGGACGCGACGCGCCGCTGAGAAGGGCTACAGCTTGCGCCGGACCCCTGTCACGAACTCCAGCAGGTCGCCCAGGTGGTGCTCGACGACGTTGCGGACGATCGTGAGGTCGACCTCCTGGTAGAGGTGGACCACCACGTTACGGAACCCGGCCATCTGCTCCAGGCGGCCGCTCAGGTCCGCCGACAGGACGCCGGCCCGTCCGAGCAGGCGAAAGACGTCGCGGCTCGTCTCGGGCTCCCCGAGGCGGTCGTCAGAGACGATGTGGGATCCCACGTCGAGGGCAGCCTGGATGGCGAGCTGCAGCGTGTGCTCCACGAAGCGCTCCTCTCGCAGGTCGTCGGCAATCCGCTCGGGGCGGGCGAGCGTACGCAGCTCGTTGACGCAGGTCTCGATGAAGGCGAGCTTCTTGGCGACGAGCTCGGCGTCGGTCATCGCCCGGTCTCCGCGACGCTGCCGATGGCGGCCGACGACGGCGGCGGGTAGCGGCGATAGAGCCGGCGGATCGGGGCGAGGTCGAAGTACTCGTTGCGCTTGCGCACCTCGAACCGGATGCGAGCCGACGGTTCCCGGTCGATGACCAGCCTGCCGTCCCGGAGCACCCGGTGGACGAGGTCCGCCGAGGCGCGGTTCAGGGCGACGACCTGGACCGGGCGGCCGAACAGGCGCTCGAGCGCCGCCTCGATCGCGAACTGTGGTGCCTGGAGCGTCGCTGGCGGCTCCGCCAAGAAGAGAACGCCGATGTCGACGTCGCTGTCAGCCCGCGCCTCACCCCGGGCGACGCTGCCGAACAGGTAGACCGCGGCGGCTCCCCGGGGATCGCTCTCGAAGAAGGCTCGGAGACGAGCCTCCACGGCGGCTGCACTCACGGTGCTCATGATACCGCTGCACCTTCGAGCGGAGAGGCCAGAAGGATCCCGCGCGACTTCCCCAATCTCTCGCCGCCGCAGAGATCGGAGCGCGTCCCGATCGCGGCCTTACGCCGTCTGGATGACGCGCAGGACGCGGAGGTTCTGGATCGAGACCTGAGCCGCGACCTGGCTCGCCACGGCCAGGAAGGCCTGCGCTGCGGGCGCCTCGGGGGCGGTGGCCACGATCGGCAGGCCCTCGTCGCCTCCCGACCGAACGCGGGTGTCGATCGGCACCTCGCCCAGGAACGGGATCCCCATCTCCTCGGCCATGCGGCGTCCGCCCCCGTTCCCGAAGATCTCCGTCCGCTCCTGGCAGTGCCCGCAGATGAAGAAGCTCATGTTCTCGATGACGCCGAGCACCGGGATGTTGAGCTGGCGGAACATGCCGACCGCCTTCCTCACGTCGGAGACCGAGACCCCCTGGGGCGTCGTGACCACGACCGCCCCCGCCATGGGCACGCTCTGGGCCATCGAGAGGGCCACGTCGCCCGTGCCCGGCGGCAGGTCCACGACCAGGTAGTCGAGCTCGCCCCACGCCACGTCGCGCATGAACTGCTGCACCGCGCCGTGCAGCATCGGCCCCCGCCAGATGATCGGCTGGTCGGGCGGCACCAGCATCCCCATCGAGATGACCTTGATGCCCTGGGCCTCGGGGGGCACGATGCGCTTCTCGCCGTCCACCTCGGGGGTCCGCGCGCAGCCCAGCATCTGCGGGATGTTCGGCCCGTAGACGTCGCCGTCGAGGAGGCCGACCCGCGCGCCCTTCCGCGCCAGGCCCACCGCGACGTTGACCGCGGTCGTGGACTTCCCGACCCCGCCCTTGCCTGCTCCCACGGCCACGATGTTCCGGATGCCGGGAATCTGCTGCCGGCCGAAGCCGCCCCGGGTGCTGACGTTGGCCGTCATCTTCGCCCGGGCGGCGGTCACCCCGGGCAGCGCGGCCACGAGCGCCTCGGCCTGGGCCTTCATGTCGTCCTTGACCGGGCAGGCGGGCGTCGTGAGCTCGACCGTGAAGTCCACCTCCCCGCCCTGGATCAGGACATCCTTCACGAAGCCCAGGGACACGATGTCCTTGTGGAGATCGGGGTCCTGCACGCCGCGCAGGACGGAGAGGACCTGCTCCTTCGTCACGCTCACCAGGTTCACCTCGACAGGAACGACAGGAATCGCGTCAGGAGGCGAGGGCCTTGTCGACGGCCTCCTGCAGCTTCTCGAACTTCGTCGGCGGGGCGCCCAGCATCTTCGAGCGGATGACGCCCTTCGCGTCCAGCACGAAGGTCGTGGGGAAGCCCTGGTTGACCCCGAAAGCGTCGCTCGTCTTCTCGTCGCCGACCAGCTGGCGGTACGGGATCTGGTACTCGCGCACGAAGTCGTTGATCTCCTGCGGGGAGCCCGAGTCCATGACGATCCCGATCACCTCGATCCCGCGCGCCTGGTTCTTCCGGTAGAACTCGGCGTACTCGGGGATCTCCTTGATGCACGGCCCGCACCACGTGGCCCAGAAGTCCACTACGACCACTTTGCCCTTCAAGGAGTCGAGGCTGACCCGGCCGCCGTTCAGGTCGGGGAGGTCGAACGGGGGGGCGGCCTTGGCCTCCTTCGACCTAGGGGCCGGACCACAGGCCGCCACGCCGAGGACGACCGCCAGCATTACGAGAGCGCGACGCCGCTTCGCCATCCAGCTAGTATATCCCTCGGCGCCCGCCACCCCGGAGCGCCTCGGGACGGCGTCA
>Ga0335080_10003854_pt1 | contig 15228 bp, 11 predicted proteins | sample Lox_Sample_34_FD_206720 | JGI IMG/M metagenome (GOLD analysis project Ga0335080, IMG submission 206720) | Soil microbial communities from Loxahatchee National Wildlife Refuge, Florida, United States - Lox_Sample_3.4 | ecosystem: Environmental > Terrestrial > Soil > Wetlands | place: USA... | reverse complement strand
GCATGGATTCCTGATCCAAGTGAAGCAGATCGCGTCCGGAACCGGCGTTCTCGCAGAACTGAATCTCTCCTGACGCGGTAGCTTGCGGCGGCAACAGGCGCATGATCGCAAGCGAGGTAAGCGACTTGCCTGAGCCAGACTCGCCCACCAGGCCCAGCACTTCGCCAGCCGCAATTGAAAAACTGAGATCGCGCACTGCGACAAGTCTGTTGGGGGTTACGAACCGCGATCGGGATGCTTCCGGCGGCGCACTCTGCCGAGGCGGCGGCTCGCCCGCTCCCCGCCGTGGTGGAAATTCAATGGTCAATTGTCGAACGTCAAGCAGAGCGGACACTGGCCTATCCTAGCAGGAGGCCAATCGCATCCGGCAGGGCTCCGCCTCTGGGCCTTCCTTGACAACTACTGCCCCAAAATCAACGGCAACCCATTCTTGCTGTTGCCGATCACCACAACTTTCGCATTTGCGCTCTTGGCCAGGTTCTCCGTCGCCTCAATCCCCTTCCACTCCAGCAGCTGCGGGCTGATCCCCTGGGCCACAATCTGCTGAAAGTCGCGAATGCCCTGCGCCTCAATCCGCTTGCGCTGCGCCTCCTGGGTCTCTTTCTGCAGGCGGAAGTTCATCGCCAGCGCTTCCTGCTCGGCCTGCTGCTTGGACTCGATGGAAACCTTGAGCGCAGCCGGCAGTTGAATATCGCGCAGCAACACGCTCTCCACGATGAATCCCCGCGGGCTTAGCTGAGTCACAAGCTGGTCGTGGATCTGCTTGGCCACCATCTCACGTTCGCCCGTGTAAAGCGCGTTGGCAGTGTGCGACGCTGTGGCTTCTCGAATAGCCGCCCGCACATTCGGCTCCACCAGCACGTCCTGATAGTCAGGTCCGATCTTTTGATAAACGTCGGCCGCCTTTTCCGGATCCAGATGGTAGATCAGAGAGGTGTCCAGGTTCATCACCAGGCCTTCGCTCGAGGGCACGCTGGCCGATTCCTTGATCTCCTGCGTGCGGATCGACATTTCGTGGTTGGCCTTGAACGGATTCACAACGTGGATGCCTTCCGGCAGTACTTCGCCGGTCACCCGTCCGAACAGAGTCAGCACCCCCACGTGGCCGGACTCCACCCTGGCCACCGACGAGAACAGCAGAATCACCACCAGCAATAAGGCTCCAGCCAGCGCCACCAGCCGGAATGCCGGGTTTGGGCCAACCTCGATTGCCCGAGTGCGGCCTTCGTTGAAAATTGTCATGACTTCCTCCCCCGTTGGTTCCTGGCAGCGATTGTAGTGGGAAGTTTGCCAGTGTGCCAAAAAGACTGCCTCGAGCGCTCTTTAAAAGAATGAGTACAAGGAATGTATCGATATGAATCCCGTAACAGTGGGGCATTTCATCAAATTTCCACACTCGGGCGGCGGTTCGGCTGGTCCTTGGCTACCGCCAGAAAATGCACAGATCTGCTGCCGGCATCGAGGGCTTAACCGCCCGGTGCTAGCGGGTTGCACCAAATTCGGTCACTGCCCTGTGACATCGGCGCACTCGCTTGTTTTCAAAGGGGATAGAATCGCGGCATTTTCATTGACTAAAAAAATAGAAGGCGTAAAACAAACTCGTTCTTTGACACGTTCTGAAGTTTACCCGGTTGGTGCGGCGTCCGGGGCTCAAGCGAGGTCACCTTCGACACCGCAAGGTGAACAATAGAGGGAGGGCCAGCAAGGGTCTATAGCCAAGCGCTGGTCGAGGCGAACGTGAACATCTGTCAAAGGCAGGATAGAGTCCCGAGGCGTTGAACTGGTTTGTCCGGTTGGCGGTTAGCCCGGAGCCCAAGCCTTGATCGCTTGCAGCACCCGCAAGGGACGCAGCAAGGTCAGGTCGGCAAGGGTCTAAAGCGAGCTACTGGCCGAGACGAAGAAGATCAACATCACTTCGGGACTCTTAATTTTTTGGTGTGGCGCGGGCGTCCCCGCCCGCGAAAGCCCGTCCGCAAGAATCCGGTCGGCAGCGCCGCTATCCAATTCTAAACAGCCGTACCCCCAGCACTTTCCGCTCAAAATCCCGGCCCGTGCTGAACACTTCCCAGCCTCGCCTCACCGCCGTGGCACAAATCAGGAAATCAATCGCCGAACCCGCAATCCCGCGCTGACGGCATAGATTGTGCATTTGCCACGCCTCCTCACAGTCGCGGACCTCGCATCGTGGATCATCAAAAGCACGTAAGTGTAATCGCTGCCAATCACCGGCCAATCTCGCCCTACGGACGGGATGAGCAGGGGGATGCATTCGCAAGAATAGAAAATGCTACTTTGCTCTGAGCAGTAGAACCGGGGCGCTGATTTTGTGCTGCACCCGGCTGGCGGTGGTACCTAGAAATACGTCCGCCAGGAAACGGTGCCCGTGAGTGCTCATGGCGACCAGATCGCATCCTTTTTTTTTGACCCACTTGATGATTTCGTCGGCAGGTTCGCCGAAGGCCAACTCCGCTTGGGCAGGAATGCCGGTGGATTCAAACTCAGCTTGGATTCTTTCGAGATACGCAGTGTCTTCGGCGATTTCCGGGCTGACCGCGTCAGGGCCGTAATGCCTGGCTGCCCATCCGTCGGCTACGTGGAGAAGCACCAGGCGGCTGTGGGCGAGCTTGGCGAGTTGCTTGATGTGCTCGATGATTGCGCGGTCGGTGGAAGTGCCGTCGAGGGTGACGAGGATGGTTTCGTACATTGGGTCAATCCTTTTTCGCGTTGTGTCTCAATGCGCTGCAGCCGGGGTCGCAACTTTCGCCGGGGGCTGAAGCGCCGGGCTAGCCTATGTCGCCGCTTCGCGGCTAGGTTCCTGTCCTGATTTGTTCCACCACCGGTGTACCGCCCACGAATTTCGTGAACGCCCCTTCCCACGATCGTCTAATCGTCAGCCGCCACCGAAGATTACATGCCACGCTGCTTTTAGCGAATCCGGCAGGCCGTACAGGTCCATGCAGGTAATCAGAATAGCGCTGGCCCAGCCTGCGGTCAGAAGAAACCAGCCGTTCTTCCAGGCGCCCATGCGCTTTCGGGAGCTGGTGAAGTGCAGCAGCGGGAACATGGCGAAGGGCAACTGCAGCGCCAACACGACCTGGCTCAGAGTGAGCAGGTCGGTGACGCTGCCGTCCCCGCGCAGGCCGATGACCAGCACTGCGGGCAGAATCGCCAAGGCACGAGTGATGAGACGGCGCACCCAGGGCTTGATCCGCCAGTGCATAAAGCCTTCCATTACGACCTGGCCGGCCAGGGTACCCGTAATCGTGCTGCTCTGGCCGCTGGCCAGCAGGGCCACCGCAAACAACGTGCTGGCGATGCCCGCGCCAAGCAACGGCGCCAGAGTCAGGTAGGCAATGCGAATCCAGTCGCTCGCAGCGCTGAAGTGAACAATCTGTCCCCCGGGCACGATGACTCTTTGCTTGCCAAAAAAGACCGTTGCAGCCAGCACCAGGATCGCAGCATTCACGAAGAAGGCGACGGTGAGGGCAACCACGGAGTCAATTGTATTGAAGCGCAGTGCGCGGCGGACCGAGGGTTCGTCCTTCTGCAGTTGCCGGCTCTGCACCAGTGCGGAATGCAGATAAAGGTTATGCGGCATGACCGTCGCCCCGATGATGCCGATGGCGACGTACAGCATTCCGGCCTGGCCGAAGTGTGGAACGAACAAAGCGCGGCTCATCTCCAGGAAACTTGGCTGGGTCTCGGGAAGAACGAAGATTTCGATGAAGTAGCAGACTGCGATGGTCGCGATCAGAAGCAGGACGACGGCTTCGATGGTGCGCATGCCGAAACTCTGCAAGGCCAGCAGCAACAGCACATCGAGCCCGGTAATGATCACCGCCCACAGCAGCGGGATATGAAAGAGCAGGTTGAGGGCGACAGCGCTGCCGAGAACTTCGGCCAGGTCGCAGGCCCCGATGGCTACTTCGCTCATCAGCCAGTTGGGCCAGCGGGTCCAACCGGGATACCAGTCGCGGCAGCACTGGGCGAGGTCCTTGCCGGTGACGACGCCGAGACGCGCGGAAACTACCTGCATGAAGATGGCCATCAGGCTGGCGAGCCCGACCACCCAAAGGAGCCCGTACTTGTACTGAGCGCCGGCCTGGAGGTCTGTGCCCCAGTTGCCGGGGTCCATGTAGCCGACGCTGACCAGAATCGCGGGACCGACAAAAGCGCGCCACTGCTCCCAGAATCCCGCCCGGTGATGCGGCACCGCCACGGAACTGTGCACATCCTCCAGAGAGAGATGACCGGCCGTTTGCGCGCGGGAAGGCAACGGAGGCGATGCTGCAGGCGGCGCACCGAGGCCGGATTGTCCGTCTGTTCTTCTCATGCCGGGGCTTCGAGGAACACCCACAAGTCAACTGGCGTACAGGGATGGAAGTTAACTATGGTTAATTATACAGAACGGGAAGGCAAGACGGAAACCCAAATTTTGTCCGCCGCGGGACGGCCCAAAACTATCGTACCCGCCGTGGTGCGGATGGAGATGGTCTTGTCGTAGTTGCGCTCCAGGAGATGGAAGGCGGCTCCCGGCCGGATGCCGCGAGTATCGAGGAACTCCAGCAAGTGGCGGTCACGCTCATAGATCCCGCTGACCTGATATTTCGAGCCTGGCTCGGCTTCGGAAAGCAGTACCAGGCCGCGATGCTGGCGGCTTTTCGGGCTTTCCAGTTCGCTCAGGTTGCCGTGAGGGCAGGCGCCGCCGCGGCCCAGCCTGGCAAGCAGTTTGGCTTCGAAGTCCGGCGAAACGGCGTGTTCGAGCCGCTCTGCTTCATCGTGCACCTTGTACCACTCCATGCCGAACATTTCGGCCAGCATGCGCTCGATGAGGTGGTGGCGGAGGGTAAGCTTGCGGGCGATTTTGCGTCCGGCGGCGGTCAGGCTGACCTGGCCGCCAGTTCGTACCCGTACCAGGCCGTCTCGCTTAAGGCGCCGCAGAGCCATAGTGACCGCAGGGGGCGATACCGAAAGCCAGTGTGCCAGCGTGGCGGAGATTACGGCTTCGCCTTCACTTTCCGCTTCGAGGATGGCTTTGAGATAGTCCTCTTTGGACACGGTAATCATACAGGTTAAATTATAGGGGTTAAGCAGGATTAAGCGCGAGACTGGCAACCGCCGAGGCGACCACTCTGTCCGAGGAAATCGCCCATTGCCCTATTGCAGCTCTGATGTAACATTCTCCGGTTATGTGTGCTGATCCGTCACTTTCCGAATTCATCAAGCGGGCAAAGGAGGCCGGGGTTCCGGACGACTCGGTCGCCGCGATGCTTGCAGGACGTGGTTGGCCGGAGAAGGAAGTCTTTGAGGCCTTGGCCATCCAGTACGAGCGGATGATCGGGCTGGCTGTGCCTCAGCGGGAAAGTTCCACAACGTCGGCCAAAGACGCCTTCTTTTACTTGGTCATGTACTCGACGCTTGCGACCTGGACAATCGGGGCGAGTTCGCTTGCGTTTGTATTAATTGACAAATGGTTGGCGGACTCGCTGTTCGGAGGCTACTGGACAGGATACGAGTCGCGCAACATCGCTTCTTCCATGGCTTCGATGCTGGTGGCCTTCCCCATTTTTCTGCTGGTGTCACGCGCAGTTTTGCGTGATCTAGGTGAATACCCTGCAAAATTAAGCTCGCCCGTACGCAAGTGGCTGACGTACATGGCGCTGGTCATCGCGGCGGGAGTTGTCATCGGCGATCTTATTGTCGTCCTCGGGTATTTCTTGAACGGCGAGATCACCGCGCGGTTTTTATCAAAAGCGTTTGTAGTGCTGGTTCTTTCAGGAGGCATTTTCTACTATTACTTCGGGGGATTAAGGAAGAGCGTTGAAGCCGAGCCGGATAAAGGCACACGGCGGGATTCATTGATGGCTGGGGCCAGTCTCCTGGCAGTGATCGCCCTCACTGCAGGAGGTTTCTGGTCGCTTGGTTCTCCCAATAAGCAGCGCACGATACGGGCCGACTACAAACGGGTTCAGGACTTGTATCAACTCAGCGAGGCGATCCATTCCCGCTGGGATTCCGGCTCCCGACAACTGCCAGAGCATCTCGAAGAACTCCCGCGTGCGAATGTGTCGGATCCGCTGACCGGAGTGGCGTACGAATATAAGGTCAAGGATGCCGCTCAGTACGAGCTCTGCGCGACGTTCTCCCTGGCAAACGATAAGGCAGCAGACCACTTCCTGGGCAAGTGGAGACACCCGGCAGGTCATTACTGTTTCTCTCTCAGTGCTGACGAGTCCCCGCAGAATCCCAATATCTACATTCCAGACTAACGCCGGATGGACACCAAGGTGGTTTAACAGGTTTGACACCTTGTCGCTTTCAACCCTAACCTTATGTCTCTTAAGTTATGAAAGTCCTCGTGATAGGAAGCGGAGGCCGGGAGCACGCGCTGGCGTGGAAGCTGCGGCAGTCGCCGCGGGTGTCGCGGGTGTATTGCGCTCCGGGCAATGGCGGAATCATGCAGGAGGCGGAGTGCCTGCCCGCGGATGTGAAGAATCTGGACTCGCTGCTGGCTGTGGCGCACCAGGTGCAACCGGACCTGACCGTCGTTGGTCCGGAACTGCCGCTACAAATGGGGGTGGTCGACGAGTTCGCGCGGCGCGGATTGCGGGTGTTCGGCCCGACCCGGGCGGCGGCACAACTGGAGTCGAGCAAGAGCTTCGCCAAGGAGTTCATGCAGCGCCATCGCATTCCTACCGCACACTACGCGATCTGCAACTCGCTCGACGAGGTGCACGAGGCCCTGCCGCACTTTCATGCTCCGGTAGTGGTCAAGGCCGACGGCCTGGCGGCGGGCAAAGGCGTGGTGTTGTGCAAGACCAAGGAAGAGGCGGCGACTACTTCGGCTGACATGTTGAGCGGCAAGATGGTGGGCGACGCCGGATCGCGGGTGGTGATCGAAGAGTGTCTGCAGGGCGAAGAAATTTCGTTCCTGGTGCTGAGCGACGGCGAACGCGTGGCGCCGCTGGTCGCTGCGCAGGACCACAAGCGCGTAGGCGATCGCGATACCGGCCCGAACACCGGGGGAATGGGCGCTTACTCAACCCCCGGCATGCTGGACGAAAAGATGAGCCAGTGGCTGGTGCAGCACGTGGCGCGCCCGGTGGTGGCGGGGATGAAGGCCGAGGGAGCGGAGTATCGCGGCATCCTTTATTGCGGTTTGATGATGACGGCGCGGGGTCCGATGGTGCTGGAGTTCAACTGCCGGTTCGGCGATCCGGAGACGCAGCCCATCCTGATGCGGCTGGAGAGCGATCTGGTGGAGGCGCTGGAGGCGTCGATTGAGGGAAGGGTGAGCGAGGGCGATTTTCGCTGGTCAGCGGACGCCGCGGTTTGCGTGGTGATGGCGTCGGGTGGATATCCCGGAACGTTTGAGGCCGGGAAGAAGATCATCGGGCTGGAAGACGCGGGACGCATTGAGGGCGTGAAGGTATTTCATGCGGGCACTGCCCAGCACGATGGCGGCTATTACACCGCAGGCGGCCGGGTGTTGGGCGTGACCGCGCGAGCGGCCGATTTGGCGACTGCGGTGGATCGAGCCTACGAGGCTGCCGGCAGAATTGGATTCGAAGGGGCGCATTATCGCCGGGACATTGGAGCGTCGGCGCTGGCGAAGCAAGGATAGACGTGGTTTTCAGCAATCGCCATCAGCTGTCGGCTCTCAGCTGTCAGTTATTGAGTGTCGGTATCAAATCCAATTCTAAACAGGAAAAGACACAGAAATGATCAAGCCTTTGGTTTCTATTGTGATGGGTAGTGATTCCGATCTGGAAATTATGCGTGAGGCAGGTAAGGCTCTGGATGAGTTCGGCATCGCGTATGAGATGGACGTGACTTCGGCGCACCGCTCTCCGGACCGGACCGCGGAGTTTGCGCGTAATGCGGCGGGGCGTGGGGTCCGGGTGATTATTGCCGGAGCGGGAGGGGCGGCGCATCTGGCTGGGGTGATTGCGGCGCATACGACTTTGCCGGTGATCGGAGTGCCGATTCCATCTACATCGCTGAATGGAATGGACTCGTTGCTGGCGACGGTGCAGATGCCAGCGGGGATTCCGGTGGCGACCGTCGCGATCGGGAAGCCTGGGGCGACCAACGCGGGGATTCTGGCGGCGCAGATGATTGGGCTGGCGGAGCCGGCGGTGGCGGAAAAGTTGCGAGGTCACAAGGAGAAATTGGCGAAGGGCGTCGAGGAGAAGTCAAAAAAGCTCAAGAGCCAGGGGAAGTAAAAAACGGGTCCCGCGTTGTCGCGGGACCCAAGGGGGTTTTTCGGCCAGTTCAACTCAAGCTTGTTTCGGGCTCAGGCTCTTATATCGATGGAGGAATAGGAATTTGGTTGGCGATTGGATGATTCCTGTGCCTGTGATTGCTGCGGGGCGTTGCGAATCGTGCTGGCTTGTGCATTTGCCCCGGCCGGAGTGGCGGCGGTTTTTTGTGCTGCCTGCGGGCTCGCCTGGCCTGGAGTAGGTTGCGTAGGAATGTGCCTGGCTCCGGTAATTTGAGACGCGTCGCTTGGCGTGGGCGGCTGGGTCTTTTGCGGCTCCGATGCGTGGGGCTGTACGGAGTGGCGCAGCGAAACGAGGGCGGAAATCGACGATGCCATAGATTTGGGCACCTCCTCTGCTGCAGTGACTAACGGCACCGCGGCGGCATACTTTAGTGACGGAGGGTTAGAGTTTGCTTATTCAGTGACTCGTTGAGATCGGCTACTGGCTAAGGCGTTCCAGATGCCGGAAGCCGTCGGTGCCTACGAACATCAGGAATGAGATGGTGCCGTTATAGGCCATATGAATCAGCAGCGAGGCGGCGAGGGATTTGGTCGCTGCGCGGGTGATGGTGAGAGCAAGACCTACCATAAAGATTACCAGCACCGGGGCCCATGCGCGTCCGAGCTGGGCGATGTGGATCAGGCAGAATCCCAGCGAAGTTACGATGACCGCGGCGGCTATCCCCATGCGCCGGGCCAGTACCGGGTAGAGAAATCCGCGGAAGAAGAACTCCTCCAGAAGCGGGGCAAAGGTGACCCCGAAAATCGCCAGCACCCAGGCCTGCAGAGGGGTTTGGAAGAATCGGTCTACGGGCAGGCTCTTGGGCATGGGGAGGAAGTGCGCGAAGAACTGCAGGCCCAGTGACAGGGCCACGCCCGCCGTTAGATAAACCGACCAGTTTCTTGGCCAGTTCCAACTCAAAGCTCGAAAGAACCGCTGTTGCGGTTGGTTCACGATGAGCAGGAACATAAAGGCCAGCACCAGCAGATAAGCCAGGAGTTGTGCGAAGACCCCGACCAGGGGATACGCCGCGACGTCGGAGAAAGGGATCTGGGGATAGAGAATACGCCGCGCAGCTACCGTCGTAATCAGCAGGAAAACGAAGATAGACGCCAGCGTGAGCAGCACGATCTTGGCCACATCCCAGCCGGTCCACGGCGGATTCTCCGGAGGTTCAGGGCTGGCTGGAACCGGAGCGGACTGCGGCGGTCCCGACGGCGGCGAATCGATCCCGGGATTTGGTGGCGAAGACAAAGTAAGAAATTCCGCAGCGTGGCTTAATCAGAATCTACACGAAAAGTCCGGTTGTGTAACTTTGGGAAGATTGGACGTGCTTTCGGCTTCCAAAACCTTAGCTCGTCGAGAGTGCCTCGCTCCAATTCAATCATTCTGTCATCTGAGCATCGCGAAGGACCCCATGCCCGCGTGCAGGGGCAACAGCGCTGCTTGGTATTCTCTCTCTGCCTTGTCCGCGTCTGCGGCGGAAACCCCTCGCAGCGTTCGTGGCAATGGATGTGTGCATGGGGTCCGTCGCTCCGCTCAGGATGACAGACGTGTATCAGCAAAAAAAGAGCCACACACTCCTCGCCAAGCGAGGACCCTGGGTTTATCTGCACTCTTGGCGCGCGTCGCAACCCACATCCCTCGCGTTGCTCGGGATGACATCATCGAGAATGTGGGACGACAGTTCGTCCTATCGGCGCTAAGAAATCAATCAAAAAGTCACATTCTCTCAGCATCACAAACTGGTGGGTTAGTTTCCCCCACTTTTGAAGCCGTATATTTCGATTCGTTTATCAGACCACTTCGAAGAACTGCGCCGAGAATGCGGAAGAAGGTGTTGCGGGCAAGTCGCCACGTTGACGTGACCCGCTACAGATACTTCGCCAGAGCTTGGCCGGTGTAGCTCTTTTTTATTCTGGCCAGTTGTTCGGGCGTTCCTTGGCCTACCAGGCGGCCGCCTTCTTCTCCGCCTTCCGGGCCCAGGTCGATGATCCAGTCGGCGTTGCGGATTACGTCCAGGTTGTGTTCGATGATGATGATCGAATTGCCCAGATCGGTCAGACGGTGCAGGACGGAGAGCAGTTTGCCTACGTCGTCGAAGTGGAGGCCGGTGGTGGGTTCGTCCAGCAGGTACAGCGTGCGGCCGGTCTGGCGCTTGCTTAATTCCCGCGCCAGCTTGATGCGTTGCGCTTCTCCCCCGGAGAGCGTCACCGCGGATTGGCCGAGATGAATGTAGCCCAGGCCGACATCGACCAGGGTTTGCAGCTTCTGTTTGACCAGCGGGATATTTTCCAGCGTAACCAGCGCGTCAGAGACGGGGCTCTCCAGAAGGTCGGCTATGGAGCAGCCGTTGTATTTCACGGCGAGGGTTTCCTGGTTGTAGCGGCGTCCGCCGCAGACTTCGCAGACCACGTACACATCCGGCAGAAAATTCATCTCGATGCGGCGCTGTCCTTCGCCCTGGCAGGCTTCGCAGCGTCCGCCGGCCACATTGAACGAGAACCGCCCGGCCTTATAGCCGCGCTCGCGCGACTCCGGCAGCATGGCGTAAATCTCGCGGATCTGGGCGAAGACGCCGGTGTAGGTCGCCGGGTTGGAGCGCGGCGTGCGGCCGATGGGCGACTGGTCGATGCGGATGACTTTGTCTATGTTCTCCGTACCCGAAATCGCCTTATGCTCGCCCGCTTCCTCGCGGGAGCGGTAGAGCTTGCGGGCCAGAGCGCGGTAGAGGATGTCATTGACCAGGGTGGATTTCCCCGAGCCGGAAACCCCGGTCACCACCGTCATCACCCCCAGCGGAAAGCTCACGTCCAGATTCTTTAAGTTATTTTCTTTGGCTCCCAGGATTGCGATGGCGGCGCCGTTGGGCTGGCGGCGTCCCTCGCGTATGCCAATCCTGGTGCGTCCGGAGATGTAGGCGCCGGTGAGAGATGCAGGCACGTTCTGAATCTCTTCCGGCGTCCCGTGGGCTACCAGTTCGCCGCCATGGCGACCGGCGCCGGGTCCGAGGTCAATCACGTAGTCGGCGCGGCGGATAGTCTCTTCGTCGTGCTCAACCACAAGCACGGTGTTCCCCAGCTCGCGAAGCTCTTCCAGCGCTTTGAGCAAGCGGTCGTTGTCGCGATGATGGAGGCCGATGGAAGGTTCGTCCAGCACGTAGAGAACCCCACGGAGTTTGGAACCGATTTGAGTTGCCAGGCGGATGCGCTGGCCTTCGCCTCCGGAGAGCGTGGCGGCGGAGCGTTCGAGCGAAATATAACCAAGGCCCACGGCGTTCAAAAACTGCAGCCGCTCCACGATCTCGTGAACGATGCGGCCGGCAATTACCAACTCCCGCGCCGTGAGCTTGATGCCTTTCGCGACTTCGAGCGAGCGCGATACCGGCAGGGCAGTAAAATCGGCGATGGAAATACCGTTCACCTGGACGGCAAGACTCTCTGGCCGCAGCCGTTTGCCGTGGCACGCCGGGCATTCGCTGGCGGACATGAAATCCAGCAGCCAGTCGCGATAACCTTCCGAGCTGGAGTCGTCCATCGCCTGCTTCAGGTAGCCGAGAATTCCCCTGAACCCAGTCTTGGTCTTCCCATTCGCTCCGTTGCTTCCGTCCTTGCCGCTTTCGCCGTAGAGCAGCAGGGTCTGCGTCCTCTCCGGAAATTTCTCGAAAGGAGTGGACAAATCGAGCCCGTGGGCGGCGGCCGTGATCTGCAGCATGCGAATCAGGTTTTGCGATGCGGAGCCCGGACCTAGTCCTCCGTCCAGAAGTGGCTTGGACCAGTCGTTAATGACCTTCGCGGGGTCGAAGTCGTACTTGCTGCCAAGTCCGTGACATTCGGGGCAGGCGCCGTACATGCTGTTGAACGAAAACGAGCGCGGTTCGAGCTGCGGCACGTTGATACCGCAATCCGGACATGCCAGGCGCTCTGAATAAAGCTGCTCTCCGCCGCCTACGATCGAGACCTGCACCAGGCCTCCGGCGAGCTTCATAGCCAGACCAACTGAGAGTTCCAGACGGCGCTCGATTCCGGGCTTCACCAGGAGCCGGTCCACCACCACTTCGATGGTGTGGTTCTTGCGCTTGTCCAGCGGGATGTCATCTTCGAGGTTGACCAACTCCCCATCCACGCGGGCGCGGGTGAAGCCATGCTGCGCCAGCTTCTCCATCTCCTTCTTGAACTCGCCTTTGCGTCCACGGACGATGGGGGCCAGGATCATTACCCGGTCTTCCGGGGTCAGGGCCAGCACACGCTGTACGATCTGCTCGCTCGACTGCCGGGTGATCGCCTGCCCACACTTCGGGCAGTGCGGTACGCCCACAGAAGCGAAGAGCAGGCGAAGATAGTCATAGATTTCTGTAATCGTTCCGACGGTCGAGCGGGGGCTGCGGCTGGTGGTCTTCTGCTCGATGGAGATGGAGGGGCTGAGGCCGTCGATGGAGTCCACATCGGGGCGCTCCATCTGGTCCAAAAACTGGCGCGCATAGGCCGAAAGGGTCTCCACGTAGCGGCGCTGGCCCTCGGCGTAAATCGTGTCGAATGCTAGAGATGACTTGCCTGACCCGCTCAGGCCGGTGATCACCGTGAGGGTGTTACGAGGGATCTCCACCGTGATGTTTTTGAGGTTATGCTGGCGGGCTCCCCGCACCGAAATTTTGGTGATGGCCATCGAAACTTGGAGTCGTGTCCTTAAGTCGGGACTGGCGGGCCTTCCGTAATATGGACGGGCGCACTGGGATGCCCGAAAGTGGATGGACGCACCTCGACATATGAATCTTAGTGGTCAACCCCGAATGGCGTCAACGCGAGTAAAGTATGGCTTCGCCAGGCGGGAGGGCCGAGGAACGCCGGGGGCGAATCGAGCGTCTAATCGTTTCAGAGGCAGGGCCCGTTGAGTGGTTTAATCGTAGGTTTCGTGCTGATTTTCACGGTTTCTCTGGCAACAGCCTTCGGCATCGCGGCGGCCTACGCCGCAATTTCCGGCATTTTGTATCTCTTCTCGCAGCACACCCCCGGGCCCAAGACGCCTGCGCAGGTTCTGGCGCCAGGCAATTCTTCGGTCAGCGGAGACTAGAAATCGCTCTTGCCGGGGGACGCCCGCCAACCACGCGTTTTCCCCTTGTCTTGCCTGTCCCGTTTCATCTCCGGCAGGCGGCGCAATAGCCGCCGATTTCCAGTCGGGCAACCAGGATTCGGAAGCGGCAATCGCTTTCCATCTGCCGTTTCAGGGCGTCAAAGACTTCGCTCACAAACTCGCTGATTTTGCCGCACCGGAGACACGCCATATGGATGTGGTCGGTTCCGGATTTACGCTCGTAGTAGTGGGCTTCCCCGTTCAGGTGCATCAGGTCAAGTTCGTCGATCATTCCCTGGCGCTTGAGCAGGCCGAGGGTTCGGTAGACGGTGCTGCGGTCCACCGAGGCATCGATGCGCTGGGCTAAACGCAGGATCTGGCTGGCGTCGAGGTGCTTTCTTGCGGTTTCGATCACGCTCAGGATGGCGCGGCGCTGCTGGGTCATGCGAATGCCGCGGCTAGCCAGCTGAGCCTGCAAACGCCCGGGAATTTCGGTCTTCGGAAGTGGCATTGCATCCTCTGCGGCGTGTCTTGCAACTGGGTCGCAACTATTTGCAACAGCCCTGCAACGGAAAAAACCTCCGGCGATTGACAGCGGAACGGACTGAGCCTTAAAGTTACTATATACTTGTTGCAACCGAGTTGCAACATTAATTTTCCGCCCCTGCCTCAATGAGATCCTGGGCGAGGCCTTGGCCGAAGAATCATCCATGATCGACAAAGACTCAGCGCCGGCTTCCCATCCTGCGATTCAATGCAGCCTCTGCCCTTGCGGGCATGTATGCCTGCGATGGCGTCGCAGCCTGTTATTGCACCTTGACCAGACGGAGATTGTCTGTGCCCTGGATTGCCTCGGTGACGTTCTGGAGAACCCTGGTTGTGCATTGACCCTCGGCACCGGTTCCTTCTCAGCCTGTCATGCCGCCGATGGTTTCTACTACCTGCTGTGCCAGGATCATGTTGTGCTGAGGCTGTCGGAAGATGAAGCTTGCGAACTGCGCTCGGAACTGACGTCGGCGCGGGCGGCACTGGATCGAGGCTCCGGGCCCGCTTCTCCGAGGGTGATGTAGTTTCTCAGTGCGCATGGCCTGCCTGCGCACGGCCTGACAGAAACTCGTCCACATGAAAGCGCGGACGCTCATCTTGGGTAGCGCAGCGCTTTTCAGCGCTGCGCTACCTCGTCTGTCTTCATCGACCTCAACCTGGAGATCGATTCGGCAACTGGATCTTCTGCGATCGCGTTGATTAAGCCGAACTTAAGCGCGTCCTTCGCAGCGATACTCTCGGCTGCGGCAAGCATCTGGAGTGCTCGTGCCTTTCCCACCAGTCGCGGCAGGCGCTGGGTTCCTCCCCATCCCGTGATGAGGCCGAGTGCGGCTCCGCGGTGGCCAAACACGGCGTTGGGTGCGGCGATGCGCCACTTGCAGGCCAGGGCCAGGTCGAACCCTCCTCCCATGCAATAGCCTGAGATCGCGGCAACGGTTGCCGCTGGAAAACCTCCGATCGCGTTCATCAGGGCCTGTCCCTGGCGTGAGAGTTCCAGGGCGGAGATGGCATCGAGTTCCGATATTTCGCGCAAGGCGGCGCCAGCGGAAAAGAACTGGTCGTTGCCGGTGATGATCACGGGCTTCGGTTCCTGTGCCAGCTGCTGGATAGCCTGGGTCAGATCGGCCAGGCAAATGCGGGCCAGGCAGTTGGTGCGATCGGGAGAGCGCATCCGCAAGATATGCACATGCGCTTCTTCCTCAATCTCCAGGCACGCAGTTCTCTTCGAAGTGATCACAGAACCGTCTGATCGGGCAAAGGTCTGGGATGGCGTGCGTCCCCGGCAATCGTGAACGGGCGCGTCTACAATTCACGGATTCTCGTCCATCCAGCGGTCGAGCTGCTGCCC
>Ga0335080_10003853_pt1 | contig 15229 bp, 11 predicted proteins | sample Lox_Sample_34_FD_206720 | JGI IMG/M metagenome (GOLD analysis project Ga0335080, IMG submission 206720) | Soil microbial communities from Loxahatchee National Wildlife Refuge, Florida, United States - Lox_Sample_3.4 | ecosystem: Environmental > Terrestrial > Soil > Wetlands | place: USA... | reverse complement strand
CGCGATATCATCCGCTTTCCATCGGCATTCTGATGTCGTCGTCGATTTTGTTTGTGCTCATGGCCCTGTTCGAAGGCCTTTGGCGTCGCATTTCGAGTGACAAATACCGGTAGCGAGTTTTCCGCGCGGATGAAGCCCCGGCCCCTCGCAGTTTCCAAACCGATGCGAGCCGGGGCCTTCACCCGGATGTGCCCTGTACAGCCCTCTACTTGCCCTCGCTCAATCATCAGCGCGCTAAATTTCTGTAAGGATCGAACAACACGCAGGCCGGGCACATTGACGTGTGAGGGCAAGCGCCGAACGCCTTGAGGCAATCAACGTGATCCATTCCGCCATCGAGAGAATTGTCGTCGCTTGCGTGCGGTGGCGTTGGGTCGTCATCATAACGGGTGTCGTTCTGATGGCGGGGTCCGCGGTATTCGACGCCTCTCATTTTTCGATCAACACCGATGTGGAGCGATTGATTTCTCAGGATTTGCCCTGGCACCGGCGGCAGGTCGCCCTGGCTCAGGCCTTCCCTCAGAAGGGTATTTCGGCAGTCGTCACCGCGCCGACGCCGGAAAACGCGGAAGAAGCCACAAGAGAACTCGCACAAGCTCTTGCCAGGAGCCCGGAGCTCTTCCCGAAGGTCAGCCAGCCTGACAGCGGCGATTTTTTCGACCGCAACGGATTGCTGATGGCGAAGACCTCCGATGTTAGACGGACCACAATCAGCCTGACAAAGGCAGAGCCGGTTCTCTCTCAACTCTCGCGCGATCCCAGTCTGCGCGGCGTCATGCGAGTTCTGGCATTCGCGGCCGAGGAAGCGCGGCAAGGGCGGGTCAAGCTCGAGCAGTTGAATTGGCCGCTATCGCTGGCGAGCAATACGCTCAACGACGTGCTGGCGGGCAAGCCGGCAGCCTTTTCCTGGAAAGAGTTGCTCCAGGGACGCGCATCGCCGGCCGAGCAGCGGCGCCATTTCCTCGAGATAGAGCCCAAGCTGGACTTCAGCAAGCTTCAACCTGGACTGACCGCCGAGCGAGGAATCCAGCAGGCCGCGACTCAACTGAACCTCAAGCAGAAGCTTGGGGCCACCGTCAGTCTGACGGGCCAGGTCCCGATGAATGACCAGCAGTTTTCCGTCATACGCGATAGCGCCCTGAGGGATACGCTCACGGCATCGCTGGGCGTTCTGATCGTGTTGTGGCTCGCGCTTCGTTCCTGGAAGATCATCCTCGCGGTATCCTTCAGCCTGTTGGTCGGATTGGCGACGACAGCTGCGCTGGGGCTTGCCCTGGTCGGCTCTTTCAATCTCATTTCGATCGCGTTCTTCGTGCTGTTCGTAGGTCTGGGCGTCGACTTCGGCATCCAGTTCAGCGTGCGCTACCGCGCCGAACGACACGAGCGCGACGATCTGCGCCTGGCGCTGAAGAGCGCAGCCAGAAAGGCTGGTGCTCCCCTCGCCCTCGCAGCGGCCGCGACAGCAGTTGGCTTTTTCTCATTCCTGCCAACCAGCTATCGCGGCCTCTCCGAACTCGGACTGATCGCAGGCTGTGGCATGCTGATCGCATTCGTCTGCAGCATCACGCTCGTTCCCGCTGCGCTCGCACTGCTCGATCCGCCCGGCGAAGCTGCTCCAGTCGGCTTCAGCTTCCTTTCGCCGCTCGACGACTTTCTGCAGCGCCATCGTATCGCGGTGATTGTTGGGATCTTCGGGCTGGTGTTGCTTGGCGCACCGTTGTTGCTGGATCTGCCGTTTGACTTCAATCCGATCAACCTGCAAAACCCCAACTCCCCGGCCGTGGTGACCTACCGGCAATTGCAGAAAAATCTGGAAACCAGCGGCAGCGATGCTGAGGTGTTGGCGCCCTCGATACAGCGGGCGGACAGCGTGGTGAAACAACTTGCGGCTGTGCCGCAGGTTTCGCAAGCCATCACGCTAGACAGCTACGTCCCTGGTGATCAGGACGCGAAGATCGCCGACTTGAAATCGGCAGCGTCCCGGCTCGGTGCAGTCCTCAATCCCCAGGAGCAGACTCCGCCGTCCGACAAGGAGACCGTGGCATCGATCAGGAATGCGGCGAACGCACTGTCCGCGGCTGCAGCCAGCCAGACTGGCGCGAGCGCCGACGCCGCAAGGAAGGTCGCAACGCTGCTCGAACGTCTGGCGAACGCGGATTCCGCTGCGCGGCAGCGGGCGGAGGAAGTGATCGTCCAGCCGCTTCGCATTGATCTCAGGCAGCTCCGCGAGAACCTTTCGCCGCAGCACATCGATACCGCGAACCTCCCGCCCGACCTGGTGCGCGATTGGGTCCTGCCCGACGGCAGAGCTCGTGTCGAGGTTTTGCCCGCCGGAAATACGAATAACAGCCAGGTGCTGAAGAGATTTGCGGCAGCCGTTCTGCAGGCCGAGCCTTCGGCCACCGGCCCGGCAATCACCTATTACGAATCCGGCACGACGGTCACGAGGGCCTTCGTCGAAGCCGGCATCCTGGCCCTGGCCGCGATCTCGATCCTGCTTTTCCTCGCGCTGCGGCGAGCGGTCGACGTGCTGCTGACGCTGATCCCCTTGTTGCTCGCCGGGGCCGTGACACTTGAAATCTGTGCGCTCGGCGGGCTCGCCCTGAACTTCGCGAATATCGTCGCGCTTCCCTTGCTGCTCGGAGTCGGAGTTGCATTCAAGATCTATTACATCATGGCATGGCGCGCCGGGAAGACCGGCCTCCTACAGTCAGCCTTGACGCGCGCGGTCGTCTTTAGCGCCATGACCAACGCGATCGCTTTCGGAAGCATGTGGGCGTCGAGCTATCCCGGAATGTCCAGCATGGGCCAACTGATGGCGCTGTCGTTGTGCTGCACGATGGCGGCTGCCGTGCTGTTCCAGCCCGTCCTGATGGGCCGGCCGCGGCAGCTCAGCCGCGTTGAGCCAGCAAACGATCTCGATTTGAAGCAGGCGGCGGAGTAGCGAGACGGAAGTATCTGCTAGCCGCCGGTGGCAAATCCAGGATAGAGCGTCATTCCACCATCCACGAACAGCGTCGCGCCCGTGACATAGTCGGATGCATCGGAAGCGAGCCATGCGACGGCTCTCGTGATATCCTCGGGCTGTCCGATCCGCTTGTAGGGGATCAGCGTCATCAGATCACGATATGCCTCTGGCGTGTCCCATGCGGGCCGATTGATCGGCGTGCGCACGGCACCCGGCGCGACGGCATTGACGCGAATGGCAAACGGCGCCAGCTCCTGCGCAAGGCTCCGCATGAGCTGCATGATTCCTCCCTTGGAGGCCGCATAATTGGCATGGCCGGCCCAGGGAATCTCCTGGTGGACCGAACTCATCATGACCAGCTTGCCGGCCGCCGCCGAGACGGCGCTGACCACGCCCCTCCGCTTGAATTCGCGTGTGGCTTCCCGTGCGCACAGGAACTGACCCGTCAGGTTCACGTCGATGACGGCTTTCCACTGCTTCAGGGTCATTTCGTCGATCGGCGCATCACGTTGCAGCCCAGCATTAGGCACAACGATGTGCAACGTGCCATAATGAGCAACGGCACGGGCGAACATCGACTTTACGTCGTCCTCGTTGCTGACGTCAGCCTTGATTGCCATGGCACGGCGTCCCGCCGTCTCGATGGTATGCGCCACCTCCTCTGCCGCGACCGGATTGACGACATAGTTGACAATCACATCCGCACCGGAGGCAGCAAGGCCAAGCGCAACGGCCCGGCCAATGCCCGAGTTTGCACCAGTGACCAAGGCCGGCTGCCCCTCCAGCACCACGGGGTATCTGTACGCCGGATGGGAGTGGCTTTTGGCGGCGAACGGCGCTGCAGGATCGAACAGACTCATTGGTGTGCCTCCAGTGCACGTCCTGGCGTCGCGAGCCTTTCCTCCTTCATGCTTTGCGGGCTCACGCTCGAGAGCCGATGAGCGGTGTTGACGAGTGCAATGTGAGAGAAGGCTTGAGGGAAATTGCCAACCAGGCGTCTTGCTTCGGGCGCATATTCTTCCGAAAGCAGGCCGACATCGTTGCATAGCCCGACAAGTCTTGCGAACAAGGCCCGCGCGTCGGATTCTCGCCCTGTAAGATGGTAGGCGTCCGCCAGCCAGAAACTGCAAGCAAGAAACAGTCCCTCGCCAGGCGGAAGACCGTCGTCCCCAGAATCCGTATCGTAGCGCCTGACAAGGCCATCAACGAGCAGATCCGCCTCGATTGCGGAGATTGTCGATCGCACCCGGGGATCATCTGGCGAAAGAAAGCCGACGAGCGGAATGCGCAGCAAGCAGGCATCGAGCTGTGGACGCCCGTAGGATTGCACGAAGGTTTGACGACGCTTGTCAAATCCATTCTGGCACACGTCGCGGTGAATGGTTGCGCGAATTTCCTTCCACGCGTCCACCGGCCCACCTAGCCCGAATTCCTCAGCGCTCCGGATGCCGCGGTCGAACGCGACCCACGCCATGATCTTCGAATAGGTGAAGTTTTGCGATTGGCCACGGGTTTCCCAAATACCCAGGTCGGGCTTGGTCCAGATTTTGGCGAGATGGTCGAGCAATACGCACTCGACCGCCCAGGCTCTTTTGTTCTCGGCAAGGCCGCCCCGGCGCGACTGATAGAGCGCATCCATAAGCTCGCCATAGACGTCGAGCTGCAACTGCTCATGCGCCGCATTGCCGATGCGGACGGGTCGCGAGCCTTCGTAGCCCGACAGCCAAGGAACCTCCCACTCTGTCAGGCGTCGTTCGCCGGAAACGCCATACATAATCTGCAATTGCGACGGGCTTCCGGCGACCGCGCGGATCAGCCAATCCCTCCAGGCGCGTGCCTCGTCATAATACCCCGACCCCATCAACGCCAGCAGCGTCAACGTCGCGTCGCGAATCCAGCAGAACCGATAGTCCCAATTTCGCGTGCCGCCGATCTGCTCGGGCAGCGACGTCGTGGCCGCCGCAACGATGCCTCCTGTCGACCTGTATGTCAGGGCCTTCAGCGTGATCAGCGAGCGCTTGACTGCCTCGGCATGAACGCCAGCGTCCTCATATTGGTCCGACCAATCGCGCCACGCACGCTCCGTCAAGCTGAGGAGAGCATCCGGATTTGGAGCCGCCGCCGGAATCGGCAGCCAGGACGCCCCGTAGGACAACGCAAATCGAATCCGCTGCCCCGCTCGAACGCAAAATGAAGCGAAGCTCTTCATCGACTTCCCATGCAAGGGAACTTCGCTGCGCAGCAGGAGCATGTGCGGGCCTGCGACCACACCGAGCGAGCCGTCCTCAAGATGATTGACCCACGGAACAGTCGCGCCATTGTCGAAGCGCACCACAAACTCGGTGTTTATCTCGACGTCGCCTTCGATTCCTTCGACGATCCTGATGATCGTCGGATTGCCCGGCTTTAGTGCCATGAAATCGATGACGCGAGCGCTTGCGCCGCCAACGGAGAACGTCGTCTCGAGAACCAACGAGCCTGGAAGATACCGACGCTTGACGGAACAATCGGTACAACTCGGCGCCAACAGCCAGCGACCGTTCTTGCTATCACCGAGCAGCCTGGAGAAACAGCTATCCGAATCGAAGCGAGGCAAACAAAGCCAGTCAATCGATCCATCCCGTCCGACAAGGGCAGCAGTTTCGCAGTCGCCAATGAGCGCGTAATCTTCGATTCGAGCCATCATCGTACCTATCGATAAAACGGGTTTGCGCGCGAACTGTTCCCCCCGAAGGCCACTCGTGTTTTGCAACCTTAGGCGAAGGTCCCGCAATGCCGGAGAGGCTACCGACACCGCTCTGCGTGAAGCGCACAGGCGCGCCGGAAATCGGTGATCGATGCTAGCGCCTTAGGTTGAAAATCGCTTGCGCATGTTCAAACGCAAGAACGGCGACGCAAAATCATAATGCGCTTTCCAAAGACGAGAGCGCACTCGGACTGGATCACGCCGGATGCTGATCACCTCACTGAAGACGAACAGCGATCTTTACAGCGTCACCAGGATGTCCTTATGGTTCAACGAGCCTCCCACGCTCGTTTCCTCCTGGCATTACCGGCGGAGCCGTCAAGCAGAAATCTCATTTGCAAGGCGCCGACTTCGGTCAAAGCCGCTAGAATTTCAGGCAAGACATTCTGGTGCCCGAGTATCGGTATTCCGGCGCTGCCCTGAGTTGATCTTCAGTCGCACTCATATGTGCTCGGATCAGGCCGTCGCCTGTCGACGATTCAAAGGTCAGGGCGGAAGGCTTGACAGCGACGAAGTGGGCAACCAGCCCTCGTATTCACTGACTTTAAGAACAAATGCTTGAATTTGCCCATCCGTGCCGACTTATATGTCTGCAATGCGAGCCAAGTCCTTATTCTTGCTGTTATAGTCCTCCGCACCGATCAGCTGTGAGGCAAAATAGCCGGTCTTCGGAGCTGCGATAAAACTTGCGGCTGGGACTTTCTGGCCGTGTGCCACCCCGTAACCCAACGCAAGGAAGATCGAGGTAGCGATCGGGATGGCGCGCATGTCGGCTCCACTTCGTTGAGCTGCGGCTAGAACCGAATCTGCGCGCCCATCTGTTCCTCAAATAGCGGTATCGCTATAGCTACCGGGTTGAGGCAAGTTTTCTCGAGGTGGATTGTAGCCCAGCATGAGTTCGATAAGTGCCATCAATATCACCGCCAGGCCTATACCGATCGAGAAGTGCATTGCCCGCGTGTGCGCAAAGCCTAGCAACCAGGGCGACACAATCAGCCAAATACCTAGCATTGTGTTCACCCACTCTTCCCAAGCGGCATATGCAAAGATTGCAAGCAGCGCGACCGCCATGATGGCGGCGCCCACAATCCACATGTCCCATCTCACGACCTCGTTCGCATAGGCGAAAAGCCACGGCGTGGTGAACAAAAAGGCCGCGAGAAGGATATTGTAGAGGTCGAGCACCGCCTCCCGGCGTCGCGTCGACAAAAACGATTGAACTGACATGTTGAAAGGCCTCCGTGCCCTGTCATTCGCAGAGCAACCAATCGCAGACCAACCGCTTTCGGTGAGTCGACGGCTCGGTCGACGATCAAAAGCGCGACGAACAGGAGATCAAAAGTGGAACCTCCGAAGATCACGGAGGTTCCATTAAATTTCGTGCATATTCTCGCCTGAAGGCGCTTCTGTCTTTTTCTTCATGTGCACGGGTCCTGGGCGCTTGTCTTCATCGCCGCTTCGTTCGAATTCATTTGTCGGACAGGACAAGTTAATCCTCCCGACAGGAAACTGTAACTCAACAACACCATTTTCTATAAAGTCGCAATGTTCAACATTGTTTTGAAATGACGCGTGGCCCGATCAAGCAAGGGTGCCTTTCGCATGATCTCTCTACACTCTGCCCGACTGCGGAGCTTCGTTTTGGCGGCGTGCTAGCTATCGAACGTTTTCCCGCCCGGTATCGCTGACGTGAGCAGATCCTGCGGCGGCAGCTCTCACGAGCGCATGCGGCGCGGGGCCGAGGATATTGACGCCATGGAAAACGCTGCCAAGCCCACCGTTTACCGGAAAGCCGATGAGGAATTGCCTTCCTCGAAGAACAGGCCTCCCGCTTGGACCGACGCCCTTCGCAAACATCGATTAATAACCTTCGCGGTAACTGGCCTACTGATCGCAGCCGTCTTTACGCTCGCGGTCTGGCAGATAACCGTGGGAAGTTACATATCGACTGACGACGCCTTTATCGACGACCGCGCTGTCCCGATCAGCTCGCAAGTCAACGCTGCCATAGTTGACGTCCCCGTGACGGACAACGAGCTCGTGGCGGCGGGATCAGTTCTGGTTCGTCTCGACAATCGCGACTTCAAAGAACAGGCCAATAGGGCCCAAGCCCAGATTGATCAGTATAAAGCAAACATCGCCCATGCCGACGCCGAGCTCGGCGCCTTGGACGCGCGTGTCGATCAGGCCAATAAAGAGGCCGCGCAATCGCAGGCTGCTCTTACTTTCGCCGAACAGGAAGACCAGAGATATCAACGCCTCGTCAAGACCGGAGCCGTCACGGTCGAACAAGCCCAACAATACGCTTCCAACCTACTTCAGGCTCGGGCCGCGTTTGCTGCAGCTCAAGCCAATGCCGTAGCCATGAAGAAGCAGTTGCCGGTCCTGCAGGCGCAACGAAGGCAGGCCGACGCCGAACTGCAGCAAGGAGAAGTCTCACTCAAGCAGGCCGACATCAATCTATCCCGAACGGTGATCGAGGCGCCCGCGGCCGGCCGAGTGGCTCGGCTTACCGCCGGCCCGGGCGAATACGCTACGGTCGGACAACCTCTTCTAATGTTCATACCACGCCAGGTTTGGGTCACTGCCAACTTCAAGGAGACTGCGCTGCACTATCTGCACCCCGGGGCGCCGGTCGATGTCCAAATTGACGCTTATCCTGGACGCACCTTCAAGGGTCATGTTGACACTGTGCAGCCCGGCAGCGGTACCGCGTTCAGCTTGCTGCCGCCGGAGAACGCGACCGGCAACTACGTCAAGATTGTTCAGCGCGTACCGGTCAAGATCGTGTTCAACAGGCCGCCCGACGTGCTTCTTGGCCCCGGCATGTCCGTCGTGCCGAAGGTCAGGGTGAGATGAACCGCCAGCACGCCGACAATGGTCTTGAAGGCCGTTCGGCTGCCGGCAATCGCAGCCCTTGGCTCATCGCCGTTGTCGTCTCCATCGCGACTTTCATGGTGGTGCTGGACACGGCTATTGCCAATGTTTCACTGCGCTATATCGCAGGCAGCCTCTCAATCAGCCTTGACGAAAGCACCTGGATCATCACGACCTACCTAATCGCCAATGCCGTCATTCTTCCCGTGAGCGGCTGGCTCTCAAATGTCATCGGTCGCAAGCGATTCTACATGCTGTGCGTCGCGTTATTCACCCTCGCTTCCCTGCTCTGCGGCCTGGCATCCAGTCTCGGCGCGTTGATCCTGTTCCGTATCCTGCAAGGGCTCGCAGGCGGCGGAATGCCGACAAGCGAACAGGCCATGCTCGCGGACACGTTTCCGCCGGAAAGGCGCCCGCAAGCGTTTGCGCTATACGGCATCGCCGTCATCGTGGCGCCAACCGTTGGCCCCACCCTTGGTGGCTGGATCACCGATAACTATTCCTGGCACTGGATATTCTTCATCAACGTGCCCATCGGCTTCGTATCGCTTGCCCTGGTTCACTGGCTCGTGACGGAGCCTGAAGTCCTGAGACGTGAGCGTCGCGAGCGCCTGGCCCACGGTTTGCGCATCGATTGGCTGGGCATCGCGCTCATCACGCTCGCTTTCGGCTGCCTCGAGATCGTCCTCGACCGTGGACAAATCGACGATTGGTTCGGCTCCACGACCATCGTCCTCTGCGCTGCCGTCGCCGCCAGCTCGTTCATACTGCTTGTGCCCTGGGAAATGATCCGGCTGGATCCTGTGGTCAATATCCGCCTGCTGGGCCAGCGGCAGTTCGGTCTTGCGTTTCTTGTCATGCTGGCGGTCGGGGCGATTCTCTTCGGCTCCAACCAGATCACGCCGCAACTGATGCAAACCAATTTCGCCTATACCGCAGAGTTGTCGGGCCTCGCCATGATGCCGGGAGGCCTGGTAATGCTGTGCATGATGCCGGTAGCCGGCCAGGTGACCAGCCTGATGCAGCCAAAATACTGGATGGCACTTGGATTTGGTGCGGTCGCGGCGGCAATGTGGTACTCGACATCCCTGCCGCCCGACGCAAGCTTCCGCTTTCTAGCAATGATACGCGTCTTTCAAACGATGGCCCTGCCGTTCCTCTTTCTTCCCATCAATATGATTGCCTATAGCGAGCTTCCTCCGGCGGAGACCAACCAGGGTTCGGCGCTCATCAATGTCGCCCGCAATCTGGGCGGCAGCATAGGCGTATCTCTTGCCAATATCGAGCTGTTGCGACGGGCGCAATTTCACCAGGCGCGCCTCGTTTCGCATCTGTTTCCGACCTCACTTGCCTTTCAGTCTGCGTTGAAACAGGCGAGCCACCATTTTGCGGCGAATGGACCGCCAAGCGAGGCAACGACAACGGCGATCCACTATTTTGGAGCCCTTGTGACCTCTCAGGCGGAGCTCATGGCCTACATCGATGTGTTCTACGCCTGGGCTTTCTTCGCAGCTTTTTTCGTCCCAATCGTGCTCTTGCTCATTCGACGGACGGCGTCGGATACAAAGCAACCAGCTGCGATGCATTGAGGCAGCTTGCTCGCAGGAAGAGAACCATTTTGGCAGGCATCGGAGACGACGTGCTGCAACCCAAGGTTTGAGCCAGGCGACATGTCTCACCGGGACGAATTCAACAATTGTGCTCGTCGTCTGGCAGAGACATGTCCGCCGGAAGGTAATGCGCGACGTGAGCTCCGCGCTTGCGTCACCCTGGTCGTTAGGATGGATCGCGGCTGATCCTGGGACGCAACTCCCGGAGATCAACAAAGACGTCCGCCTGCCGCCGCAATTCAGCGGCGATCATCGGTGGTTGGCTTGCGACGGTTGAGACGAGAGTTACGCGTACACCGCGACGCTGGACTGCCTGGACCAAAGAACGCAGGCCACCGTCACCGGAGAACAGCACCATGCGGTCCATGTAGCCGGCCAGGTCCATTGCGTCCACGGCAAGCTCAACGTTTACGCTTTTTTTGATTTTTCGGCGGCCACTCGCATCGACGAACTCTTTCGTCGCTTTAGTCACAACCGTGTATCCGTTTTGATCCAGCCAAGTGATCAAAGGATTTTCCTGACCCTCGATCACCGGCGTGTAGTACGTGGCCCGCAGCAGCCTGCCATAGCCGTGGAATTCACGAAGCAGGCGCCTGAAGTCTATGTCAAATCCAAGCGCTCGCGCCGTGGCTGAAAGATTGGGTCCGTCAATGAACAGCGCGAACCTGTCGGAAACAGAGTTCATCTCCGAGCTTATGTGGTCCTCAAATCTATTCGTTTCAAATTACTTTCTCGACAGCTTTCTCCAGCGGCAGCGGCGTCGCGCACAATCCAGTCGGTGGCCGATTCGACACCCCCCAGCGGGGACCAAGTAGTGCTGCAGTCCTTCCACGAACATTTCCTCCAATCGGTCATTTCATCGATCGGCCCCGAGTTGCTCGATACCAAAGGTTGAGACCATCGTTTGGAACCGGTGCAGCCGATCTGCGTCGAGTCTTTGCTTTCGGACAGCCCCCACAGCCCACCCGAGAGCTAGCCTCCCCGTGAGGCTGGGTGGCCCCGGCGTCCCCCACGCCCGGGGCCGCCGCGTAGAGGGGGACGTGGCCGGGAGAACGTTCGCCAAACGAACATATCGTCGTGGGCCGCCGTGCCAGTGCTCATCGTGCTCGCATGACTCGCGAAGAGGTTCGCGGAGAGCGTCTCAATGCATGGAGCGCCCCGATAAGTCGCGCAGCACAGGACAGTTCTCGTTCGGGCGCTCTGCGGCTTCTCGTTTCTCCCTTTAACAAACGGTAATGTCCTATTCGGCTTTTTGCGAATTTATCCCAGCTCAGCAGTGATCTAGTTGTTGGCAGAGGCGACGAAAAAGCAGCTGGTAGATACCAGGATGGCAACGGAGCCAGATTACTACATTGAGACGATCGATTCGGGCTGTGGCCCGTGCCCATGGCGCTGGGAGATAAGACGGCGCAGCAGGCCCATGGGAGTCAAGCTGGGCGCCGGAGGCTATCAAACTCAGGCCGCGGCTGACGACGGCGGCACCCAGGCGTTACGTGCGTTTTTGGATGAGCATGAGCGAGAACTGAGACGAAAATAGTGGCATTGGGTTTAATCCGTCGAACTACTTGGCGACTACCTGGATTGAATCGCCTCTTGAACCGAAGCAAGCGCGCGGGAGACTCAATGATGGAACGATTCAGATTTGCCTTATCGATCCAAAATCCCAGTTCGCGGCCTCGGGCGGATTTTCGCCGATCCGGATCGTGTTGTTGATCAACCGATAGGGCGGCACCGGAAGATTGTACGGCGCGGGCACGCCGGCGAAGACGCGTCCAGCAAGATCATACTTCGATCCGTGGCAGGGGCAGAAATATCCGCCTTCCCAGCCGGCGGACGGTACCTGTGCATTCGGATTGGGGTAGAACAGCGGAATGCAGCCCAGGTGGGTGCAAATGCCAACCACGACTCCAAACTTGGGATCGATCGAACGGTGCCAGTTCGTCGCGTAAGGCGGTTGCTGCAGCTCTCCGGACTGCGGGTCCGACAGGCGCGCGGTCAGCGCTGGGTCCTGCAATTCCTTGAGCGCGTGTGGTGGACGATTGATGATGAATACTGGACGCGATCGCCAGCGTACGACCACCTGCTGACCGGGCTTAAGCGCGCTCGCATCGAACTCAACCGGCCCACCGGCCGCGAGCGTCGCCGCGTCGGGCTCCATCTGCGCGATCATCGGCACAAGCGCTGTAGCCGCGCCTATGCTGGCGAAAGCGCCGGTGGCTATGTAGAGAAAGTCGCGTCGGGTCGCGGAAGTCGACAAAACCTGGCCTGCGTCATTTGTTAGGTTTGTTTGATAACGCACACGACGCCAAAACGATCGCTTCCTGCATTTCATACTTTGGATGCGTTGCATGCATGCGGACAACACACCTTAACACGAATTCACTTGCGCGACAGGCAGAATTAATTCTCCCGACAGGACCACGTAATGCGGCAGCTTCATACTCAACTGATCAACAACGTCCGCACTAGTTTGGAGATGCAACATGACCGAAATCAATCATCAACCTCCTCACAAAACCTGGTCGGCGCGTCGCCTAAGCTTGCTCGCCTCCGTTGCGTTCGTCGGCTCTGCGATGGTCCTGGCCGCGCCGCTGGGGTATGGATTCGCCGAGCGCGCCCGGGCGGTCACCCCGATATCGCAAACCGAAGGGCCCGCTGGTTTCGCCGACCTTGTTGCAAAGGTGAAGCCCGCGGTGATCTCCGTTCGCGTTCGTGTGGACGAGAACCTTGATAGCAACATGGTCGAGCCAAATATAGAGAACATGCCGCCCTTCATGGAAGGCACGCCGTTCGAGAAGTTCTTCCGTCAATATGGCTTCGACAACGGCAAGCTCCAGCGTCATCAGACTATCACGGGTGTCGGCTCCGGATTCTTCATTTCCTCCGACGGATACGCGGTCACCAACGACCACGTGGTCGATCACGCGAAGTCGGTTCAGGTGACGACGGATGACGGCACGATGCACACCGCCAAGGTGATTGGCACCGATCCGAAGACCGATCTTGCGCTGATCAAGGTCGACGGCAAGAAGGATTTTGCCTATGTCGACCTGGAGAGCAAAACGCCGCGCATCGGCGACTGGGTGGTCGCGGTCGGCAACCCTTACGGCCTCGGTGGTACAGTGACCGCCGGAATCATCTCGGCCGAAGGACGTCAGATCAGCTCCAGCCCCTATGACAATTACATCCAGATCGATGCCCCGATCAACAAGGGCAATTCCGGCGGTCCGACCTTCGATACCGAAGGCAAGGTCATCGGCGTCAACACCGCGATCTTCTCGCCATCCGGCGGATCGGTCGGAATCGGGTTCGACGTCCCAGCCTCGACAGTGAAGATGGTCGTTGCCCAGCTCAAGGATCATGGCAAGGTTACGCGTGCCTGGCTCGGCGTGCAGGTTCAACCGGTCACATCGGGCATCGCCCAGAGCCTCGGGATGAAGAAGGCGGAGGGTGCGCTTGTCGACAAGGCAGAGCCCGATACGCCTGCCGCGAAGGCAGGGCTCTTGCCCGGCGACGTGATCACGGCCGTCAATGGAAATGCAATCAAGGATTCGGGCGCCCTGGCGCGCGAAATCTCGATGATGGCCCCGGACAGCTCCGTCAAGTTGGACGTTCTGCGCAAGGGTGAAGCAAAGTCACTCGCGGTCACGCTGGCGACGATGCCGAGCGAGACGTCGAAACAGGCCAATGCGAGTGAGCCGGAGAATGGTTCGGCCCGCGGCGTGCCTCATCTTGGACTGTCGGTTGCTCCGGCCGGCGACGTCGCCGGTGCCGGAAGCAAGGGCATCGTGGTTACCGCCATCGATCCCGACGGGCCGGCGGCCGAGCACGGGCTGCAATCAGGCGATGTGATTCTCGACGTGGGCGGCAAGAGCGTCACCTCGGCCTCCGACCTTCAAAAGGCCCTCTCCGAGGCGAAGTCCGACGGGAAGCACGATGTCCTGATGCGGGTGAAGACCTCCGACAATACGCATTTCGTTGCTATGCCGATTGGATAGGCTTGGCGCGATGGCCCGCCGCTGTTGCCGCGCTCTCCCGGCGTTGCGGCGGGCATCAAACGGGCAGCCTGCATCGTTGCAGCCCCGCCAAATCCAAGGAGTTGAAAACATGGATCAGATTGAGCACGACAAGAGTACCGATCCGCTACCGACGTACGGATCAACGAGCCTGCTGCACCCGCGTGTCTACTGGCTCCTTGCGGGACTCTCGCTATGGCTGGTGCTTTCAGTCTGGATATTCTTCTCCGGCGTCGGCTCGACGGACTATTTGTTGGCCATCGCCGGCGGCTTCATCCTTCTCGTCGTGGCATTTCAGTTCCTCCTCTCACGAGTCCGCGATACCGAAGGACCTCAAGGACGGCCATCGTACCAGGAATGGAAGTCGTGTAATTTCGACACATGGACCGGACGGCTAAGAGGTTCTCAGGCCGCCGCAGAAATCCTTCTGCCCATGGCTGCTGTTGCCTTTGGCATGACAGCATTTGGAATCGTCCTGCATCTCGTCGAGATCACGAGCACCTAGGCCGTCAGAGGCGCTGATCGCTCGACAGTTCGCGCAACACGCGCAGGAGAAGCCTCTTGGGTTTCACTCGGCGGGCCTACTTGATAGGCCCTGATTGGCTCTTGAATGTTCTTCACCTGCTGAACACCAAGGTCCACGAAGGTCATCGGCAAGACCTGCGGAGCCGGGCGGCATCTGCATTTCGGGTGCCGCCTTTGGGTCGTTAGTGGAAGTCTGACTTCGCCCAGCCTGTGTCGGGTTTACCCCCAGAGCCGGACATCCGAGCCGCTCACCGGCATGTCCGTGAACGGCCAGAAGGCGACATCGAGCAAAAAAATGACGCGGCCGCCAACCAGGGCGACTTCGTCTTCTTTTGCCCTCCACCACTGGTACGAGCTAGTGCGCAGCCATAGCCTGCTCGACGCAAGCTGAGCTGCGAGCGCACAAACGTGGCGATTATCACTTGCGTTGTGGCATCCACTCGCTACCACCGTCCGACCCGTTCAGCATTGTGCTGTTGAAACGGGT